>VFSW01014160.1_pt1 | contig 11041 bp, 17 predicted proteins | sample 5358111 | NCBI WGS metagenome assembly VFSW01 (sample SAMN11554181, study PRJNA540505) | mine drainage metagenome | isolation source: sediment from site ElyBrook_90M | place: USA: Ely Copper Mine, Vershire, VT | collected 2017
GGGAAGTGGTTGCAGCAGGAGCTCCCGACTCTCATCGCAGAGTCTCAAGCGCAGGCCTTGTCAGCCACGGACAAGATCGAGGCAACCATGCCGGGGGTGTATGGCATGAACAGGCCGATCAACCCGCTCACGACGGTAGTGACCTACAACGACATATCGCCCGTCTCCACCACGGAGCACGTGCACGACGGGGAGGCCTCAGACCCGGTTGCGACAATCAGGAAGCCTAGCGTGCCTAACTCTGTTGGCAGTGCCAGGCTGGTGGGTGGCCAAAGCGTGCGTTGTTGTTCAAGCGAAAGCGAACACCCCCCGATTGCGACAGACTGAGAAACTGGACTTCACGGCCAAGACGTCTCACGTTGTGGGCAGCACTCAGGCGAGGCTTGATTCCATCAGCACGTTCTGGAACCGGCTCAACGGGACGTACAACCTCAAGATCAGCGACATTGATCGCATCGAGGACCTGGGAAAGAACGTCGTTGCAGGCACTCCGAACTGTCGGTTGGTCGGAGGACGGTGGAGGTACATTTCCAGACCAGTGGACGGGGATTCGGTGTACACTGACTTCTACGGGCGCTGCGGTGAGCAAAATGATGTTCTCCTGGTTCTTGTTTTTGCTATGATGCCCCATGTCCACTTTAGGGGATGACCCCTGCTCCTATTATGGGCGTCGTTACGACATGAAGACGAATGAGTTCAACCAGAGCAGGCTCGTGGACGAGGGTGACTACATCAAGGTGCAGGCTTCCATGCCCGGCATTCACGCAATGAGGACTCGCCCTGGCTTGTCGTTGGACGCCACCATCGTCAGCGGCGCATCTGCAAAGCTAGAGAAGCTGTCTCCGTATGGGGTGAGTTTTCTGGAGGCAGTACCGTGAGTATGTGTTACATAAACGAGCTCTGAAGGCATCCTGAGCTCTCTTCTCGTTGCCATTCTTATGCTGAATTGTGGATGTGGCAGGTCAAGCATGCCCGGGGGGTGCACAAACTCTCTGACTTTGCTCGCATGAAGACGGCTTATGGCGTGGAGTCATTGCGCCCCGCCACGGCCAAAGCTTGAGGAAAATGAGCTTCTCTAGATTGATTTTCATTCCACAACAACATAAAGACATGAGATATGAGACATGAGATCTTCAATTTGTAAGGGGTCTGAAATGCTCTTGAAATGCAGCCTCGTCCACACTCCCAGGAACCAGAAGATCAACTGGCGTTTGGCCTTTTGCATTCTTGCTTGCAATCTGATTTTGTGTGCCTCGGCTCAGAAGCACGCGAACGGTTTCCACGTGACCTGCTCTCACAGCCAAATGCAGCGGCGTGTCCATGTTGCAATCCCTTGCGCAAACAGCTTCCGGGTCAAACCTAATAATAACTTCAGCAGCGGCGGCATGCCCGCCGTTGCAAGCCAAGTGAAGAGGAGAGGGCACTGCTGCTGATAACGCTGGTCGACCACCTATGCACTTAGCTTGCAGCAGCATCTCCAAAAGATCTTTGCTGCCCTCCTGACCAGCAATGTGCATGGCTGTGAGGCCCGATGGAGAGGATTTCCAAGGATTTGCCTGCTGGTTTTGGGGATTCAGGTGAGTGCTGTTCGCTTTCGCGATGAACAGGCGCTTGCTCACCCCGGCAGCCAAGAGCGTTTGTACAGCTTCTGGCATCCTGCATTGCACGGCAACTGAAAGGGGAGAGAAGCCCTGCTCGCCCTCCTCTAACTCCACATCAGCGCCAGCAGCCAAGAGAACCCTCATGGTCGATACATCGCCTTTGACTGAGCATAAATGCAGAGGAGTCAAGGAGCCAGTGAGGAGCCCTCCCGATGCGTCGGGGATAGCGCCGCCCTCGCATAGAGCACGAGCAACGTCGCTTTGCCCGGCCCGGCAAGCCATCAGCAAGGGGGTGTCTCCCAAGGAATCTCTTTGGTTTGCATCAGCACCGCCGGACAGAAGCAACTTCAGAACCTCTTTATAATCAGAATCTCTTCCAATCCACCTGCACAGTTACGGCATTTTGGCAGTGCAATGAGACGTACAAGACGTGTCGCACAAACTTTGAACCGCAGCTCTCGGCGGCAACATGCAGCGCTGTCTGGCCAGAATCGTTGAGAGCATGGATCTGCAGTTTTGACGAGTTAGTGAAGGGCAGCAAACTGAATCGCCAGAATTGAAGGATCATTCACCTTGGCTTTGTGTTGAGTGAGCAGGCGGGCGACTTCAAGGCTTCCAACATAGGCCGCACAGTGAAGAGGTGTGGAGGATGACAGGTCCACAGCATTGACGTCGGCACCGGCTCTCAACAGGCTGAAGGGAAAGACATGATCATTTCACAATGGTCGCAGCATTCTCCATTTCTCACGTCTCGACCAGCTCCAGTCCTTCTGAGCCAATAGCTTCCTCGCATGCACAATGAAGAGGAGTCCTTCCATCCTCTTCCCTTTTCACATTGACGGACACGCCCCTTTCGAGCAACATGTTTATGATATCCCTGTCCCCTCGGCTGACGGCGCAGTGCAGCGCAGACTGTCCTGTGCCATGATCGATGCAGCCAGGGCTCGCTCCAGAATCCAGCGCCTGCCTCACCAGAGCGAGGTCGCCTGCGCATGCATGTCTGGGATGTGGCTCTGCACTTGCTCGCCATTGATTGCAACCCACCTCGCTCGACGGCTTCGAACAGCGTGCGTTCCTTCATTGCGTAAGAAGCGTAGTACGACAATCTCTGACGCACAATCGCAATCTGAGGAGAAACAGAGGACGATGTCGGGCCTGAGGTGAGGAAACAGTCGTAGAGAGCTCGAAGGAAATCGTTTGCAACATCTTTTGCATCGTGCAGCGTCGCCGATCCTAGGCAGCAGGCGCACATCAGCCTTGCCTACAAGGCAGAGCAGGCGCACCTGTCTGCCACCAAGGCCTTTGAGCTCTCCCAGACCTATGGCAGAAAGGCCGCAACGACACCCCGGGTGAACGGGAAGGGGAAGAAGCCAGCCGAGTCTACTTACTTCAGCCGACAGCGCACCGAATGGGAGAGCAACGTGCACCCGCCATTCCTGGACAGGCGAGGCCCATGCGTAGAGTGTTGGCCCTCCCAAATCTGAGCCGCTTCAAACCTCTGAGCAGGAACAGCAAGTGGCTCCAAGCTGGCCTGCCCAGCCTCGTGACTCAAAACCAGGGCCAGCCAATGACGTCGACTGGCACGCTGGACGGATCTCGAGGATCTTTCCAGGCGCCTCGTGCTATCAGCGCCGTACACACGTACCATGACACGTCGCCCGTCCTGACCTCTGAGTGAGATCTCGCTTGGCAATGGGGCCGAGGTGCCGGTCTTATGATTTGTGCCGATCAGGTACACTCGGGACACGGACCTCCCACGGACTGAGGTGTCTTGGGATGCCACGATCAACAAGCGTGGAACTGCTGGTGTGGTGCAGTGGAGTTTGGTCTACTTCGTTTCTGTTTTGAACCTCGTTTTGTTGGCAGGCGTCTATGCCCCAAGCGGCCCCCCGCCTGCCTCGAAGCTCGAGACCCTCACCAACAATGCCTTTAAAGACAACTCAGTGTACAGCAATAAGACCCTCCAGCAGTCCACGGAGTCCATTTACGGTGACCCCGTCACCCGCAAGACTTCTGTCGATGCCTTCTTCCATCGCTGCGGCGGTGCTTCATTGAGACAGCATGACCTCGGCAGGATAGGCGACGAGATCAGCTCACATGCAGTCCCTGGCAGTGCAAACGCCAAGCTTATTGGCGGCAAGTACAGGTAAGATTCAAATATGCAAATCTTCTTGGTGGAACAACCCCCGATGTTTTCCTCTCCCTCCACGCTGCAGATACCTCGCCCGCCCCACAGAGGGGCTTCAGCTGTATACGGATTACTACGGGGTATACGCAAAAACGCACTGCGACTACTATGGCCGTGCTTACCACTACTTGCCGCAATAGAGCCAGTAAGAAAGAACCATAATTGCTTTCAGAGAAAGAGTACAGGTAGAAGTGAAGATAGATTAAAATTTTAGTAGCCAACAACTTCATCGCACAAATTCAAGTCCGCCTATCTCTTTTACCGTCCCTACTCCTATCTCGTCCACGTTCCTTGTCTGACCGATCGCCCTCCCGAGCCCTGGATTCCCTCTCCTTGTGCCGATCCCTCTCGCTCTCCCTCTCTCTGTCCCTGTGCCGATCATAATCTCTATCTTCCTTATCCCTGTCCCGTTTGCGATCATCCCGCCCTTTGTCCGTTACCTTGTCTTCCCTCTTCCGCTTTGCGGAATCTCGATCCCTGTTGTCCTCCCGATCCCTGCCCAGATCATCCCTCTTGTCGTGATCTCGGGCCCGGCTCTCAAGGGACGTGGCAGCGGGCCTTGCGACTACCCCTTTGGAGCTGTCCGGAGCTCGATCAGTCTCGCTCCTCCCACGATCAGACTCCCGCAGCCTGTCACGGCAGTCCCGGTCCCGCTCCTTGTCCCGTTCCTTGTCCCGCTCCTTGTCCCGAGCACGATCGCGGTCTCTACGATCGTCCCGCTCCTTGTCCCGCTCCTTCTCCCGATCGCGGTCTCCGCGCTCACGAACGTCTCTTGCAGAGGCATGCTCCTCTCTGCTGCCCGTGCTCCTTCCGCTATCTCGCGACCTGTTATCGAAAGACCCCGCTGCAGGGTCTCCTCTGCAGATCTCCTCAGCTGATCTGAGCGTCGAAGAACAATCTAAGATAAGCTTCGTCCTTAGACGGAGAAGGTTGACCGCAACAAAACGATTACCTGGTGTTGCCGCCAACTGAAGGGATTGACATCAGAGCCCATAGCTGCTCACACTGGGACTTGTTCAGTGCCTACACAATCAAAGACATAATCAATGATTTGAGGTAAAAAAGCACGGCATTGACCCACTTGCTGCAAGATCGGGAAATTCTGCCCCTCTTCATTCTGACTCTTAACACCGACAATGGGCACAACGTCCTTGGCGTCGATGGATGACAAGACAATGTCTAACTTCTTGTATCTCGTCTGAACAACACATCAACATACGAGTTATTATTTTATGCTCGTGCGCCTTTTAATCGCCCCTCGCATATCTCACCGCCCATTGGAAGCTTCCCTTGCCGACGATCCACTGCCACGCCTTGAGCTCCTCCATTCCTCGAGTAGAGGTATCAATCCTTAAACGATGAAAAGGAATCTCAGCCGATTGTCACAGAGTAACGTCTCTCGCCCTCGCACCACCTGCGGTAAGCACCGTGCAGGACGCCGAGGTCGAGGTTCCAGAAGAAGACGAGTGTGTCAGACCCTATGCCCGAGAGGCTGTCGTAATGTTTGGACCCGAGTTTCCCATCCTGGATAACCTGTAGGTGGGCGTATATTGCCTTGTGTGACTGTGAGAGCACATGATTGTTGGCCGAGCAAACAAGTCCTCACCCTCTGCAATGTAGATTGGCTGTAGTTGAAGACATATCCTCGGGAATAGCCCTCCGGAAGCAGAGGAGAAGCAAGAGGGCCAGTGTCCACCGCAGGAGGCTCCATCCGGCTGCTGATGGGGCCTTGGATGGGAGATGGGAGGGGGCTCCTTCCTTTCATCGACCCCGTTGCCGATGGCGGGAGAGGCAGAGCATCCGCTGTGGCCACAGGCTGAGAGACGAATATGCTTCCAACAGCCACGCCGCTGGCTTCAAGTAGCCTGCTCACGGCCGCGGGCCTGTCGTCCATCTTGGGACAAAGGGCGCGGTGAGGCCACCACGCAAACAGGCCCTGCAGCCGAGCGAGGGCAGCGACGGCGACAGAGGACGGAACCTCGATAGAAGGGCGCTCCGTTGGCTGTTGCCTCCTGCCCCACGGCCCGTCGGGTGCCGGCTGAAGCGCGTCGCGCAGCTGCTCCCAGCTCCTCTTGCCCTGTGCCTCGAGGATGCCATCCTCGCAAATCTGCTGCCAGCGCTCAATGCTGAGAACTGGCACTGCCGCTATCGGTCCAGCCCTTGGAGCAGCCGCATCGACAGCGGCAGGACCGAGGCAGTCCAGAACGGGCGAGGGCATCGAGGGGCTGGGAGAGCGGCCCTGAGGGCAGTGGGACGACAAGGGACCCAAACCCTCCGCGTTGTCCATCGCTGCATGGTGCTGAGGGGCCGGGGAGTCGTTGACGCCGGGGGGCTTCGAACCGGCCGATGACTCGTTTGATCGCCGCTGCGCCGTGGGCGTTCGGCGGGGCAACGGGGCGGCAGCCGGCGGCGGCCTAGGCGGGAGCTGAACTTGAGCCACCAACTTGGTCACCCTCCCCCCTCCAAACGTTGTGATGCGCGGCGGCACGGCTGATGTGACCGAGGTCGCGGCACCGTCCGTCCCTCCTTGCAGCCCTTCCACCCCCTGCAGCAGCGCTGTCACCTCTTGCCCCCATTCCGCTGGAAGCTGCCGGTTGGTGACATCCGTTTCCTCTGGCGGCTCAGGCAGGGGCTCAATCACGGTTGCCGGAGCAGCCATAGCACTCGATGGGTCAGCAGGTTCGGACGGCGGTAGGGACGCTCCACGATCAGAAGTACGCTGGGCCATTCCATCGCCCTCAACTCGTTGCTTCTTCGGCCGTTTAGGCTGCGTGGACGGAGCGACGCTGCCTTGGGGCTCGGCAACGTCCTCGTCCGCGACCAAGGCTGTTGCTGACCCAACCTGCCCCAGAAGGTTTTTCCGCTTCTGGCTCAGCCGTCCGCTGGTCCGCGTCGGGGAAGATGCACACCCTGCCTCCGCTCCGCCCTCGCTGAGAAGGCTCTTCGCCGCCGCCGCCCGCCCTCTCGCGGGCGGGGCCGCCGCCCTGGGCGCGCGAGGACGGGGGGCGCGTTCCGGCAGAGCTTGCGGCGGAGAGGGGCTGCCGTTGGCTGAGAGGCGCCTCGAGGACCCCCTCGTTGCCATCCTGTCTGCAGGGGGCTCCGAGGGTCGCACGCATGGCGACTCGCTTCTCCCGCTGCGACGGATCGCAGGCTTGGGCTCCGGCACGGCCGCTGGTGGCACCGCCGCCGCGTGAGCAGGGGGGGGCGGCGTGCGAGAGGGCTCGCCGCTGATTCTCCGTGCATGCTGGGCGATCCACGCCAGAGGCCTGTCGTCGTCGTCGTCGTCGTCGTCGTCAGAGCTGCTGTTCGCAGCCGGATCGGGGGATCCTTCGGGTTCTACACCGTAGTCCATGCCGAGATGCGTGCGTCGCCGATGGCCGATTTGGTTTTTTTTTCACGCTTTTTGCATGGACGCGTTGCAGCGCCTCAGATGCCCCTACTCCGGCCGTTCCGTCTACACGCAGATTAGGGGGCACAGTAGTCCATGCATCAGAACTGCATGGCGTCACGGACTGACAAAGGCTGCACAGAGCGGCGCAGCCTCCCCTGATGGAGGGGGTATACCGTTGCAACCGCCAGAGGCGACTCCGCCAGCATCTGACGCCCCATGGTGGAAAATCGACAAGGCGAAGCTGGCGGAACTGGGCTTTGGAGCGTTCTGTGCCTACGGAGTAATCTCAAACATCAATGCTGGAATCCTCATCACAATTGCATGGCAAGCTACAACGCTGATAGCTGGGCTAGTTATGAACCACGTAACCCCTTTGTTTCAGGATAACGGTCGTGAAGACTACCGGAAATATGCCCACTGCTCCCGGACAATGGCAAAACTTCCTTGCGATATATGCAGGTCTGCTGGTATGCACGCCCCATGAACGCCCACGAGCCTCATTCTTGTCCGCAGGGCTTTGGGTGACATCGCACTTCATGCGGCCTATCAGATTGAGCCTCGCATGCGCCGCTGCTCCCTTTTTTGAAAAGGTGAATGGATCAAGGCCTGACAAAGGTTTCGCTGCCTGAATTCATTTTTCCTTTCCCTCAGGTCATGAAAAAGATCATGAACGCAACCGGAATCCAGAACAAGGTGGCCGCTTTTGCTCTGCTGTTGGTTTTCATCGCGGCAGGAACAATCTCATTCCTGATCCTTGCAATATTTTTGAGCGGAGGATTTTTGTTTTGAACATTTTCATCATCATCATCATCATTTTTAGAGAGACCAAGGGGAGCCCTGTCTCAATCCTTGGACGGCGGTGTGAGGACCTTGTCAATGACGTAGAGGATTACCTGAGAGAGTGGGGGAACGAGTGCGAGTGAGGAGAGGCGGCAGACGAGATCGTTTGCCCTCTCCGCCCCCGCCCACCTTCCCACCGACGACCTCTTGGTACTGGAGGATTGTCCCGAAATTTAGAGAATCGTGGAGATTCCAATGAATGGCAGAGGTCGGAAGCGAAGGGTTGCCAAAAACATGGATGACCCCAGGTGTGCTCCGATCGACAAACAGGTTGTGCCCTTCCACAGTCTTGAGAGCTTCGCCTTGTGTAAGGGTTGACATCGGGAAAGCGACAATGTCTGGAACAAGGTGGAACTCGGTGATTTTCTTCAGGGCGGCCATGTCCTCGGCATCCTTGGCCGGCGTCGTTTGAGAGCTGCTGTCGGCATCGCCGTCCATCGCATTGATGCTTGGCCAGGCCTATGAATTAGGAACGAAGCAGTGATTTGCAGACATTTGCTGCTGCTTCCCGATGCCGGAGAGTCTTTGCTCACCGCATCAATTGGAGCAAACACTGTGTAGTGCTTCTCATCTGTTCCGTTGAGTAAATCGGTGCGCCCAGTCAGCTCCAGTGCTCTCTGCATTGCAAATTGCTGAGGGGATGGCTCGAGAGCGTGAGTTGACATTCTCACCTTGAAGCGGGAGAGGTAAACGCCCGAATCGAGAGCCTCTCCCAGGTTTGCAGACGGCCATCCTTGCCCGTTGGCTGAAGAGAGGAGATTGGGGGTTGCCAGAGAGCTTGCGACAACACGACCTCGTCTCTCACCGTGCTGGCTGAGGCAACTGAGAAAAAGGCAGGTGAGCAGGAGGTGCAGGCGACGCATTTCGATTCTGCCTCCCACGCGGGGATTCACGCGCACGCGCACGAATCGGATGATTGCTCTAATAAAACGCGTTCGGAACGCGAAATCAATCAGAGGGTCGTCCGTCTCCTGCGCAGATTTGTTGCACTTTTACACCGTATGATGGCGAAAATGGCCTTGTTCGCCTTGGTGGCCGCTCTCTTGGTCATCTTTGCCGCCGCCGCAGATGATGTTGCAGACGGCTCGTTCCTGCAGATGCCCGACTCTGCTGACATCATTTACCCGATGATCGTCGCGTCCGGCGGTGCCGACGCCGAGCCCGCTGCCACCGACGCCGAGCCCGCCGCTGCTGTCACCCAAGAGCCTGACTCCGAGGCGCTCCTCAGCAGCCCGTCATCTGCAGCAGACGCTCCAACGACCGTCGACCCCAACGCGCCCGGCCTCAAGGTCCGACCCCCCGTCCTCTCCCTCCTATGTCGACCCAGCCCTCCACCTTGACCCTCCTCTGTCCCTGTGGCGCTCAAGGTTCGGATGAGCAGCTGCACCGACGTCGCTCCAGGAACGAGGCACAGCTGCGCGCAGCAGCAGATGCTCGGAAAGTGCGAGGCCGAGTATATGGTCAAGTGAGTGCAGAGATTTGCTGTCTCCGACCAGCGAACAACAAGCGTTTCACATTTCCGTAGGTACTTTTACTGCTCGAAAACCTGCGGCAGGCAACCATGCTCGTCCGCCGACCAGCCAGCGTCCGCAGTCACCCCAATCGCTGAGCCGGTGAAGCCTGCAGGTGAAACGATCCAGCCGGATCAGCCCGCTGCCGAGGCCATTCCTCTCCTCAACGCGACGGCAGACACTCCTACGATGGTGGACCCCAGCGCTCCCAGCCTGTCTGTCCGGATGAGCACATGTACGGACGTCCCTCCAGGAACAAGGCACACTTGCACGGAGCAAAAGGACTTTGGAAAGTGCAACGCTGATTTTATGGTCAAGTGAGAGCTCTGTAGCAGTATATTGTCGAAGCTCAGCGACGAAAGTGATGCGTGTTGAGGTACAACTACTGCGCCAAGACGTGCATAAGGCCTCCTTGCTTCATCTGCACCGACATCAAGCCGCCGGGCCAGTTCACTTGCGCCGAACAGGTGGCCTTTCGAGTCCCCTTTTGTCGATCAATAAATCGATTCCCTGATCCCAATATGCTGCCGCAGAAGAGGTTTGGCAAATGCGACGCTGAATGGATGAAGTCGAACGGTTTCTGGTGCGCAACGCTGCTTGTGCGAAACGCTCGTGTCTTCTGATCATTGTCTGCCCTTCTCCTGCAGCATGGTGACTTGCGGACTTCACCCGTGCGGAAATCTGTCACAGCCTCCCGAGTCCAACTCTGTTCTGGTCAAGGCCAGCGGTGGGGCTGGAAAGGGTTAGAGACATGTTGAGCCTTGCTTTTATTGAACGAAGTGTAGTTTCAACAACAGAGTTCTGTTCTCAACAGCTCGCCGGATCGCCTCTAGGTCCTCTTCTTGGGCGGGTTCCCTCCCGCTGCGACATTGTAGAGAGCGAATAAGGCCATCGCTGCGCTGAGCGCGATCAATGTCCCCGTCAGCCAGGGGATCACGCCTGAGCTGTACAATCCCCAGCATGTGAACGCCAAGTAGCCCGCCACGCCTGTGTGACAACAGTAGATCACGGCGCAGTTGGTCCTGATCGTGGATTGATCCGAGGCAAACGTCTGTGCTCACTCACCCCCGGAGACGAATGTGAAAGGAGTCGTCGGTGCATCGGAGCGCCAAAGCTTGAGGCTCTGGACCGATGCGCCACCGACCACGACACCTCCGAGTAGCAAGGGGATGGCCGCCTGCTGATGGCCCAAGAAGGCCAACACGGCGGCGGACACGATCGCCACTACGCTGAATGGGAGCGACATGCAGAAGTCATGCAGAGCAGCGTGCCCCGCGTGGTCGTCACCGCTGCTGCTGGCCGCAGATGGCGTCGCCTCCTAGCATCAAGCATGCATAAGTCCAATTCTCAGATCTGCAGCGCGCGCGGCACCCACCGCTTTGAGGTTTCTCGTTCGCTCCTCTCCCCCTCTCAATGGACCATGGCTCGGCCGAATCCCGAATCCGGTGGGAGAGAGAGATCGGGCGGCGAACACTGGCGATCTGCCGGCGCATCGCGTGGTGAGCATCAT
>VFSW01014161.1_pt1 | contig 11040 bp, 8 predicted proteins | sample 5358111 | NCBI WGS metagenome assembly VFSW01 (sample SAMN11554181, study PRJNA540505) | mine drainage metagenome | isolation source: sediment from site ElyBrook_90M | place: USA: Ely Copper Mine, Vershire, VT | collected 2017
TCCTCGCCCCACTCGGCGATGTCGCCCACGTCCACGTCCCAGAGGTCGACCAGCGGATCGGCCAGGGCGATGAATTTCATGCCGTCGTTCTCGATCTCGACGCCCGAGTCGCCGTACAGGGTGTCCACCGCGAAGCGCGTCGCGATGGAGCAGTCGTGCCCGACCGCGCGGCGCACCTTCTCCAGCGTTTCGAGCCAAAAGCGTGCGCGGTTCTCCAGGGTGCCGCCGTATTTGTCCTTGCGCTTGTTGTAGTAGGGAGACAGGAACTGCACCGGCAGATAGGAGTGCGCGCCGTACACGTAGATGATGTCGAAGCCGGCATCGCGCGAGCGCAGCGCCGCATCCACGTAGTACTGCTGCACCATCGCGATATCGTCGAAGTCCATCTCCTTGCAGTACGTCAGGGTCTCGAACTCGGAGGCATACTGGCTCGGGCCGCGCGGTGTCGCGCGCGATTCCATGCACGGCGCGTGCGATGCGCCGTACCAGAGCTCGACGCCCGCGAGCGCGCCGAAGTGATGGATGTGGTCGCACATGGCGCGAAGGTTGCGGACGTCGCCCTCATCCCAGATGCGCGCCGACAGACGATGCGTGTCGTCCGATTCCGGATGAATGGAGCAATACTCGGTGTTGATGCCGGCCCAGCCGCCCTCGGCCTTCAGCGAGCGGTGGGCGGCCTGGAAGCCCGGCCGGTCGGAGCCCGCGCCGATGCAATGAGGCACCTGATAGAACCTGTTGCGCAGCGTCTTCGGACCGATCTTGATGGGCTGAAACAAAATATCGTGTTTGGGATCGCGCGCCATACTCCTGAACCTCTATGCTGCGGTTGCGTACTTTAGTGATTGTGTCGCAAGGGGGCTCGCCGCCGCGGGCGACGAAAAGTATCATACTGCGCCTGTACGGCGAGACGCATCCCGGTCGATATCGCCGCTCTGCAGCCGGAGCCGCCTGGGCAAACGCGGGACCCGGGCGGGGACTTGAAGGTGGGAGCGGCCATCCGGAATTAAATAGCACGCTGGTTACTGTTGTGCAAATTAATTGCGTGCGGTGTAACAGCGCTCGGGCCCGATGCGCATGCCGCCGAGCATCGTCTACGACGACGATTGACCGCCGCGCGCAGGGTTCGCGGCTCCGAACGGCGGAAATCGCGCCATCGTCTCCAAGTCGCCCAGGTCGATGTCGTTGCGTACGTACAGCTTGCTCGCATCCCGCAGCGGCTGATGGTCCCAGGGAGTGAACCGGCCGGCGCGCAATGCGCGGTAGACCAGATGCCGGCGCCGCTGGCTCTCCAGCACGGCGGCGTGAATTTCCGGCAGGTTCCAGCGCTTGCCGACCTCGGCGAGAAACTCGCGCACGTGCGCGGCATGCCGCGCAGAGCGGGCCAGATTGTCCAGTTCGTCGGGATCCGCCGCGAGATCGTAGAGCTGGTCGGGGTCGCCGGGGGAATGCACGAACTTGAAATGGCCGCGCCTTATCATCACCAGGGGCGCGATGGCCCCCTCGGCGAGGTACTCGCCGATCGCCTCGTCCTTGCCGGTGCCGCCGCCGATCTGCGCGCATAAGCTGCGCCCGTCCAGCGGCGTCGCGCGATCGCCCGGCTTGCAGCCCGCGAGTTCGAGGAGCGTCGGCGCCACGTCGATGAGCGAAGCCGATTGCGCGATGCGGCGGGCAGCGAACCGGCCCGGCGCATGGACGATCAGCGGTATCCGGCAGGCGGGCTCGAAGAAGCTCATCTTGTACCAAAGGCCGCGCTCGCCGAGCATGTCGCCGTGATCCGCCAGCACCATCACCACGGTATTGTCCGCAAAGCCCGAGTCGCGCAGCGCCGCCAGCAGCGAGCCGAATTGATCGTCGACGTACGAGACGGCGCCGTAGTAGGCGCGCCGCGCGGCGCGTGTCTGCGTTTCGTTCACGGGCTGAAGATCCAGCCCGATGACGTGACGCAATCGCCGCGAATGCGGATCGAGCCGCTCGGCCGACCAGGGCACGCGCGGCATGTCGATGTCGACCCCGGCGTAGCGGTCCCAGTAGCCCTGCGGAACGACGTACGGATCGTGCGGATGCGTGAGCGAGGCGACCAGGCAGAACGGCCGCCGATCCTTGCTGCGCGCGAGGTCGAAGATCTTTTGACGCGCTTGAAAGGTGGCATCGTCGTCGAAATCGATCTGATTGGTGCGCGCGCACGCGCCGGCCTGCGTGACCGAGTCCATGGTGTGATACCAGCTCGGCCGCTCCTCGAAGCGGGTCCAGTCCGGCGTCCAGCCGAAATCCGCGGGATAAATATCCGTGGTCAGCCGCTCTTCGAAGCCATGCAGCTGATCCGCACCGCAGAAATGCATCTTGCCGCTCAGCACCGTCTGGTAGCCGGCATCGCGCAGATAGTGCGCAAACGTCGGCACTTGCGACGGGAATTCGGCGGCGTTGTCGTACGCCCCGATCGCCGACACCTGGCGGCCGGAGAGAAACGAGAAGCGTGAGGGTGCGCAGAGCGGGCTGTTGCAATAAAAGGAGTCGAACACCACCCCGGACTGCGCCAGCGCGTCGATGTGCGGCGTCTTGGCGATGCGATTTCCGTAGGCGGGAAGCGCTCGCGCCGTGAGCTGGTCGGCCATGAGGATCAGGATATTGGGACGGTCGGACAAGAGATTCTCCACAAGAAATTCGTCATTCGCGGGACGCCCGCCGATTTGCGGCGGGTGCTACTTGCGCTTCGCCGCCTCCTGGGCGCGGTAGGCGACCCAGCTCTGGTCGATCAGGTAGGCGTGGATGTGCTCCACATCCTGGTCGCTCAGGATATCGTCGAAGCGCTCCATGCCCGCCGGGGCGAGCAGTCCGTGCAGGACGATGTCCTTGAACTGCGCGTGCAACCCGGCATTGAGGCGGCGCAGATCCGGCGTGACGTTGATGCCGAGAGCATGGCAGCGCGAACACTCCGAGACGAACGTGACCTCGCCCGCGTCGATCTCGGCCTTCGATGCCGTCTGCTCCGGCGGCTTTTCGAACGGTTCGTCGATGCGGGCGGGCGGCGGCGGCACGGCCCCGCCGCCGAGCTTGAGGGCGATGATGCGGCTCACGTTCTGATATTTGTTGGTGGCGCTCTGGGGTGGGGCCGGGCCTTCGGCGATGCCGGTGCCGCCGTAGCCCACCTGCACGGCGATGTACTGCTGTCCCTTGACCGCATAGGTCGCCGGCGCCGCCATGATGTGGCTGCCGGTTTCGACGATTCTGAGCACCTTGCCGGTGTCGCCCGCATAGACCCACAGGCCGCCGCTGCCGCGGCCCTGCAACACGAGGTTGCCGGCGGTCGAGGTGATGCCCCCGTCGTAGCCGCGCATGCCGCTCGAGGTCTCGTGCTCCCAGACGATCCTGCCGGCGAGCGGATCGAAGGCGCGGATGAGCTCGCGCGCCAATTTCACCTTGCGCTCCGCTTGGAGACTCTTCAGGTCGGGCAGCGGACCGAACACGCGCTTCAGCTCCGCCGCGTCGTAGCTGTCGTCCGGAAAAATGCCGTTCGTGGTGAAAAAGCCGTCCAGGAATTTCAAGGCGCCGCCGTTGTGCACCAGATCGACCCACACGCTCGGCGTATCGACCACCGGAATGTAGACCAGGCGGGTGGCGGGGTCGTACGACATGGGATTCCAGGTGTGCGCGCCCGACCAGGCTGGGTAGATGTTCTTCGGCGATGACAGCCAGTCGGACTGCCTGGTCGGAACCGGGCGGCCGGATTTCATATCGACGCGCGAGGCCCAGTTGACGTAGGTAAAATTCTTGGCCGACAGCAGTTCCCCGGTGCCGCGGTCGAGCACGTAGAAGAACCCATTCTTGTTGGCCTGCATGAGCACCTGGCGGCGCGCGCCCCCGAAGTCCAGGTCGGCCAGGATCATTTTCTGCGTGGCGTCGTAATCCCAATGGTCGTTCGGCGTCGTCTGGTAGTACCAGGCGAGCCGCCCGCTGTCGGCGTGCAACGCGATGATCGACGCGGTGAACAGGCCGTCGAGTGTCGAGTCGCCGAGTTGCCGCAGATCGTACGGCGCCGCATTGCCCGTGCCGAAATAAACCAGCTTCGCCGCGGGATCGTAGGCAAAGCCGTCCCAGACGGTTCCGCCGCCCTTGAATTTCGGATCGCGATGCGCATCCCAGGTCTTGGCGGCCGCCGCGAGATCCGGGCTCTCGAGCGGTTGCCCGGGCACGGGGGGCACGGTGAAGAAGCGCCACTTGAACGACCCGGTCTTGAGATCGTAAGCCGACACGTAGCCGCGAACGCCGCCGACGCTCATGTCGCCGCCGCCGTTGCCGATGACCACCACGTCGCCGGCGATCTGCGGCGCGCCGGTGCTCGAGTAGGGAAGGGTGTGATCGACGATGGTGTCGGCTTCCCAGAGCTGTTTGCCGGTCGCCGCGCTCAGCGCATGCAGCCGGCCGTCGGTGGAGGCCACGTAGACCTTGCCCTGCCATACCGCGATTCCCCGGTTGACGAGGTCGCAGCACGGCTGCCGCCCGGAAAACGGCGCGGCCCTGGGATCGTAGGTCCATATTTCCCTGCCCGTGGCGGCATCGAGCGCGTAGACGTAACCCCAGGTTCCGGAGGTATACATGACCCCATCGACGACGGTCGGCGTCGACTCTTGCCCGCGCTGCGGAGCGCCCAGATCATAGGCCCAGGCGAACCCGAGCTTGCCCACGTTGGCGGCCGTGATGCTCGCCAGCGGCGAGTGATAGCTCCCGTCCTGGTCCCTGCCGCCGGTGAACCAGTTCTGCGGCTCGCGATCGGCGGCCGCGAGGCGCGCCGCGTCGATGGCGCCGGAGGGCGGAGCGGCGACCGAGGGACCGGCCGCGCCCGCGGCGCCCGATGCGGCGCCGGCGGCGAGCTGAGCCGACAAGGCCAAACCCGCCCAACGGAGCATATGGCGCGCGCGCGCGCAGGCGCCGGAGTGCCGGTCGATTCGTGGCAAGACAGTTCTCCCGTGGAACATCGCGGTTATCGTGCGGAGCTTAGCGGACAACCGCGGCCAGGGGTACCTGGGGCCGGCCGGACCAGGCTCCTCCGCGTGCATCCGCGCGGCGCTATCCGGCCTCTTCGCCCGGGCCGTAGATGATGATGGAGAGCATCCGGATCGGCACCTTCTCCAGCCGCTCGGGTCCGTGCGCCACGTCCCCGGAGAAGGTCAGCGTATCGCCCGGGCGCATCACATAGGTATGCCGGCCATGGCGGTAGTGCAGGATGCCGGTGAGCAGGTGAATGAATTCCACGCCCGGATGCTGGAATCCCGGGAACACTTCGCTGCGGTCGTTCAAGGTCACCAGGAAGGGCTCGAAGATCTTGCGCGGACCGCGCTGCGCGGCGAGCAGATGATAGGTGTGCCCGCGCCGCGTGCCGCTGCGCACCGTCTCGAGACCTTCCCCCGCCCGGATCAGCTGCGCGCCGCCGTCGTCGGCGCCCACCCGCTGCATGAGCACCGAGGCCGTCACGCCCAGGGATTGCGCCAGGGCGACGATGGTTTCCAGGCTCGGCGAGACCCGGCCGGTCTCCAGGCGGCTGAGCATGGCGCTCGATATATCCGCACGCCGCGCCACGTCCGCGAGAGTAAGATTCTGGCTCTCGCGCAGCCGCCGCGCCGTGCGGCCTAAATCGAGGGCGGGACTGTCGGCGCGATCCGCCGCGGCGGTCCGCGCCTTCAGGCCGGGCGCCCGGCGGGCATGCGGGCGAGAGGCCTTGCGGTTCATCGCGGCCATTGCGCGTTACGCAAATTAAGTTGCTCCACAGTTAAGCTTCATGGTTATATTCGCACATGCCGGCTCCGAAAACGATCCTGCCATCGCCGAATTGCGCCGAGCCCGCATGTCCTTCGCGGACCTGAGCGCGCCCTCCCGCGCACCCAGGCGCGCCGGAACACAATAACGAGGAGTATCGACCATGAATCGGGAAGAGGCCCAGAAGTTTTTCCGGGAGCACGATATTCGCTATGTGCTGGCGCAGTTCGTCGACATTCACGGCTCGGCGAAGGCCAAGGCGGTGCCGGTCGAGCACCTGGACATGGTGCTGACCGACGGGGCCGGATTCGCGGGGTTCGCGGTATGGGGCCTCGGGATGGGACCCGAGGGGCCGGACTACATGGCGGTCGGCGAGCTGTCGACGCTGTCGCTCATTCCCTGGATGCCGGGGTACGCGCGCCTCATCTGCAACGGGGTCGTGAACCGCAAGCCGTATGCGTATTGCTCCCGGGTTGCGCTCAAGGCCCAGAGCGCGCGGCTCGCGGAGCGCGGATACACCCTGTTCACCGGCATCGAGCCCGAATTCATGCTGCTCTCGCGGCGGCCCGACGGCAGCCTCGGCCCGGCGGATCCCACGGACGATCTGGACAAGCCCTGCTACGACTACAAGGGCCTGTACCGCACGCGCGAGGCTCTCGACGAGATGGTGTCGGGATTGAGGGCCGTCGGCATCGACGTGTATCAAATCGATCACGAGGACGGCAACGGCCAATTCGAGATCAACTTCACCTATGCCGATGCGCTGCAGTCGGCCGATAATTTCACCTTCGTGAAAATGGCCGCGAGCGAAATCGCGCACCGGCACGGCATGATTGCGACGTTCATGCCGAAGCCGTTTTCCAATCGCACCGGGAGCGGCGCGCATTTCCACGTGTCGATGGGATCGAAATCGCAGAAGAACGCCTTCCACGATCCGGGCGACAAATCCGGCATGGGGCTCTCGGCCTTGGCGTACCAGTTCCTCGCGGGCGTGCTCGCGCATGCGCGAGCACTGGCCGCGGTCGCGGCACCGACCGTGAACTCCTACAAGCGGTTGGTCGTGGGGCGGTCGCTGTCCGGATCGACGTGGGCGCCCGCGTACATCGCCTACGGCGACAACAACCGCACCGCCTGCGTGCGGGTGCCGTTCGGCCGTCTCGAGGTCAGGCTTCCCGACTCGGGATGCAATCCCTATCTGGTATCGGCTGCGCTGATCGCCGCGGGCCTCGACGGCATCGACCGCAAGCTCGATCCGGGACCGGCGCAGAACATCAATCTGTACGAGCTCACCCCGGAGCAATTGAAGGACAAGGGCATCAAGCTGCTGCCGCAGTCGCTGAACGAGGCGATCGATGCGCTGGAGGCGGACCCGGTGATTTGCAACGGCCTCGGGCAGGATCTGGCGCGCGAGTTCATTCGCCTGAAGCGCATGGAATGGACCGAATACTCGCGGCACGTGTCCGAGTGGGAATCGAAGCGCTATCTGGAGTTCTTCTAGGCGCCCGTCGAGGGCGATCGGGAGCCGCGGCATGTGTGGAATCGTCGGATTGCTGGTCAAGAAGGCGCCGCTGCGCGAGCGCCTCGGCGCCCTCATGGTGCCCATGCTGACGGGCATGACGGAGCGGGGCCCAGACTCGGCCGGACTTGCGGTGTACACCACCCCGGTCGCGCGCGACCGCCGCAAGCTCCGCCGGTACATTGGCGAGCACGCCGTGGCTTGGGGGGAACTGCTCCTCGGGCTCAGGCACGAGGTCGGCCCCGCGCCGCCGCTTGCCGCGCGCGGCAACCACGCGGTGCTGACGTCCGGATCGGATTCGGACGCGTTGACCGCCTGGCTGGCGCGTGCTGCACCGGCGGTCGCCGTGCTCTCGGTCGGCCAGTCGATCGACTTGTACAAGGACGTGGGGGCGCCGGCCGACATCGCCCGCCGCTATCGATTCTCCGAGCTGAAGGGCACGCACCTGGTGGCGCACACCCGCATGGCGACGGAATCCGCCGTCACGCCGGCGCACGCGCACCCGTTCACCGCCGGGCGCGATTTCTGCCTGGTGCACAACGGCTCGCTCTCCAACCCGCACCTGGTGCGCAAGGCGCTCGAGCCCCTCGGCATCGAGTTCGAGACCGACAACGACACCGAGGCGGCGTGCCGCTACTTCGAGTGGCGGCTGCGCGAGGGGGACGATCTGACGACGGCGGTGCAACGGGGCTTCAGCGTGCTCGACGGGTTCTACACCTTCCTGATGGGGACCGACACGGAACTGCTCATCGTGCGCGATGCATTCGCCTGCAAGCCCGCGATCGTGGCGGAGACCGACGAGTACGTCGCCATCGCGTCGGAATTCCGCTCGTTGGCGCATCTGCCGCACATCGCGGACGCGCAGCTGTTCGAGCCGAAGCCGGAGGAAATCTATCGATGGCGAATATGAAGCCGGTTCCGTCCGCCCGCGAGTTCGACCTCGCGAAGGACACGCTGCGCGATCTGAACCTCTTTTTGCACCGGCGCGCGGCGGACGAGGGCGTGTCGCTGATTCGCGTTCACCACCCCGACGGAGCGCATTCGATCGCCTGCGGCCTCAACGCCGATCTGGACGTGCACATTCACGGTCACGTCGGCTACTACGTGGCGGGGATGAACAAACACGCCTCGGTGACCGTCCACGGCAACGCGGGACCCGGGGCGGCCGAGAACATGATGTCGGGCCGCGTGCACGTGAAGGGCTTTGCCTCCACCGCCGCCGGCGCATCCGCGCATGGCGGATTGCTGGTGATCGACGGCGACGCCTCCTTGCGCTGCGGAATTTCACTGAAGGGCGCGGACATCGTGGTCGGGGGCAGCGTCGGGAGCTTTTCGGCCTTCATGGCCCAGGCCGGCCGGCTGGTCATTTGCGGCGACGCCGGGGACGCGCTCGGCGATTCCTTGTACGAGGCCGTGCTCTATGTGCGCGGCAAGGTCCGCTCGCTCGGAGCGGACGCCCGATTCGAGCCGATGTCGGATACCGACCGCGCCGCCGTCAGGAGTCTGCTGGCGGCCGCGGGTCTGACCCACGATCCGGGCGAGTTCAAGCGCGTGGCGTCCGCCAAGAGCTTGTATCACTGGCATGCCGATGCCGATCAGGAGTACTGAGCGATGAGCGCCGAGCGACCCTTGAGCGATGGCCCCGGTCCCGAGGGCGAGACGTCCTGCGTTCAGCGCGAGGAGTCGGCCGCATTCGATCGGTCGACCATCGATTATATTCAGCGCGCCGCCGCCACGGGCCTGTACGAGATTCGCGGACTGGGCGCGAAGCGCCGGGTCCCGAGCTTCGACGACCTGCTGTTCCTGGCCGCCTCGCTGTCGCGCTATCCGCTCGAAGGGTACCGCGAACGCTGCGCGACCAAGACGCTGCTCGGCACGCGCTTCGCCTCCAGGCCGATCGAGCTCGGCATCCCCATCACCGTCGCCGGAATGAGCTTCGGCGCGCTGTCGGCGCGGGTGAAGGAGGCGATCGGCAGGGCCGCCACCGAGATGGGCACATCGACCACCACCGGCGACGGTGGGATGACCGCGGAGGAGCGTGCCTCCTCGAAGACGCTGGTGTATCAGTGTCTGCCGTCGCGCTATGGTTTCGATCCCGACGACGTCCGGCGCGCCGATGCCATCGAGATCGTCATCGGCCAGGGCGCGAAGCCGGGCGGCGGCGGCATGCTGCTCGGCCAGAAGGTCAACCCGCGCGTGGCGCGCATGCGCACCTTGCCGGAAGGAGTGGATCAGCGCTCGGCATCGCGCCACCCGGACTGGACCGGGCCGGACGACCTGGTGATCAAGATCAAGGAACTGCGCGAGATCACCGATTGGGAGAAGCCGATCTACGTGAAGGTGGGTGCGACGCGCGTGTTCAATGACGTGAAGCTCGCGGTGCACGCCGGCGCCGACGTGATCGTGGTGGACGGCATGCAGGGCGGCACGGCCGCGACTCAGACCGTGTTCATCGAGCACGTCGGCATCCCCACGCTCGCGGCGCTGCGCCAGGCGGTGGACGCACTCGACGATCTGAACATGCGCGGCCAGGTGCAGCTGGTGATTTCCGGCGGCATCCGCAGCGGTGCGGACGTCGCCAAGGCGCTCGCCATGGGTGCCGATGCGGTGGCCATCGGTCAAGGCGTGCTGATGGCGCTCGGCTGCAACAGCGACCGCTACGTGATGCAGGGAGAACATCGTGCGGCGGGCGCGGATTACGCGCGTCTCGGCACCGCGCCGGGGTTCTGCCATCATTGCCACACGGGGAAATGCCCGGTCGGCATCACCACCCAGGACGCGGAGCTGGAGCTGCGGCTCGAGCCGGCGGTGGGCGCGCGGCGGCTCAGGAATTATCTGAAGACGCTGAACATGGAATTGACCACCATCGCGCGCGCCTGCGGCAAACAGAACGTCCATCACCTCGAGAAGGAGGATCTGGTGGCGCTGACCGTGGAGGCCGCCGCGATGGCGGGGGTGCCGCTGGCAGGCACGTCGTGGATTCCGGGAGCGCCGTCGGGCCTGTCTTAGCGCCGAAGCGCAGCGCTCATGCGCTCATCTGCCGAAGCGCTTGATCATCCGCAGCGCCGGCTCGAGACCCTGGTAGTACCCCGGCACGACGTTCAGCGCCTCGAAGCCGAGGCACTCGTAGAAGGCGCGCGCCGCGCCGTTATTCGCGCGCAATTCCAGGTCGATGCGCAGCACGCCGGCTTCGACGGCCGTAGCCGAGAGCCATTCGATCAAGCGGCGGCCGAGACCCTGGCGACGGTGCCCGCCGGCCACCGCCAGGAGGTTGAGATGCGCGACTTCGTCCCCGAAATGCATGCTGGCGCACGCCGCCCCGCGGCGCTCGCGCCGGGCGACGCCCACGCTCGAGTCGCGGCTCAGGATGGATCGCCGCACCCGTGCCGGGGTCCAGGACCAGGTGAGTCCCCCCTCGATCGAGTCGCGCGACATTTCCGCGATCTCCTCGGCGTCCGTATCGCGCGCGAGGCCGAGCATCGCCAACTCGGACATTCAGCGGGTCTCCGTCTTGACCGGTGCGGCCGGGGGCGCCGGCAACCCGGAGGGCTGAGCCGGCAATTGTTTCAGCAGCTCGGCGACGCCTCGTTCGAGCTGCGGATCATGACCCTGCAGGACCTCCACGGGATCCTCCTCCACCACGATGTCCGGATCGACCCCGTGGCCCTCGATGATCCATCGGCCGTCTTCGTCAGCCGTGCCGAACTCGGGCACATAGACCGTCCCGCCGTCGAGCAGCGGGCCGTGTTCGGTGATGCCGACCGCACCCCCCC
>VFSW01014162.1_pt1 | contig 11040 bp, 7 predicted proteins | sample 5358111 | NCBI WGS metagenome assembly VFSW01 (sample SAMN11554181, study PRJNA540505) | mine drainage metagenome | isolation source: sediment from site ElyBrook_90M | place: USA: Ely Copper Mine, Vershire, VT | collected 2017
CGATGGGTCCACTGGTATGCGATGGCCAGGTGCGCAGCATAGCGTGGCGCACCCGCAATCTTTCGGAAGGCGCGTACCTCGTGCCGGACGCGGATCCCTCCAAATCATATTTCACTTCTGAGTTTGCCGCCGGGATGAACGGGTTCATCAAAATGTTCATAACCGACGCGTATGATGCTACCTGGGGTGCATACAGCGGATTCTTAAGAGGAGGGAGCAATGTCAACCCGCTTACATTGCCAGGGGGTGTGAAAGTGAACGTGCGGGCGACTGCGCCTTGGCAAAATTTCTACGCCGCCACCTCTTTTGTTGGGATTGCAAACATGAACATGGGCGAAGCATCTTCACAGGCGATTCAGATGCTTAAGTTCATGGACAACTACATCGCCGGCCTCGTTACCAATGGGGCGAGTGGCTACAATCCCTACAATGGCACGGCCTACTACCTCTTCATTAACAACACCACTACATCCGCACCCATTACGACATGGGCCGATCTCCAGATCGAGAATGTGTACGATTTCACGCTCAACAAAAGCGACTGGGGCCTTAAGAGCGCCAATCCGGCGTCTTTCCCCGTCCAGGGACTAAGTCCCGGTGGCTATGCGCAAAGCCTCCGCGCGGCGCTCGCGGGGACTATCGACAATACCGGCCTCGCGCAGGCCCAACAGGCATACGATTATCTAACAACGCAGACGGGCATCCTGTGGAAGGGCAACGGCGGCGCATGCGCCGAGGCCGCGGCGTTCCGATTAAATCCGGAGTGGATCATCGTTCCCGCCGGCACGGTCTCTGATCTTCCATGTACTCCCACTACGCCATCTACTCCCGTTACGCCCTCCCTCTCTGACTCTCTCTCTGCCTCTCCTGCCTCCATAACGGCAGGAGAGAGCAGCACGCTCACGTGGAGTAGCACCAGTGCTACCTCCTGCACCGGCACCGGATTCAGTGTTTCCGGCACCTCGGGATCGGCCACCGTTACGCCTTCAGTTACCGCGACCTACTCCATAACCTGCACGAACAGCAGTAGCTCGGTTACCAAAAGCGTAACCGTAACGGTGAGCGCAGTTGTTGCTTCGCCTCTCATTCAGAACATCACCATAACCGGTGACTTCTCTCAGACCAACAATTGTTCTACCGTCACCACGAGTGGTCAGTCTTGCACCGCTATCGTCACCTTTACTCCGACAGCGAGCGGCACCCGTACCGGTACTTTCTCACTCAAGGACATGACTGATGGGACGACGCATACCGTTACGCTTTCGGGTCTTGGTTTGGCCGTACCCAAACAGACGCCACCACCGGCGTACGTCAGCACTTCCACTCCTTCCACACCCAACCAAACGCCAACACCAGCGTACGTCAGTACTTCCACGCCCTCCACACACAACCAAACACCAGCGTATGTCGTCAGCACTTCCACTCCTTCCACAGGGCTTGTTGGGTACTGGAAGCTTGACGGGACTCTTTCAGATGCAAGCGGGAATGGTAACAGCGCATCCTGGCAAGGCACAGGAGCGCTGACATATGTGACTGGGCAAGTGGGTCAGGCGCTAGCGAGCAAGCTCCTCAAGGTCGCTACGCCTTCAAGCACACTCCTCAACCCAGGTGCCGCAGCCACCGATTGCTTCTGGGCCGATACGACATCAGCTAGCGGGACGAGTCTCTATCTTACCGGGACCCCTCTCGTCGCGAACGGTTCGGCAGCGAGCTTCACTTGGGGCGCGGGGCCGGTCAACGCGGGGAATGGAATCGGGTATGCCGCGAACGTGTCCGTGGGCGGCACTCGCTACGCCGTGAGCTCCGCCGCGACCGCCAATTACGCGAACGCATGGACCCACGTCTGCGCAACCTTCGACAGCGCGCTATCAAGCAACCAGCTCAAGCTGTATGTAAACGGCTCTCTCGTCTCCCAGGTAACCACGGGGAGTGGCGCAATCGACGCATCCAAAGACACGTCCGTGTACCTTGGTGGCGACCCCTCTCATCCACGTATTCCCACGGCTGTGCTTGACGATGTGCATGCATATAACCGTGCCCTTTCCGTCTCGGGAGTGATGCAGCTCTACCAAGCTGGCCTCTCAGGGCAGGTACTCGGCTCATCGCAACTTGCAAAAGTAGCTAATGAAAATCTCCTTTCATTCCTCAAATCTGTCTTGCTATATCTCCGATCTCGACTATTTGCTCTACTATCTGGACGGGTAGTCAACCTTGCCGCCGTCACGATCTCACAATCATCTATCGACTTCGGCTCTGTCACCGTCGGACAATCGAGCACGGCCCAAACCATTACCATAACTGCCGGAGGCGCAACGAATTCGACAGGCTTACCACAGGTAACTCCTCCACAGTTCGGCATCGGAGTGAGAGTCAAAGCCACCGCCAAGCTCAATGTCAGAACCTCCAGTGGTTGGAACGAGAAGATACTCTGTACCGTACCTACGGGCTCTCTCGGCACCATCACCTCCGGTCCGACATTGGCAAACGGTTACACCTGGTGGGAGTGGGAAACCAACAACGACAACAACTCCTGCAAAGGTTGGAGTGTGCAGAATTACCTCACGACGTCGATCTAGACTAGATCATTGTTCCCGCAGCTCATCTCTGTATTCTTCAGATGTGCAGATCGTTCCGTCTTTGGACCTCGATTACGCAGAAATGCACGATGTTATCTACCGAACGCGGCTTGCTACGTATCCCTGCATCGATGGGATCACAGTCCATGCCGCGGCACTGGCTCGATGTTATGGGCGACGACGAAGATCTTCCTGGATTCTCGCAACGAGACTGTCGTCGAGGTATCTCCTGCATGTTCGCTCAGTTTTCTATCGAATCCTTGGGTTTGAAGAGAAGGGCAAACCATCGCCTCCAGAGCGAATAAGGATCGGCGCCACGTTGATGCAGATCGCAATGCGTCGCGAGCTAGATTCAGCGGTCTAGGTTGATATGAGCCAAGAGACGAGTAGACGAGCTCCAACAATGAGGGCGGTCCGATGTAGGCCGCCCTCACGCTTTTGTTATATTTGACCGATGCAACGGGAAGAATTCGAAAAATTGGTAGAAGAAGGATTTGAGAGGCTGCCGCTTTGGGTGCGGGAGAAGATAAAAAATGTGGCGATTCTTGTTGAGGATGAGCCTTCTGGTGAGGTACGGGAGCACGAAGAACTCGGAGATGACGAAACGTTACTCGGTCTATATCATGGCATTCCACTCGCTGCTCGTGGAGAGAATTATGGAATCGGGATGACAATGCCGGATACCATCACGCTCTATCAGCTGCCGATAGAAGAGGCTGCTGAAGAAGAGCGGAAGGACCTGCGGGATGTGGTTGCCGAGACTGTTTGGCATGAGTTTGCTCATCATTTCGGCATTAACGAGGCGGAAGTTCGGAAGCGGGAAGCTGAGGCTTAAATGTGGTATATTCTTCACCAATGGCAAAGCTGTCTGAAACCCTTAAAGAACGGGGATACGTGCACCAATTCTCCTCGGAAACACTTCAAGAAATAACCGATGGCCCTAAGCGAGTGGTGTATCTCGGCATAGACCCTTCCGCTGATTCTTTGCACGTGGGTAATCTGATGGGGCTGTTGGTCCTGCGGCGATTTTTGGAAGACGGACACAAGGTCATCATCCTCACCGGCGGCGGCACTGGGATGATCGGCGACCCAGGCGGGAAAAGCGAAGAGAGGAATTTGCTCGATGATGCGACGATCGCAAAAAATACGGAGGCGGTCGCGGCGCAAATCCGACAGGTATTCGGATCGAGTGATTTTATCGAGGAAAACAATGCCAAATGGCTTTCGGGACTCAAGTTGCTCGAATTTTTGCGCGATGTCGGCAAACACTTCACTATCAATGCGATGATCAAGAAAGATACGGTGCGCAATCGTCTGAAAAAAGAATCAGCTCTTTCGTTTACGGAATTTTCGTATTCGCTTTTGCAGGCATACGATTTTCTGCATCTGTACCAGGCCTACCGTTGCGATGTGCAGGTCGGTGGCTCCGACCAATGGAGCAATATCATTGCCGGCGTTGATTTTATACGGCGCAAAAAAGAAAAAACGGTCTATGCGCTGACGTGGCCGCTTCTCGTCAATAGAGATACCGGTAAAAAATTCGGCAAGAGCGAAGAGGGTGCGACATGGCTCGACGTAAAGAAGACGAGCGTTTTTGATTTCTTTCAATTTTGGGTCAACATCGAGGACAGTGTGGTCAAGGAGTGTCTTCTCAAAATGACCCTTTCTCCCAAAGCAGAAATAGACGCCGTCATGCACATGCATCGACGCAAAAAAGGCGACCGTCATCCGCAAAAGTTCTTAGCGCGATCAGTGACAACGTTGGTGCATGGAGAGGAAGCTGCTCGAAATGCTGAGGCGGTTTCCGAAGCACTTTTTGGCGTCGTCGCCTTGAGCGATCTTTCCGAGGAAGCTCACAAAGTTTTGCGCAAAGAGTCGCCTTCATCGACCGTTCAGGAGGGTGAGCTTATAGTTGACGCGCTCGTGAGTGCACAACTTGCGAGTTCGAAGAGAGAGGCGCGTCAATTTCTCATGACCAAGGCGGTTAGCCTAAACGGAAAAGTGCTCACAGACGCCGAAGTAACACTCGGCGCCGGTGATTTTCATGACGGAATGGCCATATTGAAGCGCGGGAAGCGAAATGTTCGTGTTTTGCTTCTAAAATAGCTCATCTGATACAGTGTCGGAATGTCCGATTTTAAAATACGGAGCGAATATAAACCTGCGGGCGATCAGCCTGAAGCTATTTCTGCGCTTGTTCGTGGACTCAAGGAGGGAAGGCGAGATCAGACACTCCTCGGTGTTACCGGTTCGGGAAAAACATTTACGGTGGCGAATGTCATAGAAAATGTCCAAAAGCCGACGCTTGTTATCGCACACAACAAAACGCTTGCTGCACAGCTCGCCTCCGAATACAGAGAATTTTTCCCGGATGCGGCCGTGCAATATTTCGTCTCGTACTACGATTTTTATCAGCCCGAAGCTTATGTGCCGGTCACTGACACGTACATCGAAAAAGAGGCGCAAATTAATGAAGATATTGAGCGACTTCGGCACGCAGCAACACAGGCGCTGCTGTCGCGTCCTGATGTAATCGTCGTAGCTTCAGTTTCCTGTATTTACGGTCTTGGCTCGCCTGTAGAATACGAAAAAGTCAATTTGAAGTTGGAAGTGGGGCAGCTGCTGACTCGCGCATCGCTCACACGCCGTCTTATCTCAATGTACTTTAAGCGCGTTGCAGGGGATCTTTCACCAGGCACATTCCGCGCACTTGGAAGCAAGGTTGAGATTATGCCCGCCAACGAACGTGTCGTCTATCGAATCGACACCGCAGTCGGGAAAGCTGCCACGATCGAAGAGATTAATCCCATCACGCGGAATGTCGAAAGTAAGCCGCTTTCAATATTTATATTCCCCGCGCGGCATTATGTGACGCCACAAGATGTAATTGAGGCAGCACTTGCGGATATAGAGACTGAGTTGAAAGATCAATTGAAAGGATTTGATCGTGCCGGAAAAATTCTCGAAGCAGAACGACTAAAGCGGCGCACTCGCCAGGACATCGCGATGATCCGAGAATTTGGTTTTTGCAACGGTATTGAGAATTACTCCCGACATTTTGATAGACGAAAGCCAGGAGAGCCGCCGTACACACTGCTCGATTATTTCCCCAAAAAGGCAGACGGCTCGGCAGATTTTCTTTTGGTCATCGATGAATCGCATGTCACCGTGCCGCAGATCGGAGCGATGTACGCGGGTGATCGCGCGCGCAAAGATACCCTGGTCGAACACGGCTTCCGGCTCCCGAGTGCAGTGGATAATCGCCCGCTTACCTTCGATGAATTCCAGGCGCGTATCGGACAGACGATGTATACAAGCGCCACGCCGGGCAAATTTGAACTCGGTCGCAGTGGAGAACCTGTGCAGCAGGTCATCCGACCCACCGGACTCGTCGATCCTGAAATTATCGTTCGCCCCGTTGTCTCGAGTGGCAACTATGAAGGACAGGTAAAAGATTTTATTCGAGAAGCCGAAGAAGTCACGAAGCGTGGTGCTCGCTCACTCGTGACTGTGCTTACCAAAAAAATGGCCGAGGATCTTGCGCAATTTTTGGTTGAACGGAAAATCAAGGCTCGCTATATTCATAGCGACATCAAGCCCATAGAACGCATCGAGATCCTTACCGATTTTCGCAGAGGCGTCTTTGATGTGCTCGTAGGCGTCAATCTCCTGCGTGAAGGTCTCGATCTTCCGGAGGTCGAGCTCGTCGGTATTTTGGACGCAGATAAAGAAGGGTTCCTCCGGAGCGAAACATCGCTCATTCAGACGATCGGCCGTGCAGCACGAAATGTGAATGGTCGCGTACTTCTGTATGCCGATACGGCAACCGGCTCGATGGAACGGGCCATCGGAGAGACCAACCGCAGACGCGAGCTACAAGTTGCCTACAACAAGGCACACAACATTACACCGCAGACGATTCAAAAACGAATCCAGGATATTATCGGTGATATCGAACGCTCACGTAAACGCGCCATCGTCGAGCTAGCGACGCTGGATGCGAATGCCGGCAGTGGATATTATAAAAAGGTAATTACCGAAAAGCGAAAACAAATGCACCAAGCGGCCATTGAGCTCGATTTTGAAACAGCGGCTATTTTACGTGATGAGATCCAGGCTTTGGAAGAAGCGTCTAAGTCTGTAAAACCTGCGGTATAGTTGGAACATGCTGAATATTCAGGAACATATCGCGCTCGCGCCGCTTACCACCTTTGGCATAGGCGGCTCCGCGAGGTGGTTCGTTGACGTAAAAGGCGAAGACGATATCAAAGAAGCAATAGGTTTTGCGCGTCAGCGTAAAGTAGGCTTTGTCGTACTTTCGGGCGGTAGCAACGTGCTCATCCCTGACGAAGGTCTCAATGCGCTCGTCATTCATATCGCGAACGGTGAATTCGTTTTTTTTGAAACTGGCTTGCGTGCCGATGCCGGTTGCAACCTCTTTGCACTCATACAAGCCGCGACCGAAAGGGGTCTCGGTGGCTGGGAGCGGCTTGCGGGTATTCCTGGCACGTTTGGCGGTGCTGTACGAGGCAACGCAGGAGCTTTCGGTTCTGAAATAAAAGATTTTGTCTCCCGCGTCACTGCAATCAGTACAGAGACGCTCTCTTCGCGCGTGTGGGTCTCGCCGTACCTTTCTTTTTCGTATCGCGACAGTTCCTTCAAGCATGAGAATGAGTGGATCATCATGAGCGCGACAGTGGAGCTTGCACCGATCAAAAAAGAAGAGAGTTTAAAGAAAATCAACGATACCATTGCTGAGCGAGAAAAGAGGCATTTGCAAAATGTCGCCGCTGCCGGCTCATTTTTTTTGAATCCTGTTGCTCCAGCAAATATTGTCGCGTTATTTGAAAAAGAGAAGCATGTCAAATCACGGGAGCATCGCGTGCCAGCTGGTTGGCTGATCGAAAAAGCAGGTCTTAAGGGTGCGAAGATTGGAGGTGCCGTCGCGAGCGATCAGCACCCCAATTACCTGATCAATAATGGCGGCGCGAGGGCGAAGGACGTGCTTGAACTTGCGGCAAAAATTAAAGACGAGGTGAAAAAGCAATTCGCAGTCGATTTGAAAGAAGAAGCGGCAATTTTGTGATTGTGCTATAGTGCCGATGTTAACCCCTAGCGCAAAGCGGGGGCGATTTTGACTTATGAGTGAATCAGAAAAAATAATCATAAAGGGTGCCCGGACCCACAACCTCAAAAACGTGAGCCTGGAAATTCCGCGCAATAAAATGGTGGTATTCACGGGACTTTCCGGTAGCGGTAAGTCGTCGCTCGCCTTTGATACGATCTTCGCTGAAGGCCAGCGGAAGTATGTCGAATCGCTCTCCGCCTATGCGCGCCAATTCTTGCGCCAAATGCAGAAACCCGATGTTGATGAAATTTCGGGCCTCTCGCCGGCCATTTCAATCGACCAAAAAAGTCGCTCGAATAATCCACGCTCAACTGTGGCCACCATCACGGAGATCTACGATTATCTCCGCGTGCTTTACGCCCGCATTGGCCATCCGCACTGCCCGACCTGTGGCAGGGAAGTGCGAAAGCAATCGAATGAGGAAATTTTAAGTTCCGTTCTTGATATTGTGAACAGTGCACGAAAAACAGATAAATCCGCTGATAAAAAACTAACGAAAGGCGTTTCGGCAGATAAGGTCCGCATATTAAGCCCTCTCGTGGTCGGACGAAAGGGAGAATACTACCAATTGCTCTACGACCTTTTGAACAAAGGATATGAAGGCATCGTTATCGATGGCGAAGAAAAATCGCTGCGGGAGCGCGTAGAGCTCAAGAAAAATTTTAAGCACGACATCTCCGTCGTTGTCGACGAATTATTTTTGTCGGAATTTAAAGATGATCCCAAAGGCACGCGTGAACGCGCATCAGAAGCCATTGAGCGGGCGTTGCACGAGAGCGACGGCCTTGTCGCGATAGGGGATCTGGCGGGGAAGATCAGGGTCATCTCGGCGAAATTTATGTGCCCCTACGACGGCTTTTCTTTTCCGGAAGTTGAGCCGCGGCTTTTTTCTTTCAACTCTCCCTACGGTGCATGTCCTGAATGCAAAGGTCTCGGCAGCAAATATTTTTTTGGCGAGGAACCGTGTGATATATGCAAAGGTGCGCGATTACGACCCGAAGCGTTGAATGTATTTCTCGGTTCCGTAAAAGAGCCCGTTGAACACCATGGTCCGGCAGAGGGCACCAACGTCGTGCGCCTTTCGTCGCTTTCGATTGAAGGTGCGATGCACTTTTTCAACAATTTGAAACTTTCAAAAAAAGAACAAGATATTTCAAAAGTGGTAATCAAAGAAATCACAAGTCGCTTACAATTCATGCTCAATGTCGGCATCGAATATCTGACGCTCGACAGGAAAGCAAATACGCTCTCCGGCGGCGAGGCGCAGCGCATTCGGCTCGCTAGCCAGCTCGGTAGCGGTTTGGTCGGTGCACTCTACGTACTCGACGAGCCTACCATCGGTTTGCATCAGCGGGACAACGATAAACTCATCGACACACTCAAGCATTTGCGCGACCTAGGCAACACGGTCATCGTCGTCGAGCACGATGAGGACACCATTTTTGCGTCGGATTACATTGTCGACCTCGGACCCGGTGCCGGTGTGCATGGCGGGGAGATAGTTGTAGATGGCTGGCTAGAGCACCTGCTCACGGCCAAAGCCAACAAATCGGGCTCGCGTACGCTCTCGTATCTGCGCGAAGAAACTGCGATAGAAATGCCGGAAAAACGCCGCACGAACGATCGCGGCAAACTCAAAATACGCGGTGCCACGAAATTCAATTTGAAAAACGTCAACGTCGATGTACCGCTCCAAAAATTGGTCTCTATAACCGGAGTCTCCGGCTCTGGTAAGTCAACTTTTCTTTACGAAATACTCCACCGCAATTTACTGACGCGATTCGACAAACGCTTCCGCACCGCAAAGCTCTACAACGTAAAGGAATTCAGCGGTACTGAATATTTGAGTCGTGCCATTCTCATCGATCAATCGCCGATAGGCCGCACACCAAGGAGCAACCCCGCTACTTACACGGGCGCATGGACGCACATCCGCGATCTTTTCGCGATGAATGAAGAAGCTCGCGCTCGCGGCTGGGGGCCGGGGAGATTTTCATTCAACGTGAAGGGCGGCCGCTGCGAAGCGTGTCAGGGCAACGGCCTCGTCGCTGTCGAAATGCACTTCCTGCCGACCGTCTATGTGACCTGCGATGTGTGCGGGGGAAAACGATTTATGAAAGAGACGCTCGAGATGAAATACAAGAAAAAAAATATCCACGACATACTCTCGATGACCGTGGAGGAGGCCAACAAATTTTTTGAAGACATTCCAGCAATCTCCGATCGTTTGCAAACATTGATTGACGTCGGACTCGACTACCTCGAGCTCGGCCAGAGTGCGACTACCCTCTCTGGCGGGGAAGCGCAGCGAGTGAAGATCGCATCAGAATTATATCGGCCGATGATGACCAAGACCATGTATCTCCTCGATGAGCCTACGGTGGGCTTGCACTACGACGACGTGCAAAAGCTTGTCGACATTCTCCAAAAGCTCGTCGAGCGCGGCAATTCGGTCGTCGTCATCGAGCACAATCTCGACGTCCTCAAATGCGCGGACTACATCATCGACATGGGCCCGGAAGGCGGCCAAGGCGGCGGCCAAATCGTTGCAAAGGGGACGCCGGAGGAGGTCTCAAAAACCGACGGTTCTCACACGGGATATTATATAAAGCGAGTCCTAAAGAGAAAGCGCTGATATAATATAGGAATGACCGAATGCGTGGCATGCAAAACCATCTCGCGATTACTCGGCAAGAGCTACATGATGCCGCTGCTTGGACACCATTATCCCGTTTGTCGTTTAGCTGATGTTCAGCAAGAAGTTCAAGGACTGAAAATTCAAATCGTCGGCGGATTAATACAGCGGGGGTGGACGACTAATGATATTGATGTCGTTGGTGAACGAAAGGACATCCCGAAGTTTAGCGAGCGCCTACGGACTGACGGCATATCTCAACCAGTACATTATTGCGGGGACGGCATTCACCATTCGCACCTCAAGTGCGCGTACCATGGAGTCAAGATGGCACTTGCGGGAAAGGGATATTAAGAATTGGATTTTGAAAAATGGACCTATAGATGATAGGTTCTACCGAGTCAAACAACGAATAGGCAAGAACATAAATGTTGCAATCTGGCTCGGCTGCATCGGTGTACTTGGCGGTTTCGTATGTCAAATCGCAGCTGCCAACATCGACGTTGGTATCCAAATCGGACTCGTAATTGGCTTCATAGCGTATCTCTCCAGTAGCCAAACGAGTGAGCTTTTCAGTAGTCTGCGCGAGCGCTTCAGTTCGGCACGCGAGCTCGCTTATCCACAACATTGGAATGTGTGGATAAGCCCACACCTATCCCCTCCGATGGTAATCAGGTAAAATGACTCCATGAATGTACTCA
>VFSW01014163.1_pt1 | contig 11040 bp, 7 predicted proteins | sample 5358111 | NCBI WGS metagenome assembly VFSW01 (sample SAMN11554181, study PRJNA540505) | mine drainage metagenome | isolation source: sediment from site ElyBrook_90M | place: USA: Ely Copper Mine, Vershire, VT | collected 2017
ACGCACCATTGCAATCGGAATCTTCAATAGCGGCAGCATGATCGGAGCAACGGTGGCCCCGCCGTTGATTGTGTATTTGATGCAGCGCTATGGATTTCGTACGGCATTTCTTGTGCCAGCGCTTTCCGGCTTTCTGTGGGTCCCCATATGGTGGTTCTTCTATGGGCGCGAGCCGAAACCCCACGTGGACGCCGAACAGACACATGTGTCGTTGAGGACCATGCTGGGTGAGTCTTCAGCCTGGGCAGTGATGCTGTGCCGGTTCTTTATTGGGCCAGTGATGCAGTTCTACTGGTACTGGATACCGAGCTATCTCTTCGGCGTGCGCCACATGTCGATGATCCAGATTGGGATTTTTGGATGGATCCCATTTTTCCTGGGCGATACCGGCGGAATTGCGGGAGGCTGGGTCGCGGGGTTACTGCAAAAGCGTGGAATGACGATACTAAACGTACGCCGGATAACGATGTACGGTAGCAGCCTGTTCTGCATCACCAGTCTTATGGTGCCCTATATGCACAATGTAGCCGCGGCGCTGATGATGATCGGTGTGGCGATTATGGCGGATAATTTTCTTTCGGCAAACATGTTTGGCGCCATCACCGATCTCTTTCCGGATCGCCAGGTCGGGCGTGCAGCCGGACTGACGGGAGTGGCTGGAGGCCTGAGCGGACTGCTTTTCCCTCTGTTGACCGGAAGCCTGGTTGACCATGTTTCTTACACCCCGGTCTTCATCCTGGTTGCTTTCATGCCGCTGATCGGAACGATTGCCTTGTTTACGATTGGCCGGAAATACCGCGAATTGAACCAACCGCTACACACTTAGCTGGCACGTTACCAGACAGCGACAATGCATGACGTGATCGTAACGAATCCAGCTTTGCCACTGCGATGAATTGCTAATAAATTGACACGTCTCATGCGATTGGAGATTTTGTAATGGCAAGAATGGCGAATGGAGAGGACTTGTTGCATATTGAGGATCGCAAGCTGGAACTTGCAGAGAAGCAGAGGAGGCTTAAGGCATTGCTGGCAGAACAGGATCTCGATGCGCTCCTGATCTCGCGGCACGAGAATATTGCCTGGGCCACTGCGGGCATTGTTGATATGCGGGTTGGCCTTCTGAGAGAGACAGGCGTCGCAAGCCTGTTGATCACAAAGGAAGGCAGGTCGTATTACCTGACGACTGACAATGAAGCAGCGCGATTAGGTGAAGAAGAGTTTGCCCAGTTGGACTTTGAGCCGCTCATTCAGCCATGGTATGCCAACGACGTGCAGGCCTCGATCAAAAAGATTGTCAGTGCAGGGAAGGTGGCAGGGGATATGCCGCTGGGCGCCACTGGGGCAATCTCTCTGCAGCCATTGCGGCTTGATCTGACGACGAGCGAAGTTGCGCGCTATCGCAGGCTTGGGCGCTATGCAGCAGATGCTGCATCCCAGGTGCTGCTTGCTCTGCGGCCAGGGGTCAGCGAGATGACCATGCAGGCGATGCTTGCTGAACGCTTGATCTCACAGGGAATCCTGCCAAGCGTATATCTTGAAGCAGTTGACGACCGGATTCGCAGGTATCACCATGCGGTGCCACGGGGCGGCGTGCTGGAACGGTTTGGAATGATTGGTTTCTGTGCAAGGCGATGGGGTCTTACGGTTGCGATCACACGTTTCGTTCACTTCGGGGCGATGCCGGCTGAGCTTGAAGACAAGTTTGCAGCCGTGGCGTATGTGAACGCGCGGCTCATGGATGCGACGCGTACGGGGGCGAGCAGCAATGACTTGTTCACGGTCGCCCGTGAGGCCTATGAGTCTGTGGGGTATGCGGGCGAAGAGCGCATGCATCATCAGGGCGGCACAACGGGATATGTTGAGCGCGAGTGGGTGGCACGTCCGGGAGGCGAGGAGCGCATCGTGGCGCATCAAGCGCTTGCCTGGAATCCAAATCTGCAGGGCGCCAAGATGGAGGATACCGTTGTGTTGCAGGATGGTTTGCTCGAGTTGCTTACCGGCACTCCTGAGCTGCCAGTGATTACAACGAGGTTGAACGGTATCGAATATCGCTCTGCGGGAGTGCTGGCTGGCTGAACTTAATTCCTTCTGCTTATCTGGTTATTTCAGCAAAACTCCATAAGTTGTACAAGCGCCTCACAGATGCGCAAGCCAGACAAGGAACATAGCCGGATCACTTCCACTTTCTGTGCCTGATTCGGAATAAATGGGGCTACAATTCAGACGCTAACCCGAACGCCCCAAGGAGGCCCATGTCTGAAGACCTGAATGTCGCCCAAGCTGCTCCAGAGGCAGCCAGTGGGTTGAGCCAGATCGAGCGTGTGGTGGATACCTTTGCCGCGCCCACCAAAACCTTTACCGACATCAAGCGCAGCGCAAGCTGGTGGCTGCCCTATCTGATTGCACTCGCAATTGGGATAGCGTTCACATTTACGGCGATCCAGAAAATCGGTTATGAGAAGCTGGCCGACGGCGTGATTGCGCAGAGTTCATCGCTGCAAGACCAGGTAAGCAGCAGCACGCCGGAGGTTGCCGCGCAGATCCATGCCAGCATTGAGAAGCAGTTCAAATATACCCTCTATGCCTTGCCGGTTTTGATCATTGTGATTGCGCTGATCTGCGCGGGAGTATTGCTGGCTACAGTGAACTTTGGCCTGGGCGGCGAGGCCACATTCAGGCAGATGCTGGCGGTCTGGTTTTATGGGACGCTGCCGGTCGCGTTGATATCGGTGCTGGCGATTGTGGCGATCTTTGCCGGTCTTGGTGGAGACGAGTTCAACATGCAGAACCCGGTGGGAACCAACCTTGGTTTCTATCTAAGCTCCGACCTGCCCAAGTGGCTGAAGGCCCTTCTGGACTCGGTCGATGTCTTCACCATCTGGAGCGCGTGTCTGTTGACCATCGGTGTTTCCATTGCAGGGAAGATAAAGCGGAGTTCGGCTGCGGCATGCGTTTTCGGCTGGTGGATACTTTACATTCTCGTGTTCAAGATCGCCGTTGCCGCTCTGCGTGGCTAGGTCAAAAGTCGAATTGGCTTTAGGGTGAGTCACAGCCCCCAAGTGGCCTTTTCCTCAAGAAAAGACCACTTGGCGCCATTTCAACCACGCTATCCAAATTCGGCTTTCGCTCTAATTATCAAGCCGTACTACTGCAGGAGCGTGCCGTTTTCGGCCTCAGCTTTGGCTTCTTCCGGCGGGATGACTACGGCTGCAGCCACTTTGTCTTCCGGCTCCAGGTTGACCAGCTTTACGCCCTGGGTGGAGCGGCCGGCGGCGCGAATCGACTTTGTGTCGATGCGGATGATCTTGCCGTACTGGCTGATGACCATCAGTTCCGACGTTTCGTCCACAAGCTGGATGCTGGAGACCTTGCCGTTGCGGCTGGTCGTCTTGACGTTGATGACGCCCTTGCCGCCACGCGTCTGCAGGCGGTACTCGTCCACGTCCGTCCGCTTGCCGAAGCCATTTTCCGTTACGGACAGGATGAGGCAGGCGCAGTCATTATCGCCTGCGGCTTTCTTCCTCTCACGCTCTTCGGTCTGCGGGGTGACGGCTGTGCCGACAAGGTAATCGTTCTTCTTGAGGTCGATGCCGCGAACACCATAGGCGGGGCGGCCCATGCTGCGGACATCATTTTCATCGAAGCGGATCGCAACGCCGTCGTGCGTGGCGAGGAAGATGATCTGCTTGCCGTCCGTGAGGCGGGCGGCGATGAGGTCGTCATCCTTGTCGATGCCGATGGCGATGATGCCACGCGCCATGACGTTGCTGAAGTCCTTGAGCGGTGTGCGCTTGACGGTACCGTTGCGTGTGGCGAAGAAGATGAAGCGGCCCTCTTCGTCCAGGTTGCGTACTGGAAGGATCGTCCGCACCTGCTCGCCCGGTTGCAGGTCAAGCAGGCTGGCCATCGCCTTGCCCTTGCCCGCTGCGCCGACGTCCGGAATGTTGTAGACCTTGAGCCAGTAGACGCGGCCCTTGTTGGTGAAGCAGAGCAGGAATGCGTGGGTGGAGTTGATGATGAGCTGGGAGACGAAATCCTCTTCGCGCGTCTTCATGCCCAGGCGTCCGGTGCCGCCGCGGCGCTGCTGCCGGTAGATGGAGATGGGTGTGCGCTTGAGGTAGCCAGTGTGCGAGATCGTGACGGCGACCTGCTCGTCTGCGATGAGGTCCTCCATCTGCAGTTCGGCTGTCTCGTCGAGTATCTGGGTGCGGCGGGCGTCGCCGTACTTGTCGCGGACCTCTTCAAGCTCTTTCACGATCACCTTGCGCAGCTTCTTTTCGCTGGCGAGGATGGACTCGTACTCGGTGATGTTATCGCGGACCGCAGCCAGTTCCTTGAGCAGCTCGTCGATGGAAAGCTGCGTGAGCCTGTAGAGCTGGAGTTCCAGGATGGCGTCGATCTGGCGGTAGCTGAGGATGAGCGTAGGCTCCGCCACATAGGACATATCAAGGCCATACTTGACTGCATCCAGGGTGACGCCGGCCAGCTCTGTTCCCTGCAACTTGATGGACTTGCCAGAGAAGTAGGTGAACAGGTTCTGCCGTGCATCCGCGCGGGAGGATGAACCGCGAATGATTTTGATGACCGCGTCCAGGTGGTCAAGCGCAATCTGGTAGCCAAGAAGGATGTGCTCGCGGTCGCGCGCCTTTTGCAGAAGGAAAGCGGTGCGGCGGCGCACGACATCAACACGATGGTCAATGAAGTGGCGGATGGCGGCGGGCAGGCCAAGCTCCTTCGGCTGGCCGTTCACCACGGCGAGGAAGATCATGCTGAAGGATTCCTGCATCTGCGTGTGCTTGTAGAGTTGGTTGAGGACGATCTGCGCCTCTGCGCCGCGCTTGAGCTCGATGACGATGCGCATACCGTCGCGGTCGCTCTCATCGCGCACGTCGGAGATTTCCTCCACTGTCTTTTCATTCACCAGCTCGGCGATGCGCTCGATCAGCTTGGCCTTGTTCACCTGGTAGGGAATTTCGTTCACGATGATGGCGTGGCGGCCCTGCGTCATGTTCTCAATGGCGCAGCGCGCGCGCATCAGGAAGCGGCCGCGGCCGTTGGTGTACGCGGCGGCAATGCCACTGCGGCCATAGATGAAGCCGCCCGTGGGAAAGTCCGGGCCCTGCACATGCCTCAAGACTTCAAGCAGGCCCGCCTCAGGATTGTTCACCAGTTCAATGGTGGCATTCAACACCTCGGTGAGGTTGTGCGGCGGTATGTTGGTAGCCATGCCCACTGCGATGCCGCTCGACCCATTGACTATCAGGTTGGGGATGCGCGCGGGGAGCACGGTCGGCTCCATGGTGGACTCATCGTAGTTCGGTGTGAAGTCGACTGTATCCAGATCAATGTCCGCCAGCATTTCACCGGCGATGCGGGTCATGCGGCTTTCCGTGTAGCGCATGGCGGCGGGTGGGTCGCCATCGACGGAGCCGAAATTTCCCTGGCCATCGATCATGGGATAGCGCAGGCTGAAGGGCTGTGCCAGGCGCACCATCGTGTCGTAGATGGAGGCGTCGCCGTGGGGATGGTAGACACCCATGGCATAGCCGACTACCTTGGCGCTCTTGTTGTATTTCTTATTGTGCTGCAGGCCCATCTCATGCATCGCAAACAGAACGCGGCGATGCACCGGCTTCAAGCCGTCGCGGATGTCTGGCAGGGCGCGCCCGATGATGACCGACATCGAGTAGTCGAGATAGGAGCGGCGCATCTCCTCTTCAATGTTGATCGGGATGAAGTTGGTGCCGCCGCCCGCGCTGCCTGGAGCCTTGCCGCTGGGTGGAGCGCCGTCGTTGCCGTTGCCAAGGTTTGGGCCAAGAGGAAGCTGGTTCTGATCGTCTGCCATAAGTAGTAACTCTATGATAAACAATTAGTTAGCTCGCGGCAAGGCGATTTCAGGCTCGTAAGTGCCATGTTTCGAGCTACTTGGAGCCAGCTTTTCCAGGCGAAATGACAGCTCCGGGCAACTTGGGGATTTCCTCGTTTTCCAGGCGCGAAACGAGGAAATTCCAGAGCCGGAAAAAACGCTGTTTTACTCAGCCTGAGCGACCTTCAGGTTTCTTGCCATTGGGCGAAATCAAGCGCCATTTGTCTTGCGGGATAAGCGTCTTGCCGCGCGAGCATAACACGTAGTCCCATGGACCACGCATTATGCTCGGAGGCACTTGCTGGATATCAGACGCTTGCCATATTCAGACATGACGAGCCGTCACCGCTTGCCTGTGTAGTTCCGCGCATAGGTGTCACGAGGGAAACCTTCAGCGATGGCTTTGCCCCTGAGCGCTATTGCCTGTTCGCGACTCATGTAACCGCCCAGCGTCACCAGGTAAGGCGCGCGTCCTTTGGAAGAGAAGACCTGCGGCCTCAGGTCCGCATGCTGCTTCGCAATCGACTCCGCCTTGGCCTGCGCCTGATCCGGATGGTTGAAGGTGTAGACCACGACACGCCACACAGCGCCCGAATCCGCATCAGCGGCTGTGGCCTGGTTTGCCGACGTGCTCCTCGGCATAGCATTCCGGGCGGGGCCAGCAGCAGCCGGCTTCGCGGGGGTCTCTACCGCCGCAGGCACACTCTGCGCCGGTCGCGGAGGCTGGCTCGGCGCGCTGGTCGTGCTGGTATGGAGATAATGCCAGCCGATAAAAGCCACCAACAGCACAGCCACCACGACAGCTGCCCAGACGCGAAGGCGGGCTCGCTCATTGTCCTGGTTCTGGCGCTCGCGGTTGGAACGGCCTGAAAAGGAGGATTCCGCAGGCGCAACCCTGCGTGCCGTGTAAGGCGCGGTTGAGGACGCGGGAGCTGCTGCTTTCACAGCCGGAGCCTTGCTGGGCTGTGTCGACGGCGCTGACGCAGATGAAGCGGCGGGCGCTGCGGGTGTCCTCGTTGGAGTCAGAGCCGCCGCAATCTGCGGCAGTCCCCAAACGCCGCTCATACCATTGCGAACGATGCCATCGAAAGGAACTGGAAGAAGAGCGGTTCCAGACTTTTGCTGAGTAAGCGCCTGCCGCAGCAGGACGCACAGGGCCTGCACATTGCGCGCCTTCAGTTCGCTGGCATCCTCCTGCGGCGCCTGGCGCACGCAGTCGCTTCGTAGCTTCACCACCTCGCCTGCAGCCAGCACGCTTGCTGCTTCCAACTGCTCGTGAATGAGGCCGCGCCCGTGCAGCGCCTGTAGAGCTGAAACCAGGCTGACGGCGATCTGGCGCGTCTCCTCGACGGTCAACGGCCTGTCCCGCAGGATGTCGGCCAGGTTCATGTCCGTCGGCTCCATCACCGCATATACGAGGTGAGTTCCATCCAGTTCGGTCTGGCCGTACTGCGTGATGGCAACCAAATTGGGATGCTTCAGTTCGGCAATAGTGCGCCAGCGTTCCAGGATGCCCTGTTCGTCGTTCAGCGCCTCAGTCAGCCGGATATCCGCAGGCACACCGGAGATGGTGTGCGTGGAGAAAATTCCGCTTCTTCCTTCGGGCCGCAAAAACCTGTCCAGCGGAAAACTGCCCGCAATCGTGCTTCCTTCATAGTCATTCCAAAGCTGCATATGTGCGTTCTCCACCCTAAATCAATCATTTCCATGTCAAGGCTGTCACCAACTCTTGCTGGTTTGTAGTTGGACGCTCATTTGAACGAACGCGTGCGCTTGGTGGCCACATTCCACCGTCACGTGTTGGCTTCCTGCCCGGATGGCTGCCCCACACAACTGCCCGATCGGCGCCTTCCCTGCTGCTAAAGCCAGGAAAGCGTGGTCATGGCGCAGAGCGGCTCTTACTTGATCAGCAGCGGCAACCCGGCAACGCACAGACCCACCTGCGCAAGCACGATGGAGCCTGCCAGGAAGAGGAACAGCTTGCGCTGGCGTGACTGAAGAACGTCAGAGAAGACACCGCCGATGAAGGTGAACAGAAAGGGAAGCGCCCACAGCCATGGCTGGCTCTGCGATCCTGTCGCGGCCAGCGGCAGCAGCGCCAGCACCACCAGCAGAGGCGTGGTGTTGCCGAAGTACCTGCACCGCCGCACACCTGCATAGAGCAGCAGCGCAACCGCCACCGCAATGGTGATGCCTGCGCTGGGAGCGCTTGTGGCCAGGTACTTGATGCCGCCCAGCGAGAACCAGATGCGCGCCGAACTGCCAGCCAGCACGTAATAGAACGCACCGGGCCGGAAGGCATAGGAAGCGAAGAGAATAACCACCGCCGCCAGGCTGGTGAGCGTGAGGACCTGCAACACATCCCCGCGCCTCCGCTTTGCCAGGTACATCATGAAGCCAAACGCAAAGATGAGGCCGAGCGCAGCGGCCAGCAGATGGGCCGCCGCTGTGAGTCCAAAGGCGATGGCCAGAATCGCAATGCGCGGACGCCACCTGCTGCGGGGCCCCTGCATGGCATGCGCAACCCCGATGGCCGTATACACGATGCCGTAAAGTCCCCACATGGCGAGAATTTCATTGTTCGGGTAGGTGCAGGCGCGGATAACCTCCGGCGAGAAACAGTAGAGAGCCAGCGCCAGAGCGCCCCCCTCGTTGCCAAACAGACGACGCGAAACCCACCACAGGCCGCCACCCAGCCAGATACCGAAAAAGACAAAGGGCAGCCGCATCAAGAGCAGAACGTAGCTCAACTCGTGGCGCATCTCCCATGTGGTGGCGGTTCCCATTCCAGTGAAGATGCGGTCTTCCGGCTTGCGGAAGTGGTCTGCCGCCGTCAGCACGAGCCGCTGCAGCGTCAGCGGCAATCCGGCGGCCCGGTAGGCAAGCGTACCGTCCTGCATGTTGCCGCAGGTGGTGAAGTAGCCGGCCAGCGGCGACGGCTTCTCCCACATCTCACGGCCGCAGCGCGCAAAGCGATAGTCGCGCTCACTGAGCGTCTGGTGGTTGACGACCCATAGGCATTGCAGGAAGAAGAGCAGCAGGAGCGCCGCAGCGATGCGTTGCGGACGGCCGATTTGGATGTGCGGCAGATTCATCGTGGGATGCTGGAACGTACCTCAAGGGGCCAAAGCCGGTTTGATGCCATGCGGTTACCGCACTGGGGAAGATCCGCGAAACTATTTACTGCAAGCGCCGGGCTATGGCCATGGCCCTCTCGTCCGACGCGCAAGCCAACCCCAACCGCGGCCGTGTCAGCCATGGGATCAATGAAAAGACACCGAACTGACAGTGTATCTTGTGGCTATGGATTCGCTCACGTTCAAACCGGGCAGGGCTTTTTTATCGTCCGACTCAACAGCAGCGCCATGGTCTGTCGTCTTTGAGGACGAGGGCGTGGCGGCATACTTCTACGCCTGCGACCGCAGCCACGAGAGGCTGGAAGACAGCATTCTGGATGCCGTGCTGGTTTACAACGTGGGCAAACTAAGCAACCCTGAGCGCGACTACCTCGCCGTTATCGAGTGGTCCGCCGACGGAATGCGGGCCATGCTGTACCTGGCCGGCAATGCGCAGGCCATCTTCGACTTCGCTGCGCGCCGGGGCTACAGCCGCACCAACTTTCCCAACTTCCAGGACGGCCAGGACGCGCGGTGGTCGCGGGCCTCGCACGAATGGTCGGATGCTCTATTGCAGGAGTTCGAGGCGGGGATGTACAAGTGAGCGGCCGCGCTTGGTGAATCTGCCCGCCCAGCAGCAGGATGAGCAGCTCGATTTATCCCATGACGCACGGCTTTGCGTCACGCCATGACCGCCGGTACGGAGGGATTTTCATGACGGACAGTGAAGCGGTCTTTCAATCCTAAAAATGGCAGCTCAATCAGGTGATAACTGCATGCCGAGACGGCCAGCACGATCAGGAAATCGACGACCCATAACAGGATGAGGCCGCCATAGAATATCGGCTTGGGCAGCGATAGACTGAGGCTCGGCAGGAGCATGACTAAAAAAGGTGCGAGCAGGACATGATAGACGTAAAACCCGTAGCTGTACCTGCCCAGCACGCGCAATGGCTTGAGGGTCAGGAAGCGAAAGACCGGAGACCGGGGTTGCAGAGCGCACAGAATCAGGCCCGCCGCACACATGTCAACCAGGGTAAAGCCATAGGTGGACATCCACGATGATGTGCTGGAAAGAGCCACCGGATGCAAACCATTGTTGAGCAGGTACGCGGCCGCAAGCAGAGCGAGTGAGCCGTAAAAGAATTTGTGGGCATGGAGAAAGAGCTTGGCTTTCTCCGGCCCCCTCATCCACAGAGCCAGCAGGCCACCCAGCAAGAATGCATCGCACTGCGTGAAGGTCATGCGGTAAAGAAATTCCATGGCCAGTACCTTCTGGGGGACCAGAAGGTACAGCACGACGCGCAGCGCCAACGTCAGCACAATCGTTGACATGCAGATGTTGATAAGTTTCCTGCGGTCGCGCACAAAGAATACGACCAGAGGCCAGATCAGATAAAACTGCTCCTCCACCGCCAGGGACCAGAAGTGGCCTATTTCCAATGGCATGCTGGGGCGGGAAGTAAAGATGTGATCGACAATCGGGGTGCCAGCGAGAAAGCGGACATAGTTGCCTAGATAGATGAACCAGAGCAGCTGAATCGGCTTCAAGTACAGATGGATAAAGATGGCGGAAACAAATATGAGCAGCCAGACAAAATAGAAGAGAGGAAAGATTCTGAGCGTGCGCCGAACATAAAAATTGCGGAAACGGTGCGACTCATTCTGGTTGTCGAAGAGGATGCCGGTTATGAGAAACCCTGAAAGCACGAAAAAGACAAGGACTCCCGTCCACCCGGCATACAAGGTCTGCCGCCCCAGGTAATGGACTGAAAAGACCAGCAGGACCGCGACCGCGCGGACGCCGTCCAGGCCTGCGTACCAGGTCCCGATTGAAGCCTCCGGCTTTTGCATGAGATTGTCTTGTTTGTGGCTGGTATGCGTCACATGACCTCTTTGGCGCTCCACTCAAGGGTATAACAACGAGGGGGCTGCGTGCCCGGAATTGACAATGGCACGGCAGTGGCCGCAGGCTGCCCGGGATATCTGCGCGAGCACAACGCGGCGATCATAGCGCGTGTTGTGTTGCTCTGGGAGCGTGCTGTGCTGCTCTGG
>VFSW01014164.1_pt1 | contig 11039 bp, 17 predicted proteins | sample 5358111 | NCBI WGS metagenome assembly VFSW01 (sample SAMN11554181, study PRJNA540505) | mine drainage metagenome | isolation source: sediment from site ElyBrook_90M | place: USA: Ely Copper Mine, Vershire, VT | collected 2017
GCGTGCGCCCGGTGCAGGGCCTGCGAAGCCGTGTAGCTGATCCCGCTGCCCGGGATGCCGACCGGCTCGCGTACCCGGCCGTGGCCTACGGTGACGTGTGCGCCACGTACGCCGACCGACGTGCTGATCCCCGAGCGGCTCAGGTTGAGCCGGATGCCCGGCAGGACCTTGATGGAGCGGCGGAAGCGGAAACCCATGCTCACATTGTGCGCCGGGCGGATGGTGGCGTCAACGATTCGCCCGGCCGTAGAGGCTCAGGTATCGCTCATGGGTCGGCTTGCGCGGCGCAGCCTGCCACCTCGAGACCGGTGCGCCGTTCACGAACGCCACGAACGCCCTGCAGGCGAGCTGCTCGGGCGCGCAGTGCCGGCCGACCTGGCACATGCGGCATGGGCCGACCTCGGATTCCGGCGCGCTGAGCGAGGGCGGCAGGCGCTCACGGACCATCCGCGCCTTTGTCCTGCGGCTCGGTCAATGAGGTGCGATCGAGCGCTTGCTCCATGCTCGGCGCGCAGTGGAGCTTCGGCATGGGCAAGCGACGCTTCCCGCACCAGCCAGCGATCCATGCGATCTTGGCGACCAGCGCCGCGTGATCTGCGAGCTCGAGCATTTCGAGCCCAGGCCGCCCACCGCGAAGCTCCCGCTGCAGCTCAGGGATGGCGGGGACTATTACGAAGCGCAGGCGCCATTTCGCCCGGCGGGCGAACTTGCGGCCGAATGCCGCCTCCAGCGTGCGGCGAAGGGCGAATTTATCCTCATCGCGATCGAGGTCGTAGACGTGGATGCCGAAGCCATCGCCGGGGGAGTCGTTGCTCACAATGCGAACCGGGTATGCAGCGCCTGGATGGACGTCGCGAGGACGCTCGCGGATCCGCCGTTCGTGAGCGATTCGATGAAGCTGCGCTGGTCGATCGCGTTGATGTTGTAGTGGTGATGATGGGTCGCGCCATTGGCGCCCCCGCCGCGCACGACGTCGGCCAGGTGTGCCGGGAGCACCATCTCGCGCGCGTGGAGCTGCGTGATCGGGTTGACACCGGCCGGGATGTCGTAGCCGCCGGATGCCGAGGCGATGTTGCCGCCGAAGGCGCTGACGGCCGCGAAGGCCGCCGTTGCGGCGAGCGGTGCTAAGAGTGGTCCGACGTAGGGGATGCCGACCGTCGCCTGGTAGGCGCCCGAGGCGGCCTGGTAGGCGTCATTCAGAATTTTAGTGACCGCGAAGCCACCGCTCGCGCTCAGACCCTGCGAGGCGGCATCGGCGCTCGCCTCGCCTTGGATCGCCGCCGACGCCCGAGCCGCTTCCGCCTTCGCTGCCTCGGTGGTGATGTAGTGCGAGAGGGTCTGCGTCTCCATCTTGATGAAGTTCATGGCGATCTGGCGGAAGGTCGCCTGCAGCATCTGGTGAAAGTTCATCGTCCCGGCGAGCATCCGGTCGATCATCCCGGCCCACATGTTGCCCATCGTGTTGCCGAGCCGATTCCAGGACTGGAAGATCTGCTGCGTCGTCTGCTGGTGAGCCTGGTCGACCGCCTGCAGGTACTTCGCCTGCGCCTTCTGCTCCTCGGCATTGATCTTGGCGATCTGGACGGCGTTGCCCTGCTCGAGGCCCTTCAGCTTCTCGAAGTACGCCATCTGCGCCTGCAGGCGCTCCTGCAGGAGCTGCCGCTCGGCCTGGAACTCCTGCTGCGGCGTCAAGGCGCGCTGCTTGGCCGCTTCCTTGACCGCGGCGAGCTGGCGGTCGAGGGCCGCCAGCTGGGCGTCGTATTCGGCCTCGTAGCCGGTTTTCCAGATGGACACCTCCTCGGCCATCGTCTTGTCGATGTCCGAGAGCTCCTCGCGGATCAGCTTTCGCTTGTCGGCTACGACGCGGCGCAGCGCCGCCACGCCGCCATCCCCGCGGGACGTCCCGCCAGTGCCCCCGCCGCCGGTCTGGGTGCGCTGTTCGTCCTCCGCGGGGCCGGCCGCGGGCTGCTTGAACGCGGCCACCCAGGCGTCATGGACGCCGCTGATCGAGTTCTTGACGTCATCGGCATAGGCGTTGAAGGCGGCGGCGCCGTCGTCCTTCACGACGTTGAAGGCGTCGCGGGCGTCCGTCTTGAGGGCCGACCAGTTGCCGGTGAACACGTCCTTCATGACCGTTCCCAGGCCCATGAAGGAATCCACCGCGCCGCGCACGGTGTTCGTGATGATGCCGGCGAGCGCCGTGAACTGGTTGATCAGAAGGACGATGACCGACTCGAGCGTCGCGAACGCGGCCTTGAGCGGAACCGTGAGGTCGATCGTGCCGCTCATGCTATGACCGAGGTTCCGGAACGACTGGATGAGCGGGCTCGAGGCGCTGATGAGGTAGGCCGCGACGTGCCCCTTGAGGTTGTCGTACTCGGTGCCCATGACCGCGACGCGCTCCCGGTATCGCTCGAGCGTCTCGATCTCCGAGGCGTTCAGGGCGTTGACGCGCCGCGCCTCCTCCTCCATCGCGGATTGGCCGCCCCGGAGCTTGTCGAAGGCCGCCATGAGCATGGTCGATCGCTGGCCGAGCAGCAGCTGGATGTCGCCCGCGGCGGCGCCTGACTTCGCGACCGTGTAGAGGGCATTCGCCGCCGTGAATGCCGGGCTCGCGAGGTCCGCGGCCGTGATCCCGACCTTCGCGAGCTGATCCTTCGCCTGCTGGCTGCCGTCGCGCGCCATCGTCATGCGCTCGGAGAGCTTCAGCAGACCCCGCTGCAGGGTCTCTTGGCCCACTCCGACGGATTCGGCGGTCGCGGCGAGGCCCTGGAACTCGGTCGTGGTCGTCCCCACGATCTGCGAGAGCTGCTTGAACTTCTCGGCGCGCTCGGCCGACTCGTTGAGCATCTCGCCGATCTTGCGCAGCCCCTCGATCGCCGCGGCGGCGCCGACGAACTCGAAGGCCTTGGAGATCTTCGAATGGAACTTGTCGAGCGAGTCGCCGACGCCTTTGAAGCCCGTCTCGAGCGGCTTCAGGGACGCCGACATCTTGGCGGTGGCCGCCTCCATCGCGCTTTGCGCCTTCGAGAGCCCCGCGAGAAGGCCTGTCGGGTCTGCGCCGATCGTGAAAGTGGCGTCATTGTTGCCCATCGTTATCCTTGTCCTTGGTTCGATACCGCCTGGCCCGTGCTCCGCGTGGTGCGGGTCGAGGGCGCGTCGCCGGCGGATCCGCGGCCGATGGTCGTCTCGCCGACCTTGCTTGCGACCCGATCACCCCGACGAAGTGGTGCGCGTTCGCGCAATCGGGGCTCGAGCTGCCGATCTTATTCGACCACGTGCGAGGTGTCGGCAAGCGCACGCCGCGCAAGTGCGCGGTTAGAGATTCACCAGGTATTCACGAAACTTCTGCGCGGGCGCGGGCGCGGCACGGTGAGCCGATCGCCGGCGCGCCGCGTCACATTGCGCAGGACCTGCCGGATCGTCACGTCGCGAATGACGACGGTCTCACCATCCACAGGCCGCCATTCCGCCGAGCGCTGCGAATCGCGAGGCGCGCTCACCGGGTCGCCTCGACGCGGCGGCGCGCTTCGGCCGCGGTGAAGCCGGCGAGCTGCAATTCGCGCTGTAGACGGTCGGTGCCGGTGCGGGCCGCGGCGGCGGCGTAGCGCGCGGATGCGCCATCCGTCGCCGTGTGCCACGCTCGCTCGACGGCGATCGCCTCGCGTGCCGCCTGGCGCGCCGTGCGGATCTGGGCGACGGCGTGCTCGAATTCGGCGTCGGACATGCTGCGGGTCGCGTGGAAAAACTCATGGTTCATGGGGCTGCCCTCAGGTGATCGCCGAGACGGCGACGAAACTCAACGGGTGCCGGATGACGACGTTCGCGGAAATGATCGCTCGGAAAGCGACGTCTCCGGCGGCGAATCCGCTGCCGAACTGCGAGAATTCGAGCTCGATCGGCGCGTTCTCGCCCCATTGGAGAAGCATGGCCTGCGACCAGTCGCCATAAACCGCGGTGCTCGCTGGTGCGTTGGTCGTCGACAGCGCGGTCGTTCCGTTGATCGTTCCGCGGTTCACAGATCCAGCCCAGAGGGGGGAATAGCTATAAGTCGGCACCTTGTTTCGGCCCGCGAGCAGCGCCGCGACGGTCGGCGTCGTGGCCCAGCCTGCGGTGCGCGGATTCACCAGCGCGTTCGCATTCGCGACCGCCAGCTCCGAGGCGGTGACCGTCGAAAGCGCGAAAGTGGCGCCGGAGACCGCCCCGATGCCGGCCGTGTTTACTATGCCGAGTGGTTGTCCTGACGTGCCGCTGCCGGTGATCACCGCCTGGTCGATCGCGGTTCCGAGGGTCGACGCAACATCGTTCGCGAGCACGCGCTCGGCGAGCTGGCCGCCCTGGCGGATGAACAGTCGACTCGCGGTGCCGTAGACGCCGAGCTGCCCCGGCTTGACGACCAGCGGCGTCGCGTCGAAGGTGGCCTCGCTTTCGGTGATCGCGCCGCTGACGACCGGGCTCGTGCCGGTGGTCGAGGTCCAGTACGCGGTCGAGGTCGTCGACTGGCGCGGAATTTGGACGTCGCCCACCAAGCCTGTGATCGTTTGCGCGCCGAGCGAAAGAGCGACCGATCTCGGCCTCAGTGCGTCGACGAAGGTCGACGGATCGAGCGTCGTCTCCACGAGCTCCTGGCCGGCAGTTGCAACCGTCGTTTGGTAGCCCTGAAGCGCGCGCGCGATGGCCGCGGCGGGGATGAATGCCGAGTGCCGGCTCGTCGGCTTGTGCCCTGCGCGCTGAAATTCTTCATCGAAAAATGCCGCAATCGGGTGCTCGGTGCTCGAGCGGCCGCTCAGTGCGAACTGAATGGCATCGGCAATGCGAAAGCCGACGAGCGGATCGCGGGCGCGAGCGAGTCCCAGCGCGCTGCGGGCCCGCTGCATGAGATCGGCGGCGCGCTCGATCGCGGCCTCGGAGGTCTGGTCGCGCATCATGCATACCGCCAGTCGGCACCGTTGCGCGGCGGCTCCGGCGCCGGCCGGGCGAACAGCTCCGGATGCGTGATGAGGCGCGAGACTGCGGGCTGCGTGTCGCCGTAGTATTCGCGCGCTTCGGCGTCGACGGGATCGAGGCGACCGAGCTCGCCGCGGTAGCGCATCGGGACCAGTTCGTCGAGCGTGAGGTCGACGACATCGCCCTCCTGCGCCCGCGGCTTGATGCCGGAGGTCGCGCCGCGCGTAAGGTAGTCAATAGCCTGGCCAGGATCGGCAAATAACTTGAAGCCGGGTCGGATGCGAAATTTCATCTTGCGGACCTCGAGGGTGGTGCGGTTGATCTTGTGGCCAGAATACCTATGCCGGTTTTAATAGGACGCGCGTGTCCTATTTGATCCCGCGCAGTTGCTCGAGCGCCGGCAGTTTGGCGACAGGCGGTCCGCCGGCATCCTCGATCAGGAAGCACAACCGATACCCGAGCGCAGCAAACTCAGATGCGAGCGCGCGCTTGTGCGGGCCGCTCGCATCCCGGAATTGCTCGGCGATCATGGCCGCGATGGCTTGCGGGAGACCGGCGAGTACAGCGCGCAGCTGATCGGCGTCGGCACCGGGACGTCCTACCGCGCCTTGGGAAGCCCGCCATGCCTCGATGGCCTTGATGTCCAGCAGCGTGCCGCCGCCTCGCCCGCGACGGCCTCGGCATACCGTGGGCGCGCCCTCGGCGATCCAGCGGCGCACGCTGCGCTCAGTCACGCCGAGCGCGGCCGCGGCCTCTGCGAGATTGGCGGCCGGCGAGCTCACGGCGCCCGGCGGCGCTCCGAGGTCGGCGCGCGGCGGGGGCGGTAGGCCGAGAGTTCCTCGAGGGCGCCGCGGATGCGGTCGTCCAGGACCGCCTCGCGCTCGCGCGCGGCCAGCCCTTCCAGCGCCGGCGCGATCTTTCGCGGCAGGGCGAGCAGTTTTCGCCGTGCGTGGCCGACGATCTCGGCCAGAACCCCCTCAATGACTGCTATTTCGGCCAGATCCTGGCTGCGAACGTCGTTTTCCATGCGCGTCTTGTCCGCCTGTTCATTGGCGAGCCTCGCCCGGGCGCGGTCGAGCTCGAGGCGCTCGAAGTTGACCCGGAAAAACCACTCGACGCACGCGCTCAGGTTGAATTGATGGCCAGCGTGGTCACCCTGGGTAGCCCTCAAGGCGATCGGCAGGCCCTTGTCGATCCATTTCTGGATCGTGCCCCGCTGGACGCCGAACAGCGCGGCCAGGTGGTTGGTCGAGATCGTCGGTTCGGGGTTCATGTCTTGTTCCCTATGGGGTGTTCGTCGCTGGAAAATTCCGGCGCGTTAGTAACCCGCACGTGCGGCTCTGCGACAGGACCCGCGAAAACCTCGGCCGTCGTCGCCGGATCGAGCGCCGCTGTGGCCACGACTGGCAACGCTTTCGATCCGTACAGCCGCGCTGCTGCGACTCGTCTGGCGTTCTCGGCGCGCAGCTCGTGCGCTGCTCGGGTCAGGGTGCTGCGCTTCTCGAACAGCGCCCTGGCGGCCTCGAGCAGGCGCTGGTCGCGGGGCGCGGCCGCTGTTCGGCTCATCGCGCCGCTCGGCGAGTGCGATGCGGGATGATCTCCGACAAGGGTGACATGGGAATTCTCAACTCTGCGCGCTCCTTCCTGCGCGTGCGCGCGCCTGCAATGGTCTTCATACATTTCCCTTGTCACCCTTGTCGCCTACCCGTCGATACATGGTTCGGCGGTCGGAACCGCGGCGAGCGTCCTTTTGCCAGCCGGCGAATTCGAGAGCTTCCGCGACCGCGCTTCCGAGCTTGCGTGCGGCCTCCGCATAGCCGGCAGAATCCGGGTCGAGGTTGAGCCCGTGGATCAGCACCTCCCGGACGGAGATCTCGGTCTGGCCGCCCTCGGTGACGCGCTGTAGGTATGCCGCGACGTCCTGCTCGAGCTCGGTGATGAAAACCCGGCCGCGTTGCTCTGCGGTCGCGAGCCGCATCTCGGTGTCCGAGAGATGCCACTGCGTGCCGATGCGAAACTCATGCACGGCCTCGGCCCAGAGTTGCTCTCGGTCGCGCAGGATCCCGGGGATGTCGATTCGGGCGCATTTGACCGGCCAGTACCTGCGGTTCCCGGTTCTGTCGCGCAAGTAGTCCGTCTCGTTGGTAGTGGCGACGAAGACGCACTGCCGCGGGAACTGCGCCGTTCGACGCCCGTAGGGTGGCCGGAACGTGTCCACCGTCTCGGTGATGAAGCTCTTGACCGCCTCGACCTGGGAGTTGCGTACCGCACGAAGCTCGCTGATTTCCACGATCCATCGGCCGGCGAGCTGCAAGGCGGCGTCTTTGCTGTGAATGTCTGGCAGGCTTCCGGCGAACCATTCGGACTCCATTGCGAGGGCGCGTGCGGCGCTCGTCTTTCCGATCCCCTGGCCGCCTTCCAGTACGAGCACGTGATCGGCCTGGCAGCCGGGCCGTAGAATCCGAGCAACCGCCGACACCAGGAAGCGAGCGCCGATCGCCGCGAGATATTCCTGGTTACCCTCCGCTCCGAGATGGCTGCTGAGCCATGCCTGCAGGCGAGCCACGCCGTCCCAAGTTATCTCCTCGAGGAATTCTCGAACCGGGTGGTACGCGCGCTCTAGGGCGGAGACAGCGATGCAGTTCGCGACCGCTGCGGTTCCGCGCAGCTTCAGGCCGATGCCCTGGAGCCACGCCGAAAGTTGCACGTCGTCGGTTTCCGTCCAGCGTGAACCAGATTCGGCCTTGCGCCAGGGCGGCGACCGAGTGAACTCGACGGTGAGACCGAATTCGTTGAATCGGACGAGGCCGGCGAGATCTGGTGCCGCGCGCAGCGCGATAAGCACGTTCCGCTCATCGCCCGCAAATGCGTTTCCACTCGGCGCCAACTCGTCGCGCCAATCCCGAGGTTTGGTATCGCCCATCCTTACTGGCTTGGTGATAGCCATCATGAGGCCCTCCGACGCATCAACTCGTCGTTGAGGTCTGCGGGCCCTTCGAGATCGGGCAGCACGAGAAAGCACTCAACGGAGCGTCGCGCAGAGTGCATTCGCGTCGCCAGTTCAGCGGCGACCGCCTCGCCTTTGCCTGTCGGGTCCTTGTCGACGCCGATGTAGAGCCGCCGGACGTCCTGCGGCAGTTCGAGGCGCGCAAGGTTGTCTGCGCAGAACGCGGCCCAGGTCGGGATCTTCGCGATGAGGTGCAGGCTGAGGGCTGTCTCTATGCCCTCCGCTACACCCAAGACGCCGCCCCGCGGCGGGTAGAGTTGGATTGCGCCGCCCTTCGTCGCACCGCGCACCGGCACGCCGAGGATCTTCTTTGCGCTTGGCACCGGCGCTTTGCTGAATCCGTCGCTGCGAAGATAGGTGACGTGCAGGGTAATCGGCTGCCCGAGCCTGCTCGCAAACACCGCGACCAGCGCCGGGAATTTTCCGAGGCATTTCGCTCCATCCCAATATTCGAGGGCCGGATGTGCTCGAAGGGCTGTTGGTGGATTCGTGAGAATCTCGCCCAAGGCGCGGGACTCGAGATACCGGCGGATGGCCGTCGCGGCAGATGACTCAAGGCGCACCGTCTGCTTCCACGTCTGGCGGAGTCGCGCGCGCTTGCGCTCCGCCACCGCCGGATCGTCGATCCTGGTGATGAGCCGCGAATCCGTGTTGTGACCGCCGGCGCGGCCTTTCCATCCGCACCGAAAGCAATGGTACGTGCCCGACTCGATGTTGACGCCGAGGACGTCGTCCCGCTCGCGATCGGAGCACCGGGGGCATGGGACACGCTGCTCCGTGCGACCGGTCGGGTTCACAATGATGCCGAGGTCGCCGAGATCCTTCATTCGCCGCACTCGACACACTGGCCGACCAGGCGACGAACTGCGTTCGCGTCCAGCCGGAGCGCCGCCGCGACCGAGTGCAGGCCGTGCCCGTCTCGGAACATTTGGCGAGCCGCCTCGCGAAGCTCGGCGATCGAGCGCGGTGCGTATTCCTGTGCGCGGGCGGCGTAGCCGTCGGTGCTCATCGCGCAGCTCCGCGACCCGATTTCCGAGGCCGCGCCGGCGCCCGACCTTGGGCCGCGGTGGCCAACGACCGCCCAGTGCGCCGGCGGACACCGGGCGGTGAAAATCGCGGGCTCGAGCGCATCCACTCATCGAACCGTGCTGGATCCACGAAAACCCGGCCGCCGGCCTTCACGATGGCGCCGGCCGCCTCTGCGCCGTTCTCCCGGCGCCAGAAGCTAATCCAATTGAGAGTCTTCGCGTCGAGCGGCACTCCGGAATCCGGCGCCTTCGCGATCGGAACTAGCTTGCTTTGCATCGTCGGTCTCCGCGGCAGTTTGTGAAACTGCGTGAGAGCATGGCGACGATTGCCAGCGATCTATACCGGAAATTTCCCGCTATTTTTCCGCGTTACCTTCTGGGTGCTCGGGGTGTTGAGGAAAGCGACGAGCAATCTAGCCCGCGCTCGCGGTAGAGCCTCCCCGTCCTTATTCTCGATCGTGTCCCGCACTCCGCTGCCGTATTTCCGCATCACGGTGGTGGCGGCGGCGGCCGCGGTTTTGCCGGATTGCATGAGCTGCAGATATTCTTCAGCCGCGGCCTCATTGCGCGCCTGCACCTTGGCGTGCGCACGGGAAGCGATGATCCCGAGGTCGGCGCGCGTAGCCGGTTTAGCGTCCTCGAGTCGTTTGAGAATTTCTATCAGAAAATCACGCTCGCATTCGTTGAGCGCATCGCCACGTGTAAGCACCGAACGAAGCACGCTCGGGATGATGTAGCCGTGATCGCGAACTCTCCATGAACCCGGCTGCGGGGTCTTAGGTTGCCTTTTTTTCGGCATCGCCGAAGATCCTCCGGTTCATGCGCTCGACCACGGTCGCGACGTGCGAATCGCTCAAGTGCGCGTATCGCTTCACCATGGCGAGGGTCTTATGGCCGAGTACCGCGGCAATCTCCGAGGTGCTCGCGCCGTCCATGGCGAGGTATGACGCCGCCGAGTGCCGAAGATCGTGGAATCGAAAATCCTGTACGCCGGCAGCCTCCTTTGCGGCGAGCCAGGATTGCCGGTAGTCAAATATCGGATTCACCGGATTGCCGAATACATGCTCGTCGAGGTCCTGGTCGTCGGAATGCATCGCCTTGAGCAATGTGCGGGCGCCGCCCTTGATGGAGAGCGCGCGCCGTTCACCGTTCTTCGTCTTGTGCAGAACCGCGACCCCGCGCTCGAGATCGACGTCCCGCCATTTGAGGTTCAGCAGCTCGCCAGCACGCGCGCCCGTGGACAGCGCCAGGACCACCAGGGGATGCAGCCGCTTCTCGGGGCTCGCCGCGGTCGCCTCGAGCAGCGCCGCGCGCTCGTGGTCGAGCAGGAACCGCACGCGGCCCTCGGCAGGCCGCGGCCGGCGCACGTCGGCGCAAGGGTTATGGGTGCACCAGCGCAGCTCGCGGCGCGCGTACTTGAACATGGCGCTGAGCGTCTCGAGGTGGAGTTTGACCGTCGCCGGCGCCATGGGGCGCCCCAGGCGGGTCTTCTGCGCCGAGAGGTGGTCTCGGCCGGCGGCCACGTGATCGGCCGTCACGGAGCCGATCCGCAGGCTCCCGAGGCGCCCTCGCCAGAATCTCAAGTGACCCTTCGCGGAATGGTCGCTGCGCTGCTCGATGACCGCCTCGATGTATCGGTCGATCGCGTCGCCGACCGTGCGGCGGCGGGCCTCCTGGCCCGGCAGGGCGCCCCCCTCGTTGACCGTGGTCTCGACCTTGGCCTGGAACGCCAAGGCGTCCGCGAGGCGCGCGAAGGTCCTGCAGACCGGCGGATGGCCCTTCCGGCGAACCTGGACGCGGTAGCGCACGTCGCCGTCCCGGCCGATGCGCCTCTGGATGCCCCGCACCCTTGCCCGCTGTGCCATCTGGTGCCCAATCCTCGCAATGTTTTGTCGGACTATACAGGATTAGCGCAATTGTGCCAAAATTGTGCCACGCCGTGGTCCGTCGTGAGGCTTGAGACTGGGTGATGGCGCGAAAACCCCTATTTTTGCAGTGTTTTCGCTGGTGCCCTCGGCCCGGATCGAACGGGCATTCCCTTGCGGGAGACGGATTTT
>VFSW01014165.1_pt1 | contig 11039 bp, 9 predicted proteins | sample 5358111 | NCBI WGS metagenome assembly VFSW01 (sample SAMN11554181, study PRJNA540505) | mine drainage metagenome | isolation source: sediment from site ElyBrook_90M | place: USA: Ely Copper Mine, Vershire, VT | collected 2017
AAGAATATCTTGTGCTTCTTGATCGGCCCGCCCAGGCGGGCGCCGTACTGGTTCCTGCGGAAAGGCGGTGGCGACCCCGCAGCGAAAAAGCCGCGAGCGTCGAGGGCGCTGTTGCGAAAGAACTCGTAAAGCGAGCCGTGGATTTCGTTCGTGCCCGATTTCGACACGGCATTGACGGCGCCCCCATTCCCGCCGTATTGGGCGCCATAAGTGCTGGTCAGCGTCTGGAACTCGGCAATGCCTTCGATGCCCAGTGACGTGCCGGTAACGTTGGCCCCGGCATTGCGCTGCCACCAGTTCAAAACATCTTCGCCGTCCAGCGTGTTGGCATAACCTTCGGGCCTGGTGCCGGAGATCGAATAGGCATTGGCCTCCGAAGTCAGCGCGCTGCTTCCGCCTTCCGGGTACGTCGAGACACCCGGTGCGAGCAGAATCAACTGCTCGAAATCGCGGCCGTTCAGCGGCAACTCGCGCATCTGGGTCTGGTTCACCAGCGAGGAGATGGCGGACGTGTTCGTCTGTACTTGGGACACCTCGGCGGACACGCTCACAGTTTCGCTGGCTTGGCCGACCTTCAACTGAAAATCAACCACGGGCGAGCTTCCCACGGTTAGCGTAACGCCGCTGCGAAGCTCATTCTGAAAACCCGATTTCGAAGCCGTTATTTCGTAAGGACCGATGGGAAGATCCGGCACGAGGAATCGACCTTGCTCGTCGGTCGTGAGGGTTTGAGTCGCGGATGTCGCCGTGTTCTTAATGACGACGGTCGCCGCGGGGACCGCAGCGCCCGACGCGTCCATGACGCGTCCCGACATAGAGGCCGTACCCGCCACCTGTCCGAATAAATACGTGGGCGTTACTGCCGCCCAGAAACAAAACACACTACTAAGAAGCAGAACTGCACGGTTCCGAAAACCTCTCATTTTTAGTTCCCCTGTTCGACTGACCCTTGAAATGAATGACCAACGCTAATGAAAGATACACCAGTTCGCAGTCATTGACCAGATTGATGCAGTGATACACCCGATCAGTCAGAATGATGCTGCGTGCAAGCGCGATCCGGCTGGCAATTCTTGTGTCTGGTTAAGCGTCATGCGAGGGACACGCGCCGATTCTGTTTAGGCCGCGGAACTGACTTTGCCCCAGAGTTTCCGTGAAGCCAGCTCCGCTCCGTCGGACAACGCGCGCAGCTTCAGCCAACAGAACTCCGGATAAACCGGGCCGAAACCAGCGAAGGTCCCAAACCCGCAATCGCTGCCGGCGATGACGCGTTCGCGCCCCACCAGGCCGGCATAGCGGACGATCCGTTGCGAGACCAATTCCGGATGCTCTATATAGTTGGAACTCGATGCGATCACGCCCGGCGCCAGAATCTTGTCGTCGGGAAGTTTTTGACTGGACCACACCTCCCATTCATGCTCGTGACGTGGATTGGCGCCTTCCAGCAGCAGCGCCTGTGGCTTCGCCTTGAGTACAACAGGAAGAATCTTTGGCAACGGTAAATCGTGCGTGTGGGGGCCTTGATAATTGCCCCAGCAAACGTGCATGCGCACGCGGTCCGCGGGAACGTTCGCAAGCGCGTGATTCAGCGCCTCTACTTGAATTGCCGCCGCTCGTAAGAATTCCTCGTCGGTCATGTCGCGAAATCTGCTATGCCGTCCCATGGCCAAATCCGGACAGTCCACCTGTAACAGCAATCCTGAATTGACGATCGCCTCGTACTCCGCCTGCATGGCGTCGGCCAGCGCCTCCATGTAGGCGGCGTGCGTCGGGTAGTATTCGTTCGGCTGAAAAACGGCGATGGTTCCCGGTGACACAGCGTTCATGAAGCCTTCGGTGGCCTTGACCTGCGCGAGGCCGTCTTTCATGCGGGCGATGTCGTTCTTCAGCGGTTCCAGATCCTTCACCGCGATCGGCCCTTTGCAGACAGGCCGCTGATATTTCGCCGACGCGCCCGCGGAGACCAACTTATCGCGGTAGCCTGGAAAATCTTCCAGATCCTGCGGCGTCGGCCGCGCCGAATCGCCCTCGAATCCGGTCAGCCGATGGCGGATGTAGGTGGCGTAGCTGATCTTGCCCATCTCTCCGTCGCTGACGATATCGACACCGCACTCCAACTGCTTCTGGAGCGCAGTGAGGACGCCGGCCCGGACCGTCTGGTCGAATTTCACGGGGTCGTAATTCTCCCCCCGATCTTGCGCAAAAAGGCAATCGACAACCTCCTGCGGACGGGGCAAGCTGCCGACATGGGTAGTCAGGATGCGATCGGTACTAAGCTTCATTTATATTGAGTTTGCCGCATTTGCTCCTGGGCTGGCGGGTTAACCGCAAAACAGATTGCCGGGATCACTTGCCGTGATAATGCTACAAATCTGCGTGAACCGCGTGATAGTGTAAAAAGAAGGGTAGGTTCCTTCGGAGAAATCGCAGTGAAGACCACAACTTTTGCCGGCTTGGCTGTCGCCTTAGGACTCCTTGTTCTAGCCGTTCCAGTTTTAGCCCATCACTCTTTCGCCGCCGAGTTTGATGGAAACAAACAAGTTAAACTCACCGGCGTGGTAACCAAAGTCGATTGGGTGAATCCCCATGCCTATATATACGTGGATGTCAAGTGCGACGACGGCGCCACCGTCAATTGGGCGATCGAAACCGGAGCGCCGAACGCGCTTTACCGTCAGGGCTGGCGGAAGGATGATCTCAAAGCCGGGGACACGGTCACTCTGGAAGCCTTCTTGGCAAAGGACGGATCGCACACCGCGGCTGCCCGGAACGTCAAGTTGCCAGACGGACGAAGGGTCTTCGCTGGGACGCCAAATAGCACCCCCGATCAGAAGTAAGGAAGTGGGACTGGCTCGAATTCTGGGTTTGGCGGCAAGGTCCGGACGTCCACTTTCCAGCGACCCCCGGCCGATTCGCAAGCTGGTTTCGCTTTGTCACACGTTATTGTCGGAACGCGGTGGCCCTGCGAGCGCTTATTTGGCAACCGGCGCTCTGGAGATTTACCACGCGCTGGACCAGCCGGCCCGGCGCATGTTCCTCGATATTCTGAATCGAGATTTTTCTCCCGACCCGGAGCAGGTTGGCGCTGCCGCCGACGCTTATCGCAACGACCCTTCGCCGGATAACCTCCTCAACTTGCAGCGCGTTGTGGAACCGCCGCGGCAGGAATTATTTCGCCGCTTGAATCTGGCGCCGGAAGGCATACGCGCGTTGGTCCAAATGCGGAGCCAGGTTTTGCGTGAGATCGACGGCGGCGCCGCACTGGAGACGCTGGCGGCCGATCTCGGCCATTTGCTCACTTCCTGGTTCAACCGCGGCTTCATTACGCTGCAGCGAATCGACTGGCGTTCCTCCGCGGCGCTGCTCCAGAAGTTAATCGACTACGAGGCCGTGCATCAGATCCAGGGATGGCCCGATCTTCGCCGCCGCCTGGAAGAGGACCGGCGCTGCTATGCGTTTTTTCATTCCGCTTTGGCTGAGGAACCACTGATCTTTATCGAAGTAGCCCTGACCAGGGGAGTGAGCGATCGCGTGCAGCCCTTGCTCGATCCCGACTCGGCCATGAGCGACCCCCAAGCCGCCGATAGCGCGATTTTTTATTCCATCACTAACTGCCAGGAAGGACTGCGCGGCGTGCCGTTCGGCAGTCTGTTGATCAAGCAAGTGGTCGAGGATCTCAAGAAAAGCTTACCCCGAATACGCACTTTCGCGACGCTCTCGCCGATTCCCGGTTTTCGAAAGTGGCTGGCCGGAGCAGGTAGCGGCCTGGACCCAGGCAAGTTGGACGAGCAAATGAGACAGCGCTTGGTCCCGCTGTGCGCCCACTATCTGGTACACGAAAAACGCCGAAACGAACCGCTGGATCCGGTGGCTCGTTTTCATTTGAAGAATGGCGCGCGGCTCGATAGAATCAATTGGCTCGCCGATACGTCGCCGGCGGGCATCCGTCAGTCCGCTGGACTGATGGCGAATTATGTTTACGATCTCGCGGATTTGGAGCGAAATCACGAGTTGTATACGCGATCCGGTCAGGTTGTTTGCTCCCGGCGTGTCCGGACCTTGGCCAAACAGGGCGCTTCGGAGAATCACGCGAATTGATGACAACTATCAGGATGGCGCTATCGACTTTCCCTGACGCAGGGGTCATGCTTCTGGATGGATTTAGGACGACTGGAGATGAAAGATGAAGTACAACGTATCGGGCATCCACCACATCACCGCATGTGCCGGCGGAGCCCAACAGGACATAGACTTTTTCACGCAGATTGTCGGCCTGCGGATGGTGAAGCAGACCGTTCTCATGGACGGCTCCATTCCGGTCTACCATTTGTACTACGCGAATGCGAAAGCGGAGCCGGGATCGGTGATGACCACCTTCCCTTATGGCCAGAAAACCGGGCGTCCAGGCTCGGGTCAGATCTCCGCTACCGCCTATTCGGCGCCGAAAGGTTCTTTGCCGTTCTGGCAAGAGCATTTCAACCGGCATAAAATTCAGAACGGTGGCATTCAGGAGCGCTTCGGCCAAAAGTACATCCGATTCCAGCATCCCGCTGGACTGGCGTTCGAAATCATCGAGGAACCCAACGATTCTCGCCAGGGCTGGACAACCGAAGAGATTGGCGCCGGTGAAACGGTGCGCGGCTTCTATGGAACGGTCCTCTCGATGCGAGAGGTGGCCGAGAGCGAGCGCTTTTTCACGGAAGCGCTGGGCTTCCGCAAGACCGGACATGAAGGCAAATTTCACCGCTTCGAAGTGGGCGCCGGCGGTCCAGGAAAGACTCTGATCTTTGAACACGATCCCGATCGCTCGGCCGGAAGCTGGGGCTTCGGAGCCGGCACCGTGCATCATGTTGCCTTGGCCGTGAACAGCCATGAGGAACTCGAAGAACAAAAAGCGATCTACGAGGAACTTGGCTACACCGACGCGTCGGACATCAAGGACCGGTATTACTTTTATTCGATGTACACCCGGTCTCCCGGCGGAATCCTGGTGGAGTGCGCCTGCAGCCAGGCTGAAGGTTTCTTTCGCGACGAGGACGAGGCCCATTTAGGATCGAAGCTCCATCTGCCGCCCTGGTGGGCACACCGGACCGAGGAAATGCTGGCGCAGTTGGAACCGATTCACGCTCCCGAGACGGCTCGGACTGTGCGGGCGTAGAGGTTGCTGTTGAGAAGGTTCACGTTCGCCAATGTTCTATTTCTGGCCGCGGGGCTCTGCGGGGTCCCGCGATTAGCGTCGGCGCAATTCGGGCGAAACGCGCCCAAAGACGATAAACCGGGGCCTTTTCAGCGTACGGCCGACGGCAAGCCCGACCTCAATGGCCTGTGGATGCCCGACACGCTCGCGCCGTTTGACGTGGAAGACCATGAGGCAGTCTACGGGATTCCAGCCGGAAAAGGCGTTGTCGTGGATCCGTCCGACCGCAAAATCCCCTACCAGCCCTGGGCTCTGGCGAAAAGAGCGTAGCTATTCAAAGACGCGTCCAACGACCCTCAGGCACATTGCCATTTGCCCGGCGTGCCGCGCGCGGTCTACACTCCGTTTCCCTGGCAGGTAATCCAAAAGCCCGGCTTGGTGGTCTTCCTGTATGAATACCCGCATGGCATTCGTATCATTCACACCGACGGAAGCCACAAGCACCCCGAAGGACGCGACGTTCTAAACACCTGGATGGGCGATTCGGTGGGCCATTGGGAAGGTGACACGCTCGTGGTGGACGTCAACGGCCTCAACGATCAGACCTGGCTGGACATGGCCGCCAATTTCCACAGCGATCAGCTCCACGTCGTCGAGCGCTACACCATGATCAACCCGAAGACCATCCAGTACGAAGCCACGCTCGACGATCCCAAAGTCTACACCAGGCCTTGGACCATGAAGTTCCCGATTCGCGCGCAAAAAGCGGGAACGGACATCATGGAGTTCGAGTGCAATGAAGGCGAGCGGGACCTACAGCACTACGTCAAGTGAGAAATTAAGCGGTCCGTCTTTTAGCGGCGTCAATCGGATCCGACGTCGCGCTAATGACGCTGTAAATGCGGGGTGCACGCCGGAAAATCAGCGGTGAGTGAAGCAGTATCCGCCACAAGTTGGGCATCCCAACGCCGGCCGAGGCACACAAGCTTTGCAGTCGTTCGACAGATAGTTCGTTCCCATTGTTTCGGAGTATTCGACAAACAATGCGCTCGGCATCGCTGATCAAGTTGCCCGCAGCCAGCGGCGTAACCCGTTCTACGCAGCCATTCGTAACACGACAGAGCGGCACCTGCTTGCAAAAGTTGATCAATATGCGGCGATTGACGGTTGCTCTTCGCTTGGCCGGCAGGCGGCCGATCGCTCGATGAAGATCCGAAAGAGCCACGGGACTCGCGTAACAAATTACCTTCTTTAAACACCGGACCATTGGATTCCGCGGCACGGACGCGAGCCAGAATTTTTCTTCGGCATCCAACCAACGGATATCGCGGCGGGTGTTCAACACTTGCCTGATAAAAAGTATGTCGTCAAGACGCCGGTGAGCCGGAGGTATGGCGGAGCGTAGCGCGGAAACGTTCTGAACTCCGAGGCGGCAGCTCGATCGCAGAGCGGCTTTGATAATCGACTGGATAACGCCGGCGCCGGCGGCCACAAACAGTTTCCCGCCGGTTTCCTCCACGGTAAAGTCCGGGACGCGCCCAAAAATTGAAGCCGTCTTTAGCACAGCTCGCATTGCAAACGGGTATCTTGTGAATTCTCGCGCCTGCAGTTCGGTCTCGATATCTTCGGCCGCCCTGTTGGACATGCGATCGACAAACGCGAGCACCTCATCGAGCGCGGGACTGATCTCAGCGGTACGAATCTGCTCGATTACAGAATCGAAGATCTGCCGCGCCCGCTCGCGTGTGATCCCAGATTCCTCCCCGGCATGTTTTAAGCAACATCCCCGTTGGCCGTCCCAGCCCAGAACACGCCGCACCAGGCGGCAATCCCGTGCGCTCGAAACATTCGCCTCCAGCAGGCGTGTGAGCTCATCCTCCAACGGCGTTCGTTTTCCGGAAACACCGGTAAGCACGCCTCATGTTATGTAGGCTAATGCAAGGCGTCAATGGACCTGAGCGGATAGTGGCGTTCATCCGCCGTGATACTGCCCGCGTTCGGGAATTTTGCGGCATCACCAAAAGTGATAGCGACGATCCGGAGTTCTCTATCGACCGCAGGCAGCGGCGGACGTTATCCTTTGGATGGCACCATCCATTTCATGAAACGCAGCGACCATCGTATACTCACCACGCACGTCGGAAGTCTCGTGCGTCCCAAAGAACTGCGTGACCTCGCTCCGCCCGGAGAAGCTCCCAAGGACCTGGCGCAATACAACACTGTACTTTGCCGGCAGACCTTGGAAGTGGTCCGCAAACAGGCGGAAGTCGGAATCGACATCGTTAGCGACGGCGAATATGGGAAGCAAAGCTGGTCCAACTATATTCTGAAGCGAATAAGCGGCTTCGAAATCCGCCCTAATCAGTTGCGTCCGGTGATTTGGCTTGGCCGCGACCGGGAGCGGTTCGCCGAAGCCATCTTTCAGGAGTTTCCCCGGCTTGCGGCTGGAACCATCACCGAGGCGTGCGTCGGACCGATCCGCTATCTGGATCACTCGGCCATCGATCGCGCTCTTACCAACTTCAAAGCGGCCTTGAAGCAGGTCAAGGTTGAAGAGGCTTTCTTTACCGCCGTGGCGCCGGCCAGCACCGCCTATGACGGCGTCAACGAATACTATCCAAACGAGCACGATTACGTTTACGCCATCGCCGATGCGCTCCGCGATGAGTACCGCGCCATTTACGACGCTGGCCTGCTTCTCCAAGTGGACGATGCAGTGCTGGCCAACATGTACGATCATCTAGTTCAGCAGAGTCCGGAGAAATATCGTGAGTGGGCCAATCTGCGCGTTGAGGCGCTGAACCATGCCCTCACGGGGATTCCGGAGGAGCGCATTCGGTATCACGTGTGCTTCGGCAGTTGGCACGTGCCGCACGTCGCCGACGCGCCCCTGGAAGAAATCGTGGATTTGATTCTCAAGGTGCGGGCCGGAGCCTATTCCATCGAAGCGGCCAACGTCCGGCACGAACATGAATGGCGGATCTGGGAAAACAAGAAACTGCCCGCGGGCAAAATTCTAATTCCCGGAGTCATCAGCCACCACACCGTCACGGTGGAACATCCTCAGTTAGTAGCAGACCGTATCGTGCGCTATGCGGGCTTAGTGGGCCGGGAAAACGTGATCGCGGGCAGCGACTGTGGATTCGCACAATCGGAAGTCATTCAGCGCGTCCACCCGACGGTCATGTGGGCGAAATTCGAGAGCCTGGTAGAAGGCGCGCGCCTAGCCTCCAATCAGTTGTGGTGATTTGATTATGTGTTATGCAGTCCGCTCGTTGCCGTTGATTTTCATCCTCTGCGGAGGCTTTGCGCAATTCGCTTTTGCCATCGAGAGCCCCGTCGCGGACGCGGCGATGAACGGCGATCGCGCAGCCGTGCAATTGCTGTTACAGAAGAAAGCCGATGTGAATGCACCGCAGGCCGATGGCGCCACGGCGCTCGAATGGGCCGCCTACCGCAACGATCTCCAACTTGCCGATCTACTGATAGCAGCCGGCGCAAACCCGAAGATCGCCAATCGTGAGGGCGCTACGGCCATGCAACTGGCCTCACTGTACGGCAGTGCTCCGATGATGGAGAAGCTCCTCAATGCGGGAGCCGAGGTGAATGAGCGCGGAGTGAATGGCGAGACACCGCTGATGTTCGCCGCCCGGAATGGGAGCCTCGAGGCCCTGAATCTACTGCTCAGACGCGGGGCGGATGTAAATGCAAAAGAAGCGCTCCGGGGCACCACGGCGCTGATGTGGGCCGTGGAACAGAAACATACGGACGCGGTAAGGCTTCTGATCGAGCACGGCGCCGATGTCAGTGTTATATCGAGCCCGGATTCCAAGGGCGGCACGGCGTACCTGGCGCCCACCATCGAGCAGCGGGAGCAACAAGAGCAGTTCATTCGCCAGCGAAGGGTTTTGGCGGCCAAAGCGGCGGCGAAAGATCCCGCCAAAGACCTTGCCGCATCCGATGCAGCCGCGGCTGCCGCTGCGTTCGGCGTCGCTAAGAATACCAAGGGGGGCGGGTTGACGGCGCTCGTCCTGGCGGCCCGCGAAGACTGTATCGAATGCGCCCAACTTCTCTTGACAGCTCATGCCGCCGTAAACCAAACAACCAGATATGGCTGGACTGCCCTGTTGACGGCTGTCCAAAACAAGCATTACAAGCTGGCGGCTTATCTGTTGGATCATGGCGCCGACCCAAACATCGCAAACAATGGCGGCTGGACGCCGCTCTACATTGCTGTCGACAATCGCAATATTGAGGGCGGCGACTATCCGGTGCGAGATCCCGATATGGACCATTTGGAGTTTATCAAGCTCCTGATCGACCACGGCGCTAACGTCAATGCGCGAATCTGCGGCGTGGAGTCCACCCCCAAGCGATGCAAAGGCGACAGCACTGAAACGCGAACCATTTTCACTATGCAGTGGCTCTACGAAGACGGTGCTACACCGTTCCTGCGGGCCGCCCAATCCGGTGATGTGACCGTAATGAAGCTGCTGCTGGCGCACGGAGCGGATCCCAAATTGGCTACCACCAACGGCGACACCGCGCTGATGGTTGCCGCCGGGATCGGCTGGGTAGACGGCGTGACGTTCGAATGGTCTGAAGCCGAGAATCTGGAAGCGGTGAAGATGTGCCTCGATCTCGGCATTGATCCAAACATCGCCGACGGCGATGGACGAACGGCGCTGCATGGCGCGGCCCACAAGGGTCGCAACGATGTGGTTCGCTTGCTGGTCGAGCATGGCGCTAAATTGGACGCCCGCGATAAGGGCAGCCGCGACACCTTCACCGGCGCGTTGGAAGGACACACTTGGATGCCGATCGATTACTCGCGCGGCTTGGTTCGGGTCGGCGTCCAGTCGGCCGTCGCTCGTCCCGACACGGAAGCGCTCTTGAAGAAACTCATGGAAGAACGCGGCATTCCCGTTCCCCCGCCCACCAACGCTTCCATCTGCATCACGGATGTTTGTAAGGGAAGCGGCGCCCGGTAAGGTAATTTCACCACAACTTGGATCGAGCCCATCAACATTGATCCAGCCCATCGACATTGGTGGCGTTCGTGTACTCAATATTCAGGCGATGACGCCTTCAGCATCTGCCGCGATCAGGGTTCTTGATACGCCCGATCACACCAGCCTCACCGCAATGCATGCACTCCGATCCGAACTGGCGTGGGTCTCCGGCGACCCGGCCCAGTACAGAAAAGCTTCGTTGTGGCATGAGCATCAATACTGGTCGCTATTTGACACCACCAATACTCAAGAGATAGACTGATCGCGTGCATGCGATCAATTCGCTAAATGCATGCACAGTGAAGAGCCCGATGAAGCGGCGGAACATGACGAACATCGATCTTAGACTCCTAACGATAGTCAACGAACTCAATAAGACACGCAGTGTCTCGCAGGCAGCCGAAAACCTGGAGCTCAGCCAGTCGGCCGTCAGTATGAGTCTTGCCAGGTTACGGAAGCACTTCAAGGACCCGCTTTTCGTTAGGACCCCCGACGGAATGGAGCCGACGCCACAGATGAGCGAGCTGATCGAGCTGTTGGAGAAGGCGGAGGGCTTGCTGGAGACGGCGCTCGTGCACCGCATTGCCTTTCATCCCAGCACGTCGGATCGCTCGTTCCGCCTTGGGGCTACCGACATCACCAGAGTCACCATACTGCCGGCGCTGATGAAGCGCTTGCGCGCGACAGCTCGGGGCGTCGGCGTCGAACTACAGGACATATCGGAAGAGACTCCTCGGCTTTTGCACGCCGGAAAACTCGATCTAGCCGTAGGATACATGCCATCTACGGGTTCAGGGTTCTGCCAGCAGAGGCTATTTAAGGACCAATTTGTTTGTGCCGTTCGGGCGAATCATTCACGAATCGAGCACACGCTGAGCCTGGAGCAATTC
>VFSW01014166.1_pt1 | contig 11039 bp, 8 predicted proteins | sample 5358111 | NCBI WGS metagenome assembly VFSW01 (sample SAMN11554181, study PRJNA540505) | mine drainage metagenome | isolation source: sediment from site ElyBrook_90M | place: USA: Ely Copper Mine, Vershire, VT | collected 2017
CCTCTCCAAGACTTAGCTACAAATGCTTCAAATTTTGCGGACTTCAAAGTAACCCAATACTTGGGGGAGGTTGGGGAACCCAATATTAAGAGAATTCTTGGGGGGGATTCTGCCAATTTAACTGTCGGTGTAACACTATCACAGTTGGTGAGTGTCGTTCGTACAACTCCCTCAAGTCTGCGACAAACCTCAAAAAACCCTGGGATTGACAGGCTGGAAGTTCGGATTCTCTTTAACCGACTGGTTCGGACTGATGATAATGGAGACTACAACCATACTGCGCAATTCACGATTGAGTACAAAGCCTCTACAAGCTCTACTTGGATTCTCTTCGAGAATCCTAGTCAAGTAACAGGAAAAACAACCAGCGGGTACGTCAAAGATTTTTTGATACCCGTAACCCCACTTTCTGACGCGGACTATAACGTCAGAGTTACAAAACTCAGTCCGGATAATGGCACTCAAGAGGTTGTTGACCTGACCTGGGAATCCATGCAAATGGTGACCCTTGCAAAGCCTACATATCCGGGGCTTGCAAAAATTCATATTTATGGACGGGTCTCTCAGCAATTCTCAAGTCTTCCGGATTTCTCAGGAATTTATGAGGGCCAGATTATCTGGGTCCCAAACAACTATAATCCTGTAACGCGGACCTACGACGAAACCACTCCTTGGAATGGGGGGTTAGTCCGCGCCTACTCAAACAACAATGCCTGGATTCTTTACTGGCTCATTATGAGCGAGGAGGAAGGGCTTGCACATTACTACTTTGAATGTTGCAGCACTCAGGCAAGAGTTTTATGAGGCAGGAAAATGGTGTGATGAACAAGTTCCATCTGGGGTGGTCGGAGTAACTCAGCCCCGATTCACTTTTAATGCGTACTTAGATGCCCAAAAATTGGGGCTTGAACTCCTTACTTATGTTGCAGGCTCTTTTAACTCCACAATCTTTGATGATGGTAAGGGACTGATCCGCTTAAAGACTGATGCTCCGAAAATTCCGAAGCAATTATTTACCCCGGAGACTGTCAAGAACGGCGACTTCAGCTATAGTTTCACAGACATATCAACTCGTTATAACGAGATTGTTGTTCAGTTTACAAATCCCGACTTAAATTGGGCTGTTGATGAACGGCAAGCAAGCATCGATGCTTCAGAGTGGGTTAAAAATAACGGAATAATCCCCCACTCTTTTGTAGCAGTAGGCTGCACCGATGTCCATGAGGCAGTTCGTCGGGCCAATGATAGACTGCTAACTGCGAACACTGAGGTTACTACAGTCACCTTTGAAACCGCCCGCTATGGCATGGTTTCTGAACTGTATGACAACATACTGGTTGCAGACCCAATAAGTGGGTGGTCTAGTGGTGGCCGCATTAAATCTTATGCTGCTGGAGTTATTCAGCTTCGTGATCCAATTTATGTCACAGCATTGACGCCCACTGTTTTCCATACCCAAACCTATACAGGAATTGTTGACCTGACAGTTGTCCCTCCTGCGCTGGGGCTTGTCTACAGCCTTTCCGTAGTTGGTGGAACTTTCCCCTCGAATATTCCGGACAAGACTCCGTTCACTTTAGAAGACACAGACGGGCTCGGTCTTGCAAAGCCCTTCAGAATTGTTGAAATTACAGAAGTAGAGGGGAACCCGAACAACTGGAGAATTTCTGCTGTTGAAATAAACCTAAACAAGTATCCTGACTCCGCGAACGGAACAGTTTCGACTCCAGTAAAGTATGACTTTACGATGCCGACTGAGCCGAAGCTTCCTGCGGCTCTGAATGTTTCAAATTTGCCCCCGCAAATTTCTTCAGACGGAACTTTGATCTATCGAGCGAAAGCAAGTTGGGAGATTCCGTTCCAGTCAAATACAGATCACTATGAAATCGACTATGAAATGGTCGATACCGGGGCCTCTAAGACGGAAACTGTTTTCTCAGATCAAGTCAATATTGAAGGACTAAAAGATAACAAGAGGTACAACTTCCGTCTTTGGGCCATAATGGCGAACGGAAAACGCTCGGAGCAGTCTCGGGCAGTTTTGAATTTCCTTATTCCTACCAAGTCAATTAGCCTTGAGAATGTTACCGGAGTAACTCTCTCCCCGACAAACAAAGGATGGCGGGCCTCATGGAATCCTCCCTCTAATGTTCCTGACATCTGGGGAACCAAGGTAAAGTTTGGGTCGGTAAGCGCTTCGTGGGACAGCCTCACAAACTCCTACCTAGCACTGGGGAACAGTCAAGAACTCCCCTGGCTTCCGTCCGGAGTTACTCGCGTTCAAGCCCGATATGTCAACACGAGCGAAAACGAGTCTTTAGGCTCCGGAGTTTTCGATCAAACGGTAAATGCTCCAGTTGCCCCAACCATTATCTCTAAAACCTATGCTCTAGGTTCTTGTGAGATTATTTTCTCAAGCCCGGAGGCTTCACAACCTCTGAAGCATATCCGCATTAAGAAGGGAAGTTCGACTTCCGATTGGACGACTGCGAATCTTGCCGACTTCACCATCGGTGCGAATCAAAGAACCCTCACGGTAACACCAGATTTGAGTGTAGCAACCCGAGTGTTTATCGCGGGTGTGGACCTTGCGGATAATCAAGGGGTTGTCACAGTTACAGATATCAACTCCGACACAGGAATCGATGGAATCATCGCGTCCATTCGTGGGGATATTGACGAGACCTGGATAACTCCGGGGCTTTTGGACCATATTAATTTCGGGGATGCGGTAGTCCCTGGGTCCTTAGTAAACCAAATCCAAACGGTTCGGTCCGAAGCAAAAGTCTTTGACCCGTTTGTGTCCTGGCAATTCATCGGGTCTTCGGAAGACTGGTTACTTCATCCTGTTTCTTCAGGTTCATTTACCGCTAACTCAAACACAATAAGCGCTACTGCCTCAAATTTTCTCTCAATTATTCGGTACCTATCCGGGCAGGAAAAGATAAACGGTTCTAAGTATTACCTAGTGAGGGCGCGACTTCGGCGTGTTTCTGCAACAAACTGGGCGGGGGGGTGTTACTACGCTACAGAAGGCGGGCATGGCGAAAGTGCTAGTTTCTATAAGCAAATTCCCGAGCCTGTCTGGGGGGAGGATGGCTGGGCTATTGCAGAATGGGATATGGCCCATCTTACAGTTGGGGATTCTGACTGGGTAACAAATCTTATCTATTTTCTTAGACTTGACTTATCTTATGTTGGAGTCAATTCTTATGAAATAGACTGGATTACTGTAGGAGGAATCGGCCCCGGAGTTACTCAGTCCATTGTGCAGACCGAGAGTTCCACCCGGGCAAGTGAGACCGGCTTCCTGGGCGCCCAGTGGGCCACCCGGGTTTCGATTACCTCTGGTGGGGTTCCTGTTATCGGGGGAATTGCTATTGCTGGCTACAGCACCCCCACGGCAGGTCCGACTTTTGACTTCTCGATTCGTGCAAACAAAATTGCATTTCTACCCCCTGCGGGGGTGGACGATACCCAGTATGCTTTGTTCGCCTACTATTCCGTCCCTACGGTGTTACCGAATGGAATGACCGTTGCGGCGGGCTTGTATTTGAAGTCAGCTTATATTGACTTCATCAGCGCAAGTCAGATTGACAGTCGGGGTTTGGCGATCAAAGACACAGCAGGCGATATCATCTTCTCTGTTGGGGTTCCTCTGGACTTCTCAAGAGTTGGGGGCAGCACAAGGCCACAAAACAATGCCACAGTCGGGGCACCGGTTGGGACTCTTGTAGGGGGCATTTTAGCAGAGACCGTTGAGTCCATCAATGGTGCTCAGGCAAAAGCAGATATTGCTAAAATGAATCGCCCAAATTTACTGGCAAATGGCGGATTTCAGGAAGGACTTTCCGGCCTAGATTCCGCCTCCCCTGGCTTCTATCTAGATGATGATACGATTTGGGGTAGGCGTATTCTTAGCAATACCGCCACAGGAACAGGCTCTGTTGTGTGGCCTCCTGTTTTGGTCACTCCTGGGGAGCAATATACTGTCCACGGAGACGCTGTACTCATTGCGACGAGTGGAAGTTGTTATTTTGACATAGTATTCTTCGACTCATCAAACGTGGTAGTTGGTGACGGGCCACAGAATCGTAGACTCGCCTCGTTCGATTTCAGCAGTATGGACTCTAACCGTGGAATCCTAGCCGTATCTGCCACAGCCCCAGCTACAGCTTCATACGCAAAGGCTAGATTTGTGTATGAAAGTATCGTGGGTACCACGGCAGTCGGTTGCCGATTGGTAAAAATGGAACGCGGGGGATTGCCGTATTCTGGGTATTCTTCAGAAACGGCTAATATCCTTGCATCGACTACCGCAACTTGGAGTCGGGTGTCAGGCTCTGGGAAACCTGCGGACAACGCAACCTCTAACCGAGTCTTTAACCAATCTACAGACCCAGGCGGGGCAAACGGTGATGTCTGGAATAGGACTGCGACTATTGGCGGAGTTGTTACCACAATAGCCTCCTATGTTTTTGTCTCCGGAGCCTGGAGAGAAACAGCTAGAGCTACTGCCCGACTTTACTACAGTACCTCGGCTGGGTCTTGGAATAACTCTTTAGCAGTTGCGGCTCTGTCAGACCTCGGATTAACTCCGAGAGTTGGGGATATTGTCACAGCTTACAACTCCACCGCTGGGTGGAGTGAAACCCGGTTGTTTGATGGTGCCAACTGGGGGGCAATCGTTTCGTTCTTTAACGGAAACGTGCTAATCGATGGTACGGTAGCCGCATCTAAAGTCGTCACCAACGGAATCATTGTCAGGAATGCTAGCGGAAATATTCTATTGAATGCGGGGGGAACCGGAACCCCTAATCCTCCGTGGGTTACGGGGGGAGCGGTTGTTGGTACTGGTATTAGTTTACTGAATGCCGTGACTGCTGACCATACCATGGAAATCCGCTCAATGGAGGCGGGACAGGGGGTGAACCTGGGCTACTCTCCATCAGGAGCCATAGTGGTAGCCCTGGCAGGAACCGAAGTACGTTCTGTGCAACTCGCAGCGGATGTATCTACGACTACCGTAGGCATCACTCCGGACAGGATGTCTATTCCCTTACTTGCCAACACGACTTACAACATCAAGGGCACACTGATAGTTAAGTCGTCTTCCAGTAGTGTGGGCCATGTTGTGGGGTGTAATGTCCCTTCTGGGGCGGCAACAGTTTTTTCTGCGACTTCTCAAGTCTCTGAAAATTCTCATGAAAGTCGTGTGCTTAATCTGCCTTCTGGTAATTCTGGAACGGTGGTGTTTTTCAACCACTTCGCGGCTACTCAGGCAGCACCCACTGTCTATAACCCCGCAGCAGATTCTATTCTGACTTTTGATGTGGTTATTGTTGTTGGGTCAACTGTCGGAATTTTTGAGTTAGTTTTTGGTAGCTCCTCTCCGGGCTCGTCGGTAACCTTGCGTCGTGGTTCCTCGTTTATTGCGTTGCCTCTAAATCCTGGAATCTCCACCTCTGTAACGCTAGCTGCTATCCCAGGATATCCAGCTACTGTGACAGCATCACGATATGGTGGCAATTCTACCCCTGCTATGGCAATTGCTAGATTGACGCTGAATCGGGATGGGACCTGGCAGACCACAAGAACCGGGGGTGCATCCAGTTCTGGTAATTGGGTAAACACAACGGGGGCTTCTGTCGGGGATCAGTGGCTTGTTCGATTCGTCCTAACTGCGGGGGCTCTGCAATCAAATAGTGCGTCTGACTGGGCGAGCTTACAGAATAGTGCGAGCGCTACTGTCTCTGCATATTCAGCCACCGGCTCTGGTGACTTAGATATTGCTTCGGGAACCTTAGATATTCAAATGAAGAACGCACTGACCGGGGTAGTAACCACTACTGCGACAGTGACCTTATACGCCGAGTCACAATCAAACCCTAGTGGGATCATTCCATGAGTATCTCTAAAACCATCATCACCCAGGAAGGTGTTCCTTTGGGGTTCCACAAAGTTGTTCAAGTTTCGTGGAACCTGGCCTCAAGCGGAGACACTGTTTGCGTGGTCCAGATAAAATCCTGGCCCAATATGCAAGCGTATACTGACGGAGCTACAGCCCTTCAAAATCAAGCTATGCGCTTGCCTTCTGAGCCTTCTCCCGAAAAAGGCATGTCTATGTTCGAAGCTGCGGAACGCTTAATGATTCTGGATGAGTCAAGCGACCTCTGGGGTGGGACTTACTCCGAGTCACAGTCTGTTGGCAATGAGTTAACGAAGGCTCAAGCGGCACGGTGTGACTATCTCAAAATGTGCCGTGCGGCAGCTATTAGTCAAAACTTGCCTACACCTTACGGCACCTTCCTATGTGGGCCAGTAGACCGCACCAGTATTACTGATGGGGTTCTGTTCCTCCAAACACTAGCAGGCATGGGAATGCCGACCACTCTTGATTTCACCCTAGCAAATGACACCACAGTCAATTTGAGTACAGCACAAATGATTGAAGTTGGCCTACTGCTGGCACAGAGAGTTCAAACTGCCCATGCCACTTCAAGATTACTTCGATTAGATATTTTGAATGCTACAACTGTCGCTGAAGTTGCAGCAGTAGTTTGGCCCACGTAACAATCGGAGTAACTCCTACCGTCCTACATTAGCCCGATGGTAGGCTAGGGTTCGCCCCAGCCGTGTGCATTTTCACCACAAAAAACCACAACTGGCAGTTATAATTCCCTAAGTCGGACTTGAAAAGAAATGAACTCACCAATCGCTTTTTTCAGATTTCATGTCGCAGCAAGCATCTTGGTAAGCTGCATAATTTCATGGAACATTCCTGAAGGAATTGTTTCGAGGGTTTTATTGCATGGAAAACCAATCGGACATATCTTTCTTGCTATCCAATCCTTTCTCGCCCTCCTTGCCATTCTTGATACTCTGATAAACGAGTGCAAGTGGGTGCCATTTAGCTCCCCGACAACTGTGAAGTGGCGACAACTTCTTTTCATGTTGATGGCTTTAATGTCGTCTTCAATTGCCTTTCTGGCTATGAGTGATAGGGAATTTCATCCTGCTGTATTTCGGTATCTTTTAGATTCGGGAGCCTCTGTAGCGGTCGCTTTCTTCGGACTAAAAAGCCTTTACGACCGTGTCATGTTTGAAAACAGAACTCTCGCAGCATGAAAAGAGTGCTCCCAAAACCCTATACTTTCATCATCCATCTGTGTCTCGCCATCATGTGGCCCAGTACAGCAATGGGGGCAGTATCGTTGCTGGAATTCTTCAAGGAATCTTCAATTCTTCTGGCAGTGATCTTGACTGTTATCTCTACCCTTTCTGGTCTAACCTCCTTGATTCTTTCTCTGGAAGACGAGCTTAAAACACATCAGCAATTACCGAGCTATTTGAAGATGTTCATTACTGCCAGAATTGTTTGGTCTTGGCTGGGTGGGCTAATCGGTGCAGCACTCAGCAACTCTCTGGGCGCGAACTTCGACGGCTGGGGTGTGTTGCTCTGTGTCATCGGCTTCTCGTTTGCAGGGATTGGAACTGTTAAGAAATTAACTTCCAGTCTTATGGCAAAACAATTTCCGCAAGGAAACCCATGAATAAAGTCCAGTGGGCCGATCTCTTCTCAAAGTGTGGAGTAACTCCGGAGCCCATTCAGAAGTGGGCAGGAATCTTTGAAGATTTCTTCTCAAAGAACTTCTTTACTTCGGGTTTTGAGAATGAGGCCCCAGATTTCCTGAGCCAGATTCTGCACGAGTCGGGCAGACTGTCCACCCTTGAAGAAAATCTGAACTACTCTGAAAAGAGAATAACAGAAGTATGGCCGAAACGCTTTCCGACTTTGGAGTCTGCGCAGCCGTATGCAAACAACCCGAAGGCACTGGCAAACAAAACCTACGGCGGTCGGTTGGGAAACACGTTACCAGACGATGGTTGGAATTTCCGTGGCTCTGGTCTTATTATGGTTACGGGACGAGAGAATTTTACTGCCCTGGCTAATTCTCTGGTTTTACCGTTTGACTTGCACCCGGAGTTACTCCGGACCCCTGGAAAAGAATCCCTACTTGTAGCCTTCAAATGGTGGGAAGGCAACGTTCCTGATGCTATAATGGGCAATCCGGTGAAGGTCCGGAAGGCAGTCAACGGGGGTAACATCGGCCTCACTGACACTCAAAAACTCTCTCAACTCATTAGGACACGTTTATGAGCGATCCAACGCCTGTTGTGGCTTCTGCTGCAAAAACTCTTGCCTCTTTCCTGAGTGACCTCGCTGGTCAAGGTCTGCGTGACCTGAAGGGTAGTGTCGAAGTCTCCAGCGGTGGAGTCATCACTATCTCCCTGGCCCCGGCTGGAAACCCCGGAAACGCTTTTGTAGCGACCGTTAAAGACAACACTTTCACGGGAGCATAAAGATGGGGGCCACTTTGGTCGCAATTGTGGTGGCCCTCACCGTTGGATTTGCTTCAGGCTGGAAGACGCATCAGTGGAGAACTGATTCTGCCGTTCTGAAAGAAACCCAAAAAACCGTAGTGGCCCAAGATAACGCAGCGGTAGCCCATGAAGAATTCAAGGCCAAAGAAGTTATCAAGTATCGCACCATTATCAAAAAGGTGGACAGGATTGTTAAGGAACCTTTTTATCTTGATGGGGCTTGTCTTGATGACAACGGGGTGCGCGCAATTAACGAAGCCATCAGTGGTGCCGCAAGCCAGCCTTCGCCAGCCTTGCCTGCCTCTGCCCCTTCTTGAAGATGGCGAAAAATCCACGATGTTGAAGTGGGCGATTGAAGTTGTTCGGAGTTACTCCGAATGTGCAGATAAACTTGAGAGGATTCCGAAATGACCATGTACTCTTCCGCTGCTGCCCGTAACGCGGGTTTGACTGCCGAATTTCTGACTCTTTTGGGTGCGGCGGCAACTGCCGAACTCTGGAACGGTGCTTTTCCTGTCAACCTTGCCACCCCTGCCGGGGTCAGGCTGGCAACCCTTAACCTGGGGAATCCGGTGGGTGTTGTTGCTTCTGGGGTGTTTACGCTGGCGGCTTACACCCAGACGAAGCTCAACCATGTCAACGGCACGCCGACTTTCGTTCGATTCAAGGACAGTTCGGCCGTTGTCCAACATGATATCGAAATCGGCATTGGTGCTGGCAAGATTCAGTACAACGGTACTGTCATCAACAACCAAGACATCACTGGTACCTTCACGATCACCGCTCCAAATCCGGCTGCTTAAATCATGGTGGCACCCCGTCGGCTATTCTACTTCGGGCCACCCCCACTTTTAGCGGGGAGTTTTACTGCTCCCCCTTCTCTCACCCTTTCCGCAGTCAGCACTACGGGTATTATCGGCACTCCTGGGACTGCTACGATGGTGAACAACGGAGTTACTCCGTGCCCCTGGACTCTGACACCCAGCTCCGGCATGACGGCCACGCCATCAAGCGGCAATCTGGCGGCCAGTGCATCCGTGTCACCAGTGCTTGCGTACAGCACCGCAGGCAGCAAGACCCTGACGCTGACGAATGGCAGCGGCGGCGCCATCATCGGAACCAACCCGGCGACGATCACGGTCAGCGCAGCAAACGCCACGGTCGCAACGCTTGCGCTTGCGAGCACAGGTACAACAGGCAGCCCGACGACTGGCACGGTCACGCTCAACGGTGTCGCCCCAATCGCTGGCAGCGTCACCATTGCTGGCAGCGGCGCCACCATCACGCCAAGCTCACTGTCGTGGGCGGCAGGCGAAAGCGGCGCGGCCAAGTCGTTCATTGTAGTGCGCGCGACAGACGGCACTACGTCAGTGAGCATCACCAACAGCATGGGGCTGACAAACAGCGGAACGCCGCAGAGCTACACCAGCAGCGCAGCGGTAAGCAGCGGCACGCCAAGCCCGTTCACGCTCACCAGCGCATCGACGCAAAGTGCGCCCTTCAGCGTCGGTTACCCGATCCGCCAGGGCGACGTGCCATCAGGCAGCGGAATTGCAGTCACAGGCGCCACCGCGCAGGCCGTCATCAATTCAACGTGGCCGGACGGAAGCGCCCGCATGGCGCTCATCAGTGGCACGGCAGCGCTCACGGCAGGCGTCCCACTTTCCAGCGGCGTTGCGGCGGGCGCGGCTAGCACAGGCACGGCTCTGACCACGACTGACCTGCAAACCGCAATCGGCGTGGTGACGTTCACCGCTGGCACATTCGGCAGTGCAACCTTCAGCGGCGCCGACTGGCTAAGCCCGCAGCAAGTGTGGGTCACAGGCCACCGCATGTCTTCGTGGCTATTCCGCAAGCCTATCGGTGCCGATGCGCACCTCGTCGCGTGGATGGAGGTTCGGCTGTACTTCGGCGGCGCGGTGGAAGTGCTGCCCTGGATCGAGAACGGCTACCTGAACGTGGCCGCACCGACGAACAAGAGCGAAACCTACACTTTCACGCTGGGCGGCACATCTCGCTTCAGCGCGGCCATCGACTTGCCGAATCACTGCCGCACGCCATTGGTCAGCGGCGCCACGCTCACGCACTGGCTGGGTGCGGACCCTGGAGTTACTCCGAAGCACGACGCGGCCTATCTGCAAGCCACCAAACTGGTCCCGACGTACAGCGCCAGCATCCCGGCCACGGCAGCGGTTGTCACGGGCCAGCCCGCCACCTACCAGCCCCTGCAGCAGGGCAGCCATTCACCCGGCATGGGCGGCGCCGGCTATCACCCCAGCATCGGGTTGCTGCCGCAGTGGGACGTGCTGTACCTCACGACCACGGCCAACGTACTTCCCGCCATCGTTCGCAATTCCTACAGCGCCGGGCGTTACGGCATCCATTTCCGGGACGAAACCACACAGCGCCCGTTCCGCTTTTCGGCCTACCCCAACCTGGTTCTGGGGGGCGGGTCTGGCATCAATGGCTCGGGCACTTCCACCAGCAACAGCTATACGCCGGATGCGACAGGCACGTCACCGCCCACTTATGCCAGCACGCATCACCCCAGCATGGGATACATGGCTTACATGCTTACCGGATGGATGTACCACGTTGAGACGGCCCAGTTTGTAGCCACCGCCAACTTCCTGAAGAACGGCAACGGCCCGCGC
>VFSW01014167.1_pt1 | contig 11038 bp, 12 predicted proteins | sample 5358111 | NCBI WGS metagenome assembly VFSW01 (sample SAMN11554181, study PRJNA540505) | mine drainage metagenome | isolation source: sediment from site ElyBrook_90M | place: USA: Ely Copper Mine, Vershire, VT | collected 2017
CCCGAAATTCGCCAATGCGAATTTTGACCTCTCCCGGCAAGCGGGGCGAGGTAAGAGCTCAACCGCCCTGCCTCAACCGCGCCAGCACCGCCAGCCCGCCATAGCCATCTGCCGGCGATATTCCCATTTTGGTCTGATAGTCCTTCACCGCCTGCATGGTGTCGTTGCCGATGCGGCCGTCGGTGCCGCCGGTGTCGAAACCGGCCTTCGTCAGCCGGACCTGCATCTCCTGCACCTCGGCCAGCGTCAGCGCCCGTTCGGAGCCGGGGAACGGCTGAATGAAGGGCGAGCCGCCCAGGATGCGGTCGCCGAGATGACAGATCGCCAGCGCATAGTTCATGGAAGGGTTGTAGCTGCGCACCGAATAGAAATTGGGTCCGAGCAGGAAGCTCGGTCCGCCCGGCACCGGCGTCCATAGCTGCGCCGACGCATTGGGTTGCGGAAACGGCTCGCCGTCGGCGCGCGTGACGCCGGCCCTCGCCCATGCCGCATAGCTGCGGCTGCCGCGGGAAGCAACGCCGTTGGCGCGGACCTCGTAACCCCAATGTTCGCCCCGGTGGTATTTGCCGCGATTGACCAGATAGCGCGCGGTGGAACCGAGCGCGTCGTCGGGCTTGCCGAACGGCGACACCCGGCCGTCATGATCGTAATCGATGCCGACATTGAGCCAGACCTCCGGCATCCACTGGGTGTGCCCCATCGCGCCGGCCCACGATCCCCGCATTTCCTCCGGCGTGCTCCAGCCGCGATCGACGATGCGCAGCGCATTGATCAGCTCAGACTCCCAATAGGCGCGGCGGCGCGGCCCGTTCCAGGCGAGCGCCGCCAGCGACGGAAAGACCGGCCGCATGTGGTTCTGTTGCACCAGTGGATCGCCGAAGGCGGATTCGACGCCCCACAGCGCCAGCAGGGTGCCGCGCTCGACGCCGTAATCGTGTTCGATCCGCGCAAACAGCGCTTCGTTTTTTCTCAGCGCTTCCTTGCCGGCGATGATGCGCCAGTCCGAGACGCGCCGATTGATGTATTGCCAGATCTGCTCATGGAACTCGGGCTGGTCCCGCATCTGCTCGAATACGGACATGTCGGGCTCGATGTGGCCCATCACCCTCGTATAGGTCGCGTCCGAAATACCCTTCGCCACCGCGCGCGCGCGAAAGGCGTCGCGCCATCGGTCGAAGCCGGGCGGCGCTGCGGCAAACGCGGCAAAGGGATCGGCGAACAGGACACCGGCCGCGAAGCCGGATCGCAGCAGCGCGCGGCGCGTCGCCACATGCAGAGAATCAGGCGGCTTCATCGAAGCATTCTCGCGGCACGGGAAGGCGGCAAAGCCATTGCGCCCCCCGCAGGGACTAGCGCGGTGAATTTGAAATTCCTATCAGTATAGCCGCAATCTCATCATAGGAACTTCAAATTCAAAGACCGCACCAGAAACAATAACCTGCTAAACCTGCTAGCGCTCCTTTGATCTCGAAGTTCGCGTCAGAGGTCGCCGCGATGATTTGCGAACTTCGGAATGGCCATCCTGATGCAGATCTGCGGCGATTTTGGCCAGCCAGCGCCGGACCGTGTGCCGTGATGTTGTGGAAAGTCCGGATTGCAGCCGGCGTTCCAGCGCCATGGCGTGACGTCGGCATTTGAAGAGCAAGACGGCGCCGCGGCGGGTCAGCGTCCACTGCAGCACCCGGCCATGCACCGGATGCGGCTCTTTTTTGATTGCGCCGTCGCGTTCCAGATTGCGGATGATGACGCCGACCGTCTGCGGGGTCAGGACGGCCACCCGGGCGAGATCAGCGCCCGACAGGCCCGGATAGGCCCTGAGCATCGTCAACACCGCGAATTGCGGCGGCGTGACGCCAAGACCGCCGAGCGCGCGTTCCAGCGTCAGCCGCGTCGCGGCCTGGGCCTGCCGCAACAGATAGCCAAGATAGCCTTTTTCACCGCGCCTGGCCTTGCCCGGGGCGGGCAGGCGAACGCCGGCCAGCGCAGGATTTTGGCCGGATTTTTTCCGGCGCGCGGAGGAGTTTTTCGCCGGGCCGGATTTTCGGACTTTTCCGGTTTTCCGGCCCGGCGCTTTTCGCGCCGCGTCCGATTTCTTCCTTGCCGAAGTCCGTGTCTTGCGCGCCATATAAGAGCTCTTATAACTAATCATAACATTGATAACATGAGGCGATGAAAATGTCACACGCGCGAAGTGAATACGGGGACTTCAAGGCATCGGCGCCCGATGCCTATGAGATCGTCGCGGCGCTTGGCCAAGCCGCATCGAAAGCCGGCCTCGACAAGGAGCTGCTCGAACTGGTCAAGCTGCGCGCCTCGCAGATCAATGGCTGCGCGTTCTGCGTGCAGTTTCATATCCTGCGGGGTGAGGGCCTCGGCATTGCCGCCGACAAGCTCAACCTGGTCGTGGTCTGGCGCGAGGCGCCGCTGTTTTCCGCGCGCGAGCGCGCGGCATTGGCCTGGACCGAAGCGCTGACGCAGCTTTCCGGCGGCGTCAGCGACGAAGTCTATGCGCAGGCAAGCCTTGAATTCACCGAGAAGGAACTGGTCTATCTCACTTCCGCGGTCGCCTCGATCAATGTCTGGAACAGGTTCGGCGTCGCCTATCGCTGGACGCCGCCGTCGCGGCCAGGAGCCGGTTCCTGAGGGGATCGGCGCACGGCGGACGTCAGTCAGCGTTTCGAACTTCAGTTTTCGCCACCTTCCTGGAGGTCCGGATGGTTCACCTCCTGCGGCAGCGCGTGTGCGACGGCGGCCGAAGGGGCGATTGGCGGTCCGATCTCGCGCCCGCGTCCGCGGATCAGACGCTCATAGGCCGAGATCAGTGTGGCGTAGGGATTGACCCAGAGCCATCCGTCACGCGTGAACACCTGCACGTCGAAATGCAGATGGCGGGTGGTGCCGTTGGGACGATCCAGATAGTTCGAGACGACGCCGATTTTCTCGCCTTCGTCGACGTGACGGCCGTTCAGAATCCTGTCGGCGTCCATCACGGCCGGGTTCATATGCATATACCGGAAGCGAACATGTTCGGTACGCGAGTTGACCTGCAGCGTCGCAGCCTGCTGCTTCGGCGAGCGGATCAGCACACCGTCGCGGACGGCGACGACCGCCTGCTGCTTGGGGTCGCAGTTGCCGGCGTCGGCTTCGGGCGGGCAGGGCGCCGGGCGGATGTCCTCTCCCTGATGGCCAAAGCCACTCGAGCACTGCCCAACATTGAAACTGCGGGCTTCGCAAAAGTTATCCCGCCACGGATAGCTGGCATTTCCACCCGCCGGTTCGTCGATCGGCCTGTCGCCTGACCGGCGGTTTCGAAACGACTGCGAGTGGATGAAAGCCGGAATTCGATCCAGAGGAAATCGAACTTGCGAATAGGCGGTGAAATCGGAGCGGCCGCCCTGCTTGCGAGCTCCCGAATTGGCGATGATGTCGCCGGGCGGGCGATAGGTGAAATCGGCGGAGACGGCGAGCGGCCGCTCGACGATGCCGGACGCGATGTCCATCCGCGGTCGCGACGGGAGGCCGCCGGCGACGCGCAGTGCCTTCAGGAACCGCTCGGCGACGGGGTAGGCCTCACGGCAAGCCAGGCGCCGCGGGCGAGGGGCGCTGTCGAGGCACTGGATCGACACCACATAGGGGGCGCCGAAGCGGGTGAAGGCGTAACGCACATAGCCTTCCCGGATGAAGCGGCGCAGATCAGGGAATTGCGCGGCCAATGATTTGACCGGTTCACCTCTGCCGCCGAAGGGATCGCTGATGTCATAGGTCAGGATCGAGCCGGTGATTTGCACCTCGACGGGTTTGGCGAATATTCGTTGCGGCATGCCGGCGCCGGCGTCGGGCTCTAGCGAAAACACCGCGTCGTAACCGGCGGGGCCCGCGTCAAACAGGTCGACGGGGCGAAAATCAGCCTGATAACGCGCCACCGACAGGCTGGCTGGTGCGCCATTCAATTGTGCGTCAAGAAATGCCGCGGTGTCGAACGGCAACAGCACCGGCACCGGACTGCGTCCGATCCCTGTGAAGATCTGCGACGTTACCGCGTTCAGCTGAACCAGCGCCGGCATAGACCGGGGATCGAACGCCGGCAGGCGACGCTGGCCGGAAAACGTGAACGACCGCACGACCGCGGGCTGGGTGCCAATCTCGGAGCGGAGCTGATCGAAAGCGGCGTGCCATTCGACGCGCACCGCCGAAATCGCGGGCGTTCTGAATTCGTCGGCAGAAAGGCCTGCCGTGCCGGCGACGAGCCAAGAGAAAAGTATCAGACCACGCGCGACGAACCGGACAGTCCTCGTACCCAATGCGTCGTCCCCCGGCGCCAAAGCGTGCTCGTCTAAGCCTTAGTCCTTTGCGCGCTCAACATAGGACCCGTCCTCGGTCATGACCACAATGCGGGTTCCCGTGCCGATATGCGGCGGGACGGCCGTGCGTACGCCGTTGGACAATACCGCTGGTTTGTAGGACGACGACGCGGTCTGCCCCTTGGTGACCGGCTCGGTCTCCACAACTTCCAATGTCACGCGCTGCGGCATCTGGATCGCCACCGGAATGGCACCGTGCAGCGAAAGTTTGATGGTCATGTTCTCCTGCAAGTAGGGCGCCGCCGTGCCGACGACGTCCTTCGGAACCTGGACCTGGTCGTAGGTATCGGCATTCATGAAGTGAAAGCCGTCGGCGTCCTCGTAGAGATAGTTGAAGTTGTGATCCTCGATCGTCGCCTTCTCCACCTGGTCGGTGGTCTTGTAGCGCTCTGAGATCTTCACCCCGTCGCTGATTCGGCGCATTTCGATCTGGCTGACCGGAGTTCCCTTGCCGGGGTGGATGTTCTCGGCGGTCAGAACCACGTAAAGCTTGCCGTCTTGCTCGATGACGTTGCCCTTGCGAATAGAACTGGCGATGACTTTCAAAGCTGTTTTTCCTGATATTCTGGCCCGGGACCAATCCGGACATGGGTGTCCCGAGGCCAGCGAAGCGGTTTCGGGCTGCAACATACTGATTTTGCGCCTCGATGCTAGTGATTTGCGTTTCTGCAGGGCGGTTCATTGATGGCCGAAGACGACAAACGCGCGCCATGGTGGTCGGCCGGCCGGCACACCGACGCCAGGCCCTTTTTGGCGGCCCGCAATGCCGTAACCCTGGCTACCCGGGCCTGGTTTGAGGAGCAGGGCTTTACCGAGGTCGAAACCGGCATTTTGCAGGTCTCGCCGGGCAATGAGACCCATTTGCATGCGCCCCGCACCGAGCTTGTCGGCGCCGACGGCGCTTGTGCGACACGCTATTTGCGGACCTCGCCGGAATTCGCCTGCAAGAAGTTGCTGGCCGCCGGTGAAACGAAGATATTCGAGCTGGCGCGGGTATTCCGCGGCCGCGAGCGCGGCCCGCTGCATCTGCCCGAGTTCACCATGCTGGAATGGTACCGTGCGAATGCGACCTACGACGCCGTGATGGCTGACGGCATTGTCGTCATCGCTCATGCCGCGCAGGCGACCGGGATCGGGCGATTTTCATTTCGCGGCGGGACCGCCGATCCCTTTGCCGACCCCGAGCTGTTGACGGTGGCAGCGGCATTCGAGCGCTTTGCCGGCATCGATCTGCTCGCCACAGTGGTGGACGGCGAGGGCGATCGCGAAAGTCTGGCGGCGGCAGCCGGACAGCGGGTCCGGATCACCGACGACGACACCTGGTCCGACATCTTCAGCAAGGTGCTGGTGGAGCATATCGAGCCGAATCTCGGGCAGGGGCGTCTGACCCTGCTGTTTGAGTATCCGCTGCCGGAGGCGGCGCTGGCGCGCGCCAAACCTTCCGACCCGCGCGTGGCCGAACGTTTTGAAATTTATGCGTGCGGCGTCGAGTTGGCCAACGGATTTGGTGAATTGACCGACGCAGGCGAGCAGCGCCGTCGTTTTGCCCAAGCCATGGACGAAAAGCAGCGGCGCTATGGCGAACGCTATCCGCTCGACGAGGATTTTCTCGCCGCCGTCGCCAAGATGCCGCAAGCCAGCGGCGTTGCGCTTGGCTTCGATCGGCTGGTAATGCTGGCGAGCGGCGCGTCCAGGGTCGATCAGGTGGTGTGGACACCGCCGGCGGGAGAAACATGAGAAACGACATCGGCGGCATCAATTTCGAGCCAATCACGACCCTGCGCGAGCCCACCGAACTGATCGCGCATGGCCTCGCGTCGGTCGAAGATCTTGCCGGCCTGGAAAAGGTCGCGGCGCGCTATGCGGTTGCGGTAACGCCGGACGTCGCCGCATTGATCGATCCCGACGACCCCTTTGATCCGATCGCGCGACAATATATCCCGAGCGCCGAAGAACTGGTGGCGCGGCCTAACGAGAGACCCGATCCGATCGGCGATGACGCGCATTCACCGGTCTCCGGCATCGTGCATCGCTATCCGGATCGGGTGCTGTTCAAGCTGGTCCATGTCTGCGCGGTATATTGCCGGTTCTGCTTTCGCCGCGAAATGGTAGGACCGGGCAAGGCGACCGCACTCTCGCAGGGCGCCTACGACAATGCGCTGGCCTATATCCGTGCGCATCCTGAAATCTGGGAAGTCATCCTGACCGGCGGCGACCCCCTGATGCTGTCGCCGCGGCGGCTCGCCAAGATCATGGCAGACCTCGCCGGTATCGATCACGTCAGGATCATCCGGATTCACACCCGCGTGCCGGTCGCCCAAGCGGCGCGCATCAACGCCGAGATGGTTGCTGCGCTGAAGGTCGAGGGCGCGACGACGTGGGTCGCGGTGCACGCCAATCATGTCAGGGAGTTGACCGGCAAGGCCCGCGCCGCCTGCGCCGCCATGGTCGACGCCGGCATTCCGTTGGTCAGTCAGTCGGTACTGCTGCGCGGCGTCAACGATGACATCGACGCGCTGGAGGCGCTGATGCGCGGCTTCGTCGAATGCCGCATCAAGCCCTATTATCTACACCACGGCGATCTTGCGCCCGGCACCTCGCATCTGCGAACGACGCTGGAACAAGGACAGGAAATCATGCGGCGCTTGAGGGGGCGGGTCTCCGGCCTATGTCAGCCCGATTACGTGGTTGATATTCCCGGCGGCCACGGCAAGGCGTCGGCCGGCCCGAGTTATCTGTCGGTCGAAAATTCTTTTTCTCCAGAGCGTGAACCGCCCCGTGAAACGCGTTATCGTGTCGTCGACTACTGCGGTGACGTTCATCTTTATCCCCCGGAGTCGTAATCGCGTTCCCTGAGATGGGAGGAGCAAGATGCGAAAGATATTCCTGACGGCGACACTTCTGGTGCTGGCGGCTGGCCCGGCAGCGATCGCGCAAAGCGGGGGCCGCTCGGCAAATCCGTCGTCGCAAAAGCAGATGCCGTGGCCGGCGCCGGTTGGTCACCGCCAGCCGCACATCGATGAGGTGCCGCAGGAGAATGATCTAAATAATCCGAGCGATGCCATCAAACGCGAGGACGCCGCGCTCGACCGCAAGCTCAAGAGCATTTGCCGCGGCTGTTAGATGTGAGGGCGAAGCGCCCGGCGGAGTCAGGCCTTGCGCGCAGCGAGCGCCATTCCGATCAGGGAAGCGCCGCCGAACAGCAGATTGATACCGACCAGGAGGCCGATGGCCCAGAGCGCCGATCCCGGCAATCCCGTGATGATGATGGCTGCGATCAGGAGATCCATGATTCCCGCGAACAGCAACCATGACCACCGCTTTGACAGTTCGCGGCGATGCTCCAGCGCGTACATGATGGTCACGACCCCCTCGGCGAGGAAATAGGCGCCGACGACGATGGTCAGGGTAAGCGTACCCTGCACCGGCCGGGCCAACAGGATGATACCCGCAACAACCGCCAGCGCCGCCGAGACCAGGGACCACCAGAAGCCCGGCATCTGCCGCGCCCAGTAAGTCAGCGCCAGGCCCGCGATGCCGCTGATCAGAAACAACCAGCCCAGAAAAATGGTCACGGCGAGGCTCGCAAGCGGCGGCACGATGATTGCGGCAAGGCCGAAAATCACCAGCAGGATACCCTCGATCAAAAAGGCCTTCCAATGCTCGCGAACCGCGGCCCGCATTTTCGACTGCAGATCGGTGATGTCCTGAGAAAAGGTCATTGAAGAACTCCCGGTGCTGGCAACGCAGAATGACGCCCGAATGTGACGCGACAATAATATAGCGTGCCCAAGCGGCGTGCGGTCAGATTTGTTCGGTCCCGCCTTGAACGAAACCGGCGGTGATCTGTCCGATGCCGCTAACCCTGGCCGGGCATAGACGAGAAGCGCGGCGAGGTCGTGCGCATCCGATCGCGGCCGAGAACATAAACGGCAGTGGTGACCACCAGCAACGCGATGCCGACGACGATGGAGACCAGGCCGATCGGAATCAGAACGAGCGCCATGTTGCGATCCGGATTCAGCAGCCAGTGATGGATCGACGAGAGCACGAAGGCAAGACCGGCAAACCCGGCCCCGCCACCCACCACCAGTAACGCCCACATGCGCCGCAGCTGACTCAATCGTTCGCGGGCGGCTTCGGTACGCGGCGCATGATGATGGCCGACCCGCCGCATCAGCCGCGCGGCAAACGCAATCGAGCTGAACCCGATCAGTACGCTCGCCGATCCCAACACGAGACGGGTGGAGGCCTCGATGTCCGGGTTTTTCTGCAGGGCGAGCAGGGGGAAGTCAAAGGCCGCGTGCAGCCCCGCCGGCCCTAGCAGGATCAGGCTTCGGCTCGAGATGCGCGCCCAGTCGCGGTGATGGCGGTTCGCGCCCAGCGCGGTGCCGGACCGTGCGATCGCAAGATAGGCGCCGGCGATGACCCCGAGCGCGCCGTGGAACGGCACGGTCAGGATGCTGCGTAACGCGGCCAGCGATTGCCACATCTCGGCATGTTGCTCGAGATAAGCGAGGTTCTCGTAAGCGGCAAAGCCAAGTCCCGCCGCGGCGCCATAAACCACCGTGTCCATTGGATTCGCAAAAGGCTGGCGCCGTGCCGAAACCGCGACGATGACGAGGATTTTGACGGCCTCCTCGGGCAGCGCGACGCTGAAAAGCGAATGCAGAGCCTGCGCAACCCAAGGGTTTTCCGGAGCCGAGAGGACCGACATGAACGGCGCGCGCACCGCTCCCAGCAGCGAGATGCTGGCAGCGCCGAGCAGAAATGCGGTCCACACCTTGGCCGGCGGTCCCGGCCGCTCGTCGGCGGCGACCACGAGCCACAGGATCAATAGCGCCGGCGCTACCGCGGCGGTGCCGATGACGGTCGGAAGGGATTCAAGGACGAGCATCTAGGATGGCAAATATGCCATGTTTCAACGTGATCCACGGTTCAAAATGCGCTTACTTACGTGTGAACGCCGGCATCAAGTGTCTGTTCCGAATGATCCCGTGATTATCCCTTGGCATCCGCGGTTCGACAACCCCTGCGGATATTCTTCAGTTGCGCGTATTGGCCTTGTCGCTACAGCAGCGCGGAAATCGCGCCACGGATAGGGCAAAGAGCCGCATTTCAACCCCTTCTTTGGCCTATTCAACCAAGCCATGAACCACAGGCGATCCCGAAGGGCATGGCAATTAGGTAATCAAATCAAGGAGTTTTAGAAATTACGTCAGGACAAAATGCACGTCATCAGGCGCCGAGTCCATGGATGAATTTCCGATCCATGACAGCGGCAGACGGCCGGCGCGTCTCGCATGTTAGATTGTGAGGAAAAAGTCAGGGAGGCGCGCCGGGTGGTTTTATTCCGTGGAGCAGAGACACACACAAGGTCGGTTCTCAAGGCCATCAGCTGGCGCACGTTGGGAACACTCGACACATTTGCGATCAGCTGGTTTTTCACGGGCAAGATCGAGATCGCCGGGTCTATCGCCGGGCTTGAGATCGTCACCAAGATTGCGTGGTATTACCTCCACGAGCGCGTCTGGGCGGACATTTCCTGGGGCCGGCGCAGGCTGGATTGAAGTCTGGTGGGCAGGTGCGAGCGCGCAAATGAATATGGCTCTGCAATGAATGAACGTGAACCGAGAGAAAGCCGACGGCCGGCGCTTGCCGGATTGGCCATCGCCGTCGTCCTGCTGGTGGCAGGATTGTGGCTTGCCCGCGAGCTGACCGCGGCGAGCAAGATGCAGGATTGTCTGATGTCGGGACGCACCAACTGTAATGTGATCGAGCCCGCCGGATAAAACCGGCCCAATGCCGACGTCCGAGGTGTTCGCCGTCTCGAGCCTCCATTGGACGTCGGCGCTCCTTACGATGGTGGGAATCCTAGCGCGCGGTACGGGCGCGGAACTTGTCGAACTTCTTTTTCTGCTTTGCATCGAGGCTGTTGTAGAACGCAATCAGCTTCGGATTCTCCGCCTTCAAGGCATCGAGCCGTGCTTCGAGGAAGGCTTGGCTGAAAGCCAGCCGTTCCTCGAATGACGACAGATCAGGCTCCTTTGCACAGAGCTTGGCTCTCGAATCATCGAGCGATTTCAGGCGCGCCTCCTTGAATTCATTGTATGCGGCCTTTTGCGCGTCATTGAGGTCGAGACGATCCGCCAACCGCTCGCCCAACCTGTGGTGAGCAGACGGATCGCTCCGGTGAGAGCAAAGATGTTCGAACAGTGCGCTGTGATGATCGCCCTGCGCCGCCTGGACTTGCCCCGAGGCCGCGGCAAAGGCCGCGAATGCCAGGATCAACGCCGAAACTTTCACTTCCTTCATTTCATGCTCCATACTGAGTTGTTTGTTGGCGATCGGCTTCGATTTCAGGTCGCTTCGCGCCGCGCCGATCGTTCAAATCGCAGGACGGTTCTGAGCGGCTATCGCCGGCCGCCACCGTGGCCGCCGCCAGCCATATGTCCGCCACCACCGACATGACCGCCGCCGCCGTGAAAGCCGCCACCCATATGTCCGCCGCCGCCATGCCAGCCGCGGTGTCCACCATGCCAGCCGCCGCGCCCATAACCGCCATAGCCACCATAACCGCCATAACCGCCGTCGCCACCATAATAGCCGCCAACGCCGTAATAGCCGTCCTCATCGCCGCAGTCGTTGTAATAGCAATTGCCGCCAAGAGCCCCGCC
>VFSW01014168.1_pt1 | contig 11038 bp, 9 predicted proteins | sample 5358111 | NCBI WGS metagenome assembly VFSW01 (sample SAMN11554181, study PRJNA540505) | mine drainage metagenome | isolation source: sediment from site ElyBrook_90M | place: USA: Ely Copper Mine, Vershire, VT | collected 2017
TCCGAGAAAAACCTGGCTTTGACAGCGCCAAGTTCTTCGAGACTCCTAGCATTGACGATGACCGCTGGAAGTAGAGAGATACCGGAACACAGGAGAGTGTAGGCTCGGTGATAGCCATCGCGCAGAAACCAGCGGTTTGCATAACAGGCAACCTCAACAAACGGACTTCCCGCGTGAACCACAATCAACTCTGAAGGATCTTGCGACACCCGTAGATGCAGATTGGGGTTGTTGGATCGAAGTATGACCGAATTGCTATCTGCATTGTGAACAATGTCGCATCTGACCGGATTTGGCGGAGCGAAAGCAATATCAATCAGGCTCTCCCAATCATCTTGCCGCGGAACGGGCATCGAGGGAAGCGTGGGATTGAAGGACAGTCTGCGCTGAAAGGCCAGCAGGCAACGGAGGTCGACCATGCCGAGATACCAATCGAGGCCGTGCATCTCCGCTTGCAGATCACTGCGCGAGAGCTGCCGCTCAAGGGTGTCTCGGAGAAGAATCGTTTCGTCCACGCGGAGTGCACTCGCGTCCCGATAGGACTGACGCTGACCGACGAGCCCATGAGCTTTGACAAGCTTGTTCCTGTCGAACGCCTCCGGGCGAAACTCGTAGTTGTCAAAGTCCCATGCGGCCAGTTCCAAGGTGCGAATCCGGAGCGTCATCGAAGCACCTCTGGTGAGCGACCGCCCGCGTGGGCATATCGGAAGGTGCAGCAGTAAGACTGCGTGAGCGTCCATGCGTCCTTCTCGTCAATACAGCAGAGATCACGAAGGATCGTGCGCAAGACTCCAGCGTGGGTGACGACGGCAATCTTTCTATTTCTGGACTGGCTTAGAAGATAATGTATTTCGTCCCTCACCCTTGCTTCGAATATCTCGAGGGATTCGCCATCGGGTGCAGGTAGTTTCGGAAAGGTGTCGAGCCAGAGAGTCGCGTAACATAAGTCGCGCTCTTCAACCTGACTCCATGTAAGGCCCTCCCACTTCCCAAAGTCAATCTCACGCAAGGCACTCCGTGTGATGCATGGAATTGCCAGATGCCCAGCTAATGCGCGCGCGGTTGCAACTGCGCGTTGAAGGTCGCTGGAGTAAACGGCTTCAATGGGTTCTGAGCGCAAGCCCTCAATCAACTCCTGAATTTGACGGTAGCCCGCAGCGTTGACAGGTGGGTCGGATTGCCCGCAAAACGTTCCGGCCATATCGGTTTCAGCATGACGAATAAAGAGAAGATCGTTCATACGACCCACACTCCCGCCAGGTAGACAACAATTTCAGTTAGTTGATTGGTTGCGCCAAAACAGTCTCCAGTTACACCGCCTATTCTTTGCTTGTAGTAGAGACCACTCAGGAGCGAAACCAGAATGGCCGCGGCTATAGCAGGAACAGCGCGACTGCGGAGCATCACAGCGACAATCGCGAAGCTGAAGAAGGAGCCCACAATCAGTGTTCCGCGTGTGGTAAGCCGGGCAATGCGTACCCCTTGACCAACTCCAGTTTCTTCTTCAGTGCGCGCCGGCGAGAGGTAGTAACTCAATGGAAGAGTAGTCCAGCGGCAGAGAACATGCGCTGCGACGAGGTAGGGCGCGATCAGAGTCACGGGTAGCGAGGCAAGCAAAAGCACGCGGGCGAGAAGGCTGAGCATGAGGGCCGCACCCCCATAGCTGCCTATGCGGCTGTCCTTCAGAATGACGAGAATCCGATCGCGGCTTGCCCCTCCGCCGAAGCCATCTGCGGTATCGGCAAGGCCGTCTTCATGAAAACATCCTGTGACGAGGACAAGAAAGATGATGACGAAGAGAGATGTGATGAGGCGAGGCAGATGCGGCACCAGCAGCAGATGCACCACCGCGGCAGCGCTACCGACAAGCAAGCCCACGAAGGGGAAAAACTTCACCGCTCGCGAGAGCGAGTCTGGCTCGTAGGGTGGAGCGGGCACAGGGATTCGAGTGAGAAACTGAACGGCCACAAACACATCCGCGCCTGTCTTCCTCAAGAAATTCATTGCGCTCATTCGAAGCCCTCGCTGACCCCGGCAGAAGCAAACGTAGCCATCTGCGAGTAGAGGCCGATGGCTGACTCAATGATGGGCATCGCGAGAACAGCACCGCTGCCTTCTCCAAGGCGCATCTCCAGCGTTAGAAGTGGAATCAGCTTGAGGTAATCGAGAAGGAGCCTATGGCCCGGCTCTTCGGAGAGGTGACCGGCGATCAGGTAGCCCTGTACGCTTGGTTCGAGTGCGACAGCAAGTGCCGCAGCCGACGTGGCGATGAATCCGTCAACGACTACACCGAGCCGCTGGCGTGCTGCTGCTAGAACCATACCGGTCATGGCAGCAATCTCCAACCCACCGACGCAGCGAAGGATATCGAGTGGAACGAGTGCTCTCTTGTCAGTTACATCTGACGGGAAGTGCCTCTCAAGAATAGCTTCAACAATAGCTACCTTGCGTGCGTGCGCTTCCATATCAAGGCCGGTACCACGGCCTGTAGCATACGACGGAAGAGAGCCTGTTAGGGCACAGGTGATCGCACTGGCGGCAGTGGTGTTGCCAATGCCCATCTCGCCAATCGCGATGAGGATATGGCCAGCGTCCGCTGCTTCTCCCGCAAGTTGCTCACCGACGTGTAGCGCCTTTGAGAGTTGATCGTCGGTCATTGCGGCTTCGCGAAGCATGTTCCGTGTGCCTTTGCAGACCTTGTGGTGAAGCAGCCCTGCGATGCCTTCGAAGTCTGCATCGACTCCAACATCGACAACATGCAGCGCTACGTGATGCAAACGCGACAGAACATTGACAGCAGCTCCTCCGGCAAGAAAGTTGAGCACCATTTGTTGCGTGACCGCACTCGGATAGGCACTGACCCCTTCGGCGGTGATGCCGTGGTCCGCCGCGAAAACATAAACGGCCTTGCTGAGAGGGCACGCAAGATGATTCTGCCGAATGGAGACTAACTGCGCAGCGAGGTCTTCGAGGCGGCCAAGACTGCCACGAGGTTTCGTGAGAGTGTCCAGGTGGGCATAAGCACGGGTGCGCCAGGTTTCGTCCGGAACACTGATAGCACGGGTTAACTCTGCCACGGCTCTTGTACTTAGTTGTGTCATAGGGAGTCCTCCATCAATGGCTTGTCCACGAGTAAGGGATGGCGGCCTGGTGCGCAACGAAAAGCATTGGTGAGGTTGGCAGGCGTGAGCACTTGCATGGGTGTGCCACTGAAAAGCGATCGGTCGGGATCCAGAAGATGAACGGTGGAGAAATTATGCGGCACCAGATGGAGATCATGGATAGACGCGAAGATCGTGAAGCCTTCCTCTCGAAGATGGTGAAGCAGGTCGATGAGTTCAGCCTGACGCCCTATATCAAGGTTCTGCGTCGGCTCGTCGAGAAGTAGCAACTTCGGCTGCTGCGCTATGCCGAGTGCTATCTTGACTCGCTGACGTTCGCCGCCGCTCAGTTCATTGAAGATACGATGACGGAGGCAGGTGACGTCAGCGAGATCGAGCGCATGGTCAACAGCGAGGCGGTCTTCACGCATGGGGCCGCGTAAAAGTCCGAGATGGGGCGTCCGGCCCTGCTCAACGATCTGCTGGACGGTGAAGTCGAATGGCACGTCCAGCTGTTGGGGGACCAATGCGATGTGGCGCGCCCGCTGTTTGCGCGGCATTGCTGCTAAGCGCTTCCCCTCAAGCCGAATACTCCCGGATGTGGGACTGAGAGCACCAGCGGCGATACGAAGGAGTGTTGTTTTCCCAACCCCATTCGGTCCGATGAGCGCAGTGCAGGTTCCGGTTTGCAGCGCAAGGCTGACGTTCTTGAGGATGGGCCGATCTAAATAGCCGAAGTCAACGTTCGAGAGTTGCAGGAGGGGAGTCATAGGCTGTACTCCCTTCTGCCTTTACGTAGCAGATATAGAAAGAAAGGGCCACCGAGCAAGACCATCAGGATGCCGACCGGAAGCTCGGACGGCGCGAACAGCGTACGGGCAACAGTGTCCGTAACAATGAGAAAGATAGCGCCTGCCAAGACAGTAATGGGAAGCAGCCGGACATGATCCGGGCCCATTAGCAGCCGGACAACATGAGGGACAATGAGGCCCGCGAAACTGATGAGACCGCCTAACGATACGGCGATTGCGGTCAGTAAGGAGCCGATGAGGATGATGCCGATGCGGGTTGTTTCTACGCGAATACCAAGCTGGTGGGCGTACTCATCGCCGAGGGCGAGCGTATTGAGACGGCGCATCAGAGGGTAAGCTGCGGTGATCGCGAATGAGAGCATCAGAGACGTGACTGCGAGTTGTCGCCACTCTGGGACGCCGATCGCTCCATGCAGCCATGCGGCTACGACTCTGTGTCCGAAGGATGGGTTTGGGTCGAAGACATCAAACAGGTAGATCGAGTTGCTGAGCATCGTTCCAACAGCGAAGCCTGCGAGCAGCAGCGTCACTCCGCTCGTGCGGCCCCTTGAGCGTGCGATTGCATAAACAACCACCATGGTAAGAACAGCTCCCGCAAATGCAAGGATCGCTGTGGCGCTGAAGCCAAAGACTGATAACTGAGCAAGAAAGACGATCCCGATGCAAGCTCCAAGCGCCGCACCTCCAGACGCTCCGATGATGTATGGATCTGCCATGGGATTGCGGAAGAGTCCCTGAAACATCAATCCGGATACAGCCAGCGCAGCGCCTACGATCGACGACGCAAGGACACGCGGAAGACGTATGGCAAAAAGGATTGTGTGTTGTGTCTCGGTTAGGGGTTGCCGCCCTCCAATGGCAGCCATCATTGCGCCGAGAGGAATATGTACCGCTCCCACCGATAGAGAAACAACAATGGCTGACGCCAAAGCAATGAGCAGCAGAAGGAGGACTACCGCGAAGGCAGGTCCAATCGACGCAGATGATCGTCCAGGTTCAGGCGCTCCCCGCCTCGGTCCGCTGGGAACCGAGGCTAGAGGAGTGATCGCGATTTTGCCTAGTTCAGTTTCCAAGAGTCTCCACCGAAGTTCAGCTTGATACCGGCACGGAAGGCCAGCGGAAGCGACGGATAGCCGAATGCTTCAAAGTAGTGTTCGCTCAGTAGATTCTGGATATTGACGTTGAGGCTAATGCGACGAGTGACTTCATATCCACTCCCCAGATCGAGCCGTTCATAGCTGCCAAGAAGGTTGCGGTTGGGAAGAAGAAGACTTGTGCCAAAGTTAGCGTCACTGAGAAAGTCGCTGTCGGCACGTCGCCCAACGAGACTGCCTGTGATCGAGGCATAAAACTTCGGACGCGTGTAGTTCAGACTGAAGTAGCCAGTGTGAGGGGCTACCCGGAATGGACGAGCACCGATCAGCGGCGAGTAAGATCCGATAGGGATTGTGCTGAAGTTCGATGAGGTGTTGAAGCTCGGCCCAACGTTGTCGCTGGAGAATGAGTGTTGCACCACGGCGTCGGTATAGGTATAGCCGCCTCGCGCGAAGAGATGTTCCCCGATCTTGTATTCGGATTCAAACTCGATACCCTGCGACTGGAAGGCCAAAGAATTCAAAAAGGCACCGATGTATTGGGAAGCCAGGAAATTTGCTGCCGGTATGCCGAGCTGGATGAGACCAGCCGGGGGAACGTACTCGACTCCGTTGGTGAACTCGTCGTGAAAGTAGGTGATGCCAAGCCGGCCCCGGCCATTCAGAAGTTGCTGGTCGAGGCCGCCGTCGAAGGTGCGCGAGTTCTCTGCGCCGATTTGAGTGACGCCATATTGGCTGATCAGTTGGCTCCCATTAGGCTGTGCCGCGAGAACACCATAAAGGGAGTTCGCCTGGTCATAGACGCTGGGCTCCTTGATCCCTTTGCCAAAGCTGCCGTGAAGCTTCGTTCCGCTGAAGAAGCGGGAGGACGAAGGCTTAACGAGATAGTAAGCAACCGATACGCGCGGAGTTGCAGCGAAGCCGAACAACCCGTTGTCTTCAAGTCCCGTGCCCACGTTATAGAAGAGCCGATTCGCCATCTCACCTGAGAATTGGATGGTATAGCTGTAGTTGCCCCGCTGAATCGCAGCGGTAGGATACCCCGTGTTGATGGAGGTACCGCTCTCGTTCTCATACTTGAAGGCTCCGATGGCAAGGAGATGTGGATTAATACGATAGTCAGTTTGGGCGTACACAAAATCGCGATTGGTCGTGGAGATCGATTGCGAGTATGTATCGCTGTACTGAAAGACTGCCTGGCCGCTTACACTATATCCGTTGGCACCGGTGATCGTGACCAGTGCGCCGTCGTAGTATCCGGTGGCGGGGTTGTAAATGCCGGTCGCTCCGAATTCGTTGTACTGGCCGTTCTGCCGCAGACCTCCATAGCGAATCTGGTTGTGCCAATTTGGCTTTGTCTGGTTGTTCCAGACAGCGCTGTAATAATCGTCCTGCTCCTTCTGTTGGCCGTCGTCGGGGATGCCGAACAGAGCGATTGCATTGGGTTGGCCAGCAGAGACTGCGAGATGACGCACGGTGAAGCGGAGATCGTTCGCTCGGTTCGGCGTCCAACCGAAGTTGCCTACGTAGGTGGCGTTGTGGAACTCGCTGTTGGGGATGTCATTGTTTGTGTCGATCCGGGCAAAGGCGGAGTACAGATCGAACTGACGATAGACTGACCCGGCAGTAACCTCGTTGCGGTATGTACCGAAGTTGCCCCCATCGCCCGAGTAGGTGAATAACGGGAGCACGGTGCTACCACGTGTCGTTGTCATGTTGACTACGCCAGCCAAGGCATCGGAGCCATAGAGTGCGCTGTTGGGTTCACGCAGTACTTCGATGGAATTGATGCCAACTGATGCGAGGTTTGCAAACTCAACTGCGCCGCCGATAGCATTCGCTGGAACACCGTCAATCAGCACCTTGTTAGCATCCGTGCTTCCGCCGCGGATGGAGAGCCCCGTGGTGCCGCCGATCTGTCCTGTCTGCGTTACCTGCAAGCCAGGAACCAGGCGCAAAGGGTCTTGTACTTCCTCCATGCCACGAAAGTCCTCTGCGGAAAGTACGGTGATCGCTGATCCGGTCTGAGCTTCCGGTAACGGTGTTCCCGTCGTCGTCACAGTAACCTGCTGCGTGAGGGTTGCAGTCGCAAGGATGACGTTTAATTCGGATTTGGAAGAGCCAGCAAAATAGGCGGCTTGTGTAGTCGTGGTCTGGAAGGTCGGTGCGGCGACACGGACGCTGTAGCGGCCCGACGCAGGCAGCGAAAACCGGAATGAACCGTTGTCTGTAGTCGTGGTATGTGCAATCACGCGGTTTTCTTCCAGGAGATCGACTGAGGCCTTCGTGACGAAGGCACCGAGTGGGTCGCGCACGTCGCCGAGTAGCATCTTTGGCTGCTGGCAAAGAAGATGAACGGGAACGTAGGCAGAGTAAAGGATCGCCATCGAGATCAGTGCGATGCGGAAGACAAGGAAATTCTTGGAGCTGGATTGTCGGTTAAATGTAAAGCGTATTGCTGCAACGTGCATGGTTCCCCCTCGGGATGTGGTGGCAGCAGGGCCGGTCTCCTGGCTTGCGCTTCATCGAACTCATGCTGCCTTCCCAGAGCGAACTCCAGTGGCTTTGACGTTCCTGCATGGTTCTCAGCGCTTACAGTTACGGGGTAGTGGCGGATTTACACCGCTCTTCCCGACACCCTGCTGTGTGGTTGATAAATCAAGCTGAGAGAACTGCTCAGCTTACGGATGAAATTGTTTGGCGAGATCCTCCAGAGCGTCAATGGCAATCGGGCTTGGAAAATCAACCCGTTTATCAACGTAATAGACACGATTTGAACGAACCGCCGGCAGCACACTCCAGCCAGGCCGATCTCTGAGACTTTCGATAGTCGTCTTTCCCCCGCGCATCATGAGAAGAGCCGACGGCGCACGGGCGACGACGGTCTCCATGCTGATCTGCGGCCACTCCTGATTGATGGCGTCGGTGATGGAATGTCCCCCCGCCAAAGCAATGATCTCCGTGATGAATGCCCCCTTGCCGATGGTGATGACAGGCTCGTAAGAGACTGGCATGAAAACGTTGACGACGGGCTTGCCCTGAACGCTGACACGGACTGCCGCAATGCGCTGTGTAAGGCGGCTTACGACAAAGCTGGCTTCTTTCTCACGATGGATGGCCTGACCGAGACTGGTAATCGAGTGGAGAATGCCGGCAACCCCATGTGGATCGACGAGGTACACAGGAATATTGAGTTGCCGCAAATGATCCAGCACCGACTGCCCGTTAGCGCTGGGCATACCGAGCACCAGGTCTGGGTGCAAAGCGAGAATCGTCTCCAACGACGGGTCGCTGATCGAGCCGACGCTCGGCTTCTTTTTTGCTTCAGCAGGATATTGGACGTAGTCGCTGATAGCGACCACGTCGTCTCCGGCGCCAAGCGAAAAAACGCTGTCCGTGATGCTGGGAACAAGGCAGATGATACGGTGCGGGTGATCGGGTACGTTGATTGAGCGCCCAGTTTCGTCCGTCACCGTGCGGCTTGCGACGCACAGTCGCGTGGCCGATACAAGCAGAAGAAGCAGGAAAACGGTTCGCTTCATAAGGACCCCAGATTCCTGGCTTTGCTGGCCATGGCTGTCTCGACGAAGCTTTGAGCGACGCTTGGATTTGCGCGAAAGTGCAGGTGAATGTAACTCGCGAGCAGGTTGCCGACGCAATAGCCCTCGTTCTCCACGCGGCCGGAGAGTGAATATTGGACGCTGTAACTCGTTCCGGCCTCAGCCTCATTCACGATACGGGAGTGGTGGAAGCTGTGACCGCGGACGATGCTGCCTCTACTACCGAGCAAACAGTCCTGAATAAGTTCAACTGTAACGTAGCCAAATTGAACAAGTTTGCTGGTCATCTCCATCTCGAAGGGAAGCACGCCAGCCATCGGGTATACCGAGCCGTCGAGCGTTGTGAGTTGTTGCGATAGAAAGATCATGCCTCCGCATTCGGCGTAAACCGGGCGAGAGGACGCAGCAAAGCCACGAATCGCGGAGAGCATTGCGGAGTTTGAACTGAGTGCATGTGCGTAGAGCTCTGGGTAGCCTCCACCAAGATAGAGGGCATCGAGGTCGAGCGGCAGGCACGCATCGTGCATAGGACTGAACGGTACGATGGTGGCACCGTGCTGCTCGAGCAGATCGAGATTGTCTTCGTAGTAGAAAGAAAAAGCACTGTCCCGCGCTACGCCAATGCGAACCTTGCCTGTTGCTTCAACTGCAGATCGAGAGGCTCCCAAACTCAGATCCATCCCACATTCGAGAGTCAACAGGCAATCCATATTCAGGTGTTTTTCCGCGAGTGCTACCAGACGATCCATGAGCGTCTCCGCAGCTTCACCGGTGTCAGCCTCCTCTGCGGTATGCAGTCCAAGGTGCCTTTCGGGTATCGTGATCGCCAGCTCGCTGGGGAGCCAACCCAGAAGTGGCGTCTTACAGGCTGAACGGATGGCAGCCTCTAACATAAGATAATGGCGCTCACTCGCCACGCGATTCAGGATGATTCCGGCCAACGAGAGTTCAGGGTCAAAGAGTTCAAAGCCGAGCACTACGGCTGCAATGCTTCGAGCGCTCTTGCCCGCATCCAGCACAAGGACGACAGGCAGTTCCAGAAGCTTTGCGACCTCTGCGCTGCTGCCCATCTCCGTCGTTCCGTCCTTGCCGTCGAAGAGTCCCATCATGCCTTCGGCAATCAGAACGTCCGCGCCCCTCGAAGCCTGACGCAAGACATCCCTGTTTGCGTCGGCCGTGAGCATCCAGGTGTCGAGATTACGCGCTATGCGACCGGAGATTCGCGTGTGGTGGCCTGTATCCAGAAAGTCCGGTCCGCCTTTGAAAGACTGCACCGTGTAGCCGCGACGGCGCAAGGACGCTGTGATTGCGAGAGTCACCGTGGTCTTCCCGACTCCGCTCGACGTTCCGGCAATCAGGAAGCCCCTCATCGCTGCCCTCCATCGACCACACTTTTGAGCGGAAGAGGAAGCCCGGCGATCATCAGCAGCACGGTATCGGCGACAGCAGCAACGCGCTGGTTCATCTCGCCAACCAGGTCACGGAAACGCCGGCCTAGAGCGTATGCAGGTACGACACCGCTACCGACCTCGTTTGATACCAGGATGACCTCACATGGGGATGCCGTGAGGGCTTCGCAGAGATCGTCAATATGCGCTTGCAGACTTACTGCGTCGTCTCCACAAGCCTCGAGAAGATTAGAGCTGAAAAGTGTCAGGCAATCGATAAGAATCGTATCGCATACATGCTCAACGGATTGCACAGCACGGCCAAGCTCCAGGGGTTCCTCGACCGTAATCCAGTGTGCTGGCCGCTCCGCGCGATGGCGGTCAATCTTGCGCCGCATCTCCTCGTCATCACGACGCTCCGCCGTAGCAATGAACGCAACCCTGCTCGACCGCTCTGCTAGTTGTTGCGCGTAACGACTCTTCCCACTCCGAACGCCCCCCAATACAAGGACGATCGAATTACCTTCGATCTGCTGCATACGACGCTCCTTGCCTCCGAGCGCAGAGGTGCGCCGAAAGAAGAGCGGGAAATAATGTATAGGCAGCTGCCGCGCAAACCTCCGGCTGGAGACGCGTGGATATGCTCTTCAACTCTCCCAGCGAAGTTGAATGAAGCCCATATTCATCTGGCCGGTCTTCTGACTTGCGCGTCACCGAACTTGAGCGGCCTTCCCAGAACTTGCGTCCCAGTGGCTTCAAACAGATTGCCAAGCTCTCAGCGCTTACAGCTACGGGGTAGCGACGGACTTGCACCGTCTTCCCAAACACCAGATGAATTGGAGTATAGCTTGAAGCAAGTTTATGAGTACAGAAATTAGTGTTATGGCCAGGGCGATCGCTCCTGCCCCTCCCAGATAGCTCAGAATGACCGTTGTTGGGAATACCTCGCGAGAAGGCAGCCTGGAGAGATTAGCGCGCTACTTCGACTCGCCGATCACGAAGTAGTCTTCAGTCTTACCGTTTGGATAGATAAATGTGTAGGAACGCTTAAATTTGGAGTAAATCGGGTGCTCATCATCCAAA
>VFSW01014169.1_pt1 | contig 11037 bp, 11 predicted proteins | sample 5358111 | NCBI WGS metagenome assembly VFSW01 (sample SAMN11554181, study PRJNA540505) | mine drainage metagenome | isolation source: sediment from site ElyBrook_90M | place: USA: Ely Copper Mine, Vershire, VT | collected 2017
AAACGAGTTATATGGTGACGCCAATGAAAAATATCCTGAATATTCTATTTTTATTGTTTTCCATCCCAGGGATCGTATTGATTGCGCCAGCTCATGCAGAAGGACTCATGGGCAATGAAGCATGCGCTGCCCCACATCAGCACACAGACCCGGTTGCCAATGTTGAGAAGCGCCTTGCTGAACTCAAGACCGAGCTCAAGATTACCAATGATCAGGAAGAGGCCTGGAATATTTACGCCGACAAGACTGTGCGAAGTGTCAGGGAAATCAGGGACCAGATGATGGGAGCATTGCATGAAAAACCGCAAACGGCGCCCGAACGCTTTGACCGTCACATCGCATTAATGAAAGATCGGTTAGCCAGCTTTGAGAAAATGGACGATGCGCTCAAAGAACTTTACAGGAGGTTAACGCCGGAACAGAAAATTCTGGCAGACCGCCACTTTGCAAAAATTCACCACTGAACCACGATACAGTTTCCTGTCCGTCACGGTGTTGCCGGCCGGTGATGAAAAACAGGCTTGTCAGCCAAACAGCTTGCCGGCAGTTTGCGCAATGAGCTTGCCCTGGTGGCGCGCACCCTCCAATTCAATGGTGCTGGGCTGACGCTGTCCCTGCCCGCCGGCAATGGTGGTTGCGCCGTATGGGCTGCCGCCTACGATCTCGTCCAGGGTCATCTGGCCCTGATGGCTATACGGGAGGCCGACAATGGTCATGCCAAAGTGCAGCAGGTTGGTGATGATGGAAAAAAGCGTGGCTTCCTGTCCACCATGCTGCGTGGCAGTCGACGTGAAGGCACCACCGACCTTGCCATTGAGGGCACCGCGTGCCCACAAGCCGCCCGCCTGATCAAGAAAACTGGCCATCTGTGATGGCATGCGGCCAAAACGGGTTGGGCAGCCCACGATGATGGCGTCGTAATTGGCAAGTTCGGCGACGGTTGCCTCAGGTGATGCCTGGTCCATTTTGAAATGTGCCGCTGTTGCGATCTCCTGAGAAACCGTTTCGGGCACGTGCTTGACGTCAACCGTGGCCCCTGCTGAACGTGCCCCTTCGGCGACTGCTTGTGCCATGGTTTCAATGTGGCCGTAAGACGAATAATAAAGAACGAGGACTTTAGGCATGTCAATCTCCTGTCAGGTGAGCACCGGAGGGCGATCCATGCAAGCGCCCCTTAAGACGCCAGATCAAATACCAGGACCTCAGCGTCGACGCCCCCGGTCAAGGTAATGCTGTTTTCGCGTTCCAGCATGATGGCGTCACCAGCGCTCAATCGCTGCCCGTTGGCTTCCAGAACACCACGCACCAAATGTACATACGCTTTGCGTTCCAGGTCAAGCGACAGTTCTGCCTGCTCGCTTCCATCAAACAGGCCAGAGTAAAGGTGCGCATCGGCGTGAATGGTGACCGAGCCCAGTGCGCCATCGGGTGAGGCGATCAACCGCAGAACGCCCCGCTTCTGGCTGGCGGTGAAAGTCTTCTGTTCGTAGCTGGGCTTGATTCCGGTTACATTCGGTTCAATCCAGATTTGCAGGAAATGCGTGATCTGGTCCTGCGCGTGATTAAACTCGCTGTGCATCACCCCAATGCCAGCGCTCATGCGCTGCACGTCACCCGGGGGAATGCCCTTGACGTTGCCCATGTTATCCTGGTGTGCCAATTCGCCAGAAAGTACATAACTGATGATTTCCATGTCACGGTGGCCGTGCTTGCCAAACCCAGTGCCCGGTTCAATGCGGTCTTCGTTAATGACGCGCAGGTTTCCCCAGCTCATGTGTTCTGGATCGTAATAGCCTGCGAATGAAAAGGAATGATCGCTCTTGAGCCAGCCGTGGTCGGCATGGCCGCGGTCCTTGGATTTGCGAAGGGTTAGCATGAGTAAATCTCCTTTTATTTTGCGATGCAATGAAAGGTGGCGCTGCTCCTGTATGGTGAATTCAAGTGAACGCATACATATCCATTGCCAGCACACCGTATTGATGGCTGGTATGCAACCGTTCAGCTTTCGTGAAATCACCTGCCGCGCCCATGGCCACGAAAAGCGGCAGCACGTGGTCTTCAGTGGGGTGGTTACGCACTGCAAACGGTGCCTGTGTCCGATAGTGTCGCAACGCTTCACGCTGGTTTTCCACAAGTCGGGCATGCATCCACTCACCAAAATCCCTGACCCAGGCCGGCGCGTCCTGATTGAGGGCAGCACCTCTCAGGGCGTAAAGGTTATGCGTGAACGCGCCAGACCCGATGATCAGAACGCCCTCTTCGCGCAGTTTTCCCAGGGCCATGCCAATCCGTTCATGTTCGGCCGGAGATGCACCGCGGCGAATGGAGACCTGTGTGATGGGGACATCGGCCTTCGGATACATCAGGCGCAGGGGCACCCATGCACCGTGATCCAGCCCGCGGTCGTGGCTGCGTCTCACGGCAAAGCCCGCCGCTTCCAGCAAATCCGCAGCACGGGTCGCAATGGCAGGGGCCCCTTGCGCAGGATAGTGAATCTCAAACAGCGCTTCCGGAAACCCACCGAAGTCATGGATTGTTTCCGGATGCGCAGCTAGGCTGACCGCCACGCCATTCACCGACTCCCAGTGGGCCGAGGCCACGACGATTGCCTTGGGTTGCGGCATCGACTTGCCAAGCCCCACCAGAAACTGGTGCGCGGGACTGTCCTCGATCGCCAGCATGGGCGAACCGTGGGAAATGAAGAGTGCAGGCAGGCTCATGGCGTCATTAAACCCTGTTACTGGATGCCGATCCATTTGGGGGCAATCGCTGTTCCTTTGCCCGCACCGTAGCCAAAGTAGATATTCAAGCCACCCAGCGGCTCCAGATAGCGCGCGTTCTTCAAACCTCCGGCATCCACTGCAGCAAACCCGGTGCCCTGAATGATGGTTTTGACGATATCCTTTGCTGCAGCGTCATCGCCAGCATAGTAGACCGGCACGGTTTCGCCGTTCAGTGAAGGACCGGCCGCCAGCGTTTGTGCAAAGACAGTATTGAAGGCCTTGACGACCCGGGCTTTGGGGAAGGCTTTCTGGATTTCTTCTGCTGCTGAGGTGGTGTGCCCGATGGTCAGGCCCATGTAGTCTGCGGTCAACGGGTTGGTGATGTCGATGACGACTTTGCCAGTGAGGTCACCGACGGCACCGAGCGCGGCAATGGCGTCAGGGTAAGCCGTGGCGACGATCACCACATCCGTATTTTCAGCGGTCTGCGTGGTCTTGAAACTCGCGCCGTATTCTTGTGCAAGCGCCTGCGCCCTGGCCGCATCCCGGCTGGTAATCACCAGTGAGTGCCCTGCCTTGGCGATGTGTTTGGCCAGCCCTGAACCCATGTTGCCCGTGCCAATCAATGTGATTTTCATGTGAAGCCTCCGTAGATTGCGTTTGATCTGTGACGGAACCATTCCGTCAGCCGATGGATGCATTTAATCAGTTGCTAATATGTAAATAAATAAGCAAAATATCAATAAACTGTTTACTTTAATAAAACAATAATGGCCATCGACGTTGTCATGAGCATGCGGGTATTCACCACCGTGGTGGATGCCGGCAGCTTTACCCACGCCGCGGACAAACTTGATTTGTCACGGGGCATGGTCACGCGCTACGTGGCACAGCTTGAAGGGCATCTGGGCGTACGCCTGTTAAACCGGAGCACCCGCAAACTCTCGCTCACGGAGGCCGGTACCGACTATTACCAGCGGGCCATCCAGGTGCTGTCGATGATCGAGGAAGCCGAGATATCGCTGGCCCAGGAAGCCTCGAACCCGCGGGGAACGCTGCGCGTCACCTCGTCCCAGGCATTTGGCGTGCTTCATCTGGGCTGGGCCATCACGGAATACCTGCAACGCTTTCCTGGCGTTCAGGTCGATGTCGTGCTGAACGACCGCGTTGTGGATCTCATCGAGGAAGGGTTTGATCTGGGCATCCGCATCGCGACGGGCATTGACCCGGGGCTGGTTGCCCGCAAGCTCACCCGCGCACGCATTGTGGCTTGTGCCTCGCCGGGTTACTTGAAGAAAAATGGAACGCCAGAAACGCCCGAAGCCCTCGTCAACCACAACTGCCTTTCCTACGCTTACTGGAGCTTGCATAACGAGTGGTCCTTCAAGCGCGCAGGTGAGGAACGCAAGGTCGTCGTTTCGGGAAACTTGCGCGGCAACAACGGCGACATTCTCAACACGGCCGCCATCGAAGGTCTGGGGGTGATACTGCAGCCCACTTTCATGGTGTATCAAGCCCTACAGAAAAGAGAACTGGTGCGCGTCCTGCCTGATTGGGAAGTCGACGATCTCACCGTGTTTGCGGTCTATCCCCATCGAAAGTTCCTGCCGCCCAAGGTCCGCAGCTTTATTGATTTTCTTGCCGAACGGTTTGGTCCCGAGCCGTATTGGGATTTTGAGGGCAGTCCTTTATAGTATGGTTGCTTATAGTTAGCTTCCTTATTATAATGGGCCATGTTCCTCCTGAAAGAGCTGCCCAGCTCCCAGTCCATTCAACGCTTCATTTCCCGCTACCCCGACGCGGACGTTGAGGCCATCTCGGCCTTTCTCAACATCCTGCGCGCCGGGGCAACCATCTCTGCCGCCCTGGATGCCCTACTCGCCCAGCATGGTTTGCTACAGGGACGCTGGTGGGTTTTGGTACTGCTGATGCGCGAAGAAAGCTTCACCTCCACCCCCTCTGACCTCGCGGACAAGGTGGGTGTGACGCGTGCCACCATGACGGGGCTCATCGATGGTCTGGAACAGGATGGCCTAGTAGTCCGCACCATGGATGCCTTGGATCGCCGCAAGCTACTGATACGCATTACGCCTGCCGGCGAGGCCAAACTGGATCAAGTCATGCCGGTCTATTATCGCCGCGTCAAGGCCCTGATCTCGGTGCTGCCCAAGCGCCAGCTGGCAGGGCTGCAACAATCACTGAAATGCCTCTCCGAGCATACGGGCCTACTCAAGTAAATGAATCACCGAATTGATTACCAGCACCCATTGTTGCTCTTCCTGGCGCTGATCCCGATACTGTCAGGATGTGCAAACATGTCCGGCATCCAAACCCATGCCACGGTCATCGATGCAAACCAGATGGCGCTGGGACAGGACATGCGCCACCAGCCCCATTTGGCGTGGCCCAATGACACCTGGTGGCACGCCTATGGCGATTCACAACTCGATGACTTGATGCAGGCCGCCCTCGCAGGTAGTCCCACCCTGAAGGTGGCGCAAGCACGCCTGTCCCTGGCGCAGGCTTTTGCCGAAGGACGCCGTGCAGAAACACAACCCACCCTCAGTACGGATGTCAGCCTGTCGCGACAACGCTTTTCCGCACTCCAATTCATCCCGCCGCCCTGGGCAGGCAATTACGACTGGTACAACTCGGCCACGGTCTCACTGGCGTACGACCTGGACTTGTGGGGGCGCCAGGAAAGCCTGTGGAAAGGGACCGTCGATGAGGCCCTTGCAACCGCTGCTGAAACACAACAGGTCAAGCTGGCGCTGGAAACGGCCGTCGTGCGTCACTACTTACGCCTGTCCCTCGAATTCACACTGCTAGACATTGCACGATGCCATGAAGCCGATGTTGCCGAACGGGTGGCCATCGCACGACGTGCCCTTGCCACGGGCATCGGCACCGAAATGGAAGTCAATCAGGCCGAGCTGCCTTTGCCTCTGGCGCGTGCGCAGGTCCTGGACACCGAGACCCGCATCGCCCAGGAACGCAACCAGTTGGCCGCCCTGTCAGGCAATGGGCCGGGGGCAGGAGATCACATCCTGCGCCCCAAACTGGCGCTGGCACCGTTGATCGGACTCCCCGACCAGTTGCCGGCAAACCTGGTAGGCCGCAGGCCGGACGTGGTGGCGCAACGCTGGCGCGTGGAATCGGCACGCGAATTCATTGACAGCGCCAAGGCAGCGTTTTACCCCAACATCAACCTGTTGGGGTTTGTGGGATTCCAGGCCCTGGGGTTTGGTCAGTTTCTCAGTAATGGGGCCGCCGTTTCAGGGATAGGCCCGGCACTATCACTGCCCCTGTTCGATGGTGGGCGCCGACGCAGCAACCTGACGGCCAGTTCAGCCGCCTATGACATGGCTGTGGAAAACTACAACGCAACCCTGTTGGGGGCCTTGCAGGATGTATCGGACCAGTTGCTGATGCTGCAATCCCAGGTCAAACAGCTGGACGAGGCCAACCAGGCCCTCCAGTTTGCCCAGAAGTATTATGTGCAGGCCCAGGCGCGTTATGATCATGGCCTTACTGACTATTCCCATGTTCTGGATGCCAGGGATTCGCTGCTGCGCCAGCAGGCTGCAGTGGCCACAATGGAAGCCGCTCGAATGGATGCCCATGCAGCCTTGATGCGCGCTCTGGGGGGCGGCGTTTGAATAGCGCATCCATCCTCTTCAACGGCAAGGCCCGCGCCGTCGCAACGGCGAAGTCAGCCTGGCGCGACTGGCTGCGTCTGGACGCGCCAGTCATGACGTATGTTGCCAAGGTATTGCTGGCTGAAATCATGGCACTCTGGCTTTCCTTGCGCTTTGAGTTCGATCAGCCGCGTACCGCCATGATGACCGTTGCCATCGTCATGCAATCCAGGGCCGGAATGGTTTTTTCCAAAAGCCTGTATCGATTTCTGGGCACCCTGGTGGGGGTTGTGGTCTCGTTCGTACTGGTGTCCCTGTTTGCCCAGGAACCCATCCTGTTCCTGTTATGCATGGCCGCATGGATCGGGTTTTGCACGGCCGGTTCGATGGTGTTTCGAAACAACCATGCCTACGGATTTGTCCTGGCGGGCTACACGCTATGCATCGTGGGGCTGCCTGCGGTGGCCAGTCCATCCCAGACGTTTAACATTGGTACGACCCGAATTTCTGAAATCCTGATTGGACTGCTTTCGGCATCACTCATCAGCGACGTGGTTTTTCCGGCACGCTTGTGGGACGTGCTGCGGGATGCCGTTCGGCATCGTTTCCAGGATTTTTCAAGCATGCTGCGCGAGGCGCTTGGCACTGAGGCCGGAAGCGGAGCCACCCGGCCCGCATTGACGCGCTTCATGGGCGATATTTTGAATCTCGAAACCTTTCGGGCTTCTGCCTCACTGGAAAATGATCCATCGCGCCTGCGGCGTTTGCGTCTTGGCCAGCTCAATTCCGGATTTCTTGCCGTGGCCACCAGCTACCATGCCCTGGAGCGACTGCTTTATCGACAGCAACGCAACGGACGCCTTGAAGTTGCTGCTGCCCTGAAAACTTGCTACACCCCGATGGGCGACGCCCTGGTCGTTGAGGGTCGCAGCGCGCGCAATGAACTGGAGGCACGCAAGATTACCTCCAACATCAAGCTGTATGCGGAGGCATTGCCCGGACATCTGGCATCCGCCCGCAACCGCCTGCAAAACCGCCTGGATGCTACAGCACAACTTGACTTTGAAACCGGGGCAGAATTGTTGACCCGATTTGTCGACGAGCTGAAAACCTATTTATCCATTTATACCGCACTGAATCGTCCGGTCGCGACGGATCGTAAGGTAGCGGGGCAGGCCTTGAGCCTGCGCATGCACTTTGACCCCCTGGCGGTGGCTCTGTCTGGCTTGAGGGGCGCCCTGTCGTTGGGGCTGCTGGCAACCGTCTGGATCATAACCGGCTGGCCATCAGGTGTGGAAGCCATCACCCTGGGCGTGGTAACCAGCACGCTGTTTGCCACATCACCCTCTCCCACCCATACCATCCGGCATTTCATCATCGGCGTCATCATCGCCACGGGCATGGCCTCGGCATTCGACTTTTACGTCCTGCCCCAGGTGCATGGATTTGCGATGCTGTGCATGGCCCTGGTGCCCTGGCTGGTTATATGTGCCTGGATGACGACCCTGCCGTCTCTCGCCATCATCGGCACCAGCACATTCATCAACTTTCTGTCACAGGTCGGACTGACCAGCGCCTACAGTACCGACCCCGTCCTTTTCTCCAATAACGCGATTGCCGACCTTCTCGCTATTGCTTTGTCAGGCGTGATGTATGCGTTGATTGACCTCAGCAACAGCCGGTGGTCGCATCGGCGCATTGCAAAGGCGTTACGAAGACTCATGGTGACGGCCTGCCGAGAGCCGCTCATCCCGAGTCGATATCGTCTTGAAGGAGATGCCCTGGATCTGGTGCAGCGATTGGGCAGTCTTCAGCGAAAAGTCAGTGCCCAAGAAAAGGAAGCCGTGGACTGGCTGCTATCAACACTGGAAATTGGTCATGCCATCATTGAACTTCGCAAGCAGATGAAGGAACTGACAGATGTCGCCTTGCTGGCCCGGTTGAATGACTGTCTTGACAGGATTGCCCGATTGCACGAAACACCCACTGTCGTTAATCATGACAATGCCGTGCAGGCCATCGCATCGATTTTGCACGCAATGGAAGACATTCCTGCCGCGATGGCTTTGCCACACGCCACGCGCCACCAATTGAATACCATGTTGCATTTTATTCATGATGCGCTTCTTGATGAAGAATCGGTGCTGTACGTCTCGACGCCATTGATCGCAGAGGAGGGTTCAAATGCCGCGTGAACTTGCCGTCCTGGATGCCCTGGTGCCCACGCTCATGTTTGCCTTTCTGGCCGCTGTCGCAATCATTCTGGCACTAGACATGGCAATGGTACGCTTTGGCCTGTACCAATATGTGTGGTATCCCGCGCTTTTCCGGCTGGCGATATTTGTTTGTGTGTTTTCATCACTTGGATTATGGGTGTACTGAAGAAAATGATTGAGATGAAGAAGCTTGCCAGGCGGTCGCTGCGCATTTTGCCCACCCTCGTTCTGATGGGCGTTGCCCTCGTTCTGGGAAGGATGCTCTGGATCCACTACATGGATTCACCATGGACGCGTGACGGGCGCGTCAGGGCAGACGTGGTCAGTGTGGCGCCTGACGTGTCAGGACTGGTAACCGAGGTGGCCGTACATGACAACCAATTCGTACATAAAGGAGATCTGTTGCTGCGCATCGACGACGTGCGCTACCGCCAGGCGTTGGCACAAGCCGAGGCCTTGGTATCGCAACGCAGATCCATGCTGGAAATCAAGCGGCGTGAAGACGCTCGGCGCGCAACTCTGGACGATCAGGTGGTATCGAGGGAAATTCGTGAAGATACGCACACCGGGGTAGCCGCAGCGAAGGCGGCTCTTGATGAGGCCGTTGCCTCGCGTGACTTGGCCCGCATCAATCTTGATCGTACCGTGGTGCGCTCACCTGTTGAAGGCTGGGTTTCAAATCTGCTGGTACGCCCCGGAGACTATGCGCAAAGTGGCAGCGCGCGGCTTGCCGTAATCGACAGGAACTCGTTCTGGGTCTATGGTTATTTCGAGGAGAACAAACTGCCACTCATGCAAGTAGGTGATCCTGTGGAAATTCAGATGCTGGGCAGTGACCGGATATTGCATGGCCATGTGGAAAGCCTGGCACGGGGCATTTCTGATCGTGACAATCCCACCGACGCCCGCCTGCTAGCCAACGTAAACCCAAACTTCAACTGGGTGCGACTTGCCCAGCGCGTGCCGGTGCACATCCAGATTGACCAGATTCCTGAGGGCATGACGTTGGTGGCCGGAACCACCTGCTCTGTGGTGGTCAAACCGCGAAAAATGACCCCACCTTAAAGCGAAGCCCCTGCCACTCATTTCTTACCCCTAGCCCCTGCCTCAATCGTTTCATACGGACGTAGACGAAGTCTAGGCCACACGAGGAGTGGGGCCCCCACTATCTTCACCGCAGAAGTAGACGATGATGCCAGCCCGAAAGGACTTGGCCTCAATGTCCTAAACCTGGCAGAACTAGCAAATTGCCACTCGCAACTCTGACAAATCAGGTTACACGGGCTGGCTTTGCGGAAATGTGCGGTAACGCACAGACGAAACCGGGGATTTGCACCAGTATCAACACATCTTGCTCGGAGAGTTTGGTTTGAGGTGTGATGGGTCCGGTTTTTAATCCTCGCTTCTAGCTTAATACATACTTAAAACAATAGGATATCAAGCCAATCGTGGCATAAATAGCGCAGACATTCATTATTGCAATACGCAAATATTTCGAGTAAGGAGAACAAAATGAAAGCCACAAAATTGGTTGTCCCGCTAATTGCCGCGATTTCCTGCGGTCCTGCCATTGGCTTGGCTGTGCCATTGTTAGGCTCGGATTTAGCAAGCTATACGATTCTAGGTGCAACGACGGTGACTAATGTTCCAACGAGTACCATCGTTGGAAGTGTTGGGGTTTGGGCTAGCGGAGGTGCAAATGCAATCACGGGATTCAATAGCTCGCCAGGTGTAGCAGTGTCTGATCCGCAGGTAACTGGAGGAACGGTAAACGCAGGCACCGCGACCGCTCAGTCAGCTCAAGGTCAACTTACCACCGCGATTAATAATCTTGGATCTCTCGGTCCAGGTACTCTGTTGGCAGCTGACTTAGCAGGGCTTACACTTGTTCCAGGTGTCTATACAGTTCCTGCGGGAACAACAAACTTGACCGGAACGCTCGTTCTTGATGGTCAGGGAAACTCCAACGCTGCCTGGGTTTTCAAGATGCCCAGTACCCTGATTACATCGCCGAACTCGTCAGTGACTCTTATCAATTCTGGGTCCGGCGCTGGAGTATATTGGGATGTCGCAAGTTCCGCGACAATCGACACAAACACCACATTCCTTGGAAATATTCTCGCATTGACCAGCATCACCATGAATACAACCGCGACAGATTTTTGCGGCAGGGCTTTGGCAAGCCAAGGAGCTGTAACGCTGGAACAGAACTCTCTATCCGGAAATTGCGCTGGAGTCCTTGCCAATACAAGCGGTTTGAGCGGTGGCCTTGATGTTATTGGATCTACAGTCACCTTTCTTCCAAGCAGTAAAATACCAGAACCAAGTACATTGCTGCTTTTTTGTTTTGGGATGGTAGGGTTGTATCCCTTTAGAAAGGGGATGGTTTCGCTCGTTTGATTTATTGCGCATCAAAAGAATTCTGCTGGCCAAGCAATCCAGCAGTCAAACTCTTTTAGA
>VFSW01014170.1_pt1 | contig 11037 bp, 11 predicted proteins | sample 5358111 | NCBI WGS metagenome assembly VFSW01 (sample SAMN11554181, study PRJNA540505) | mine drainage metagenome | isolation source: sediment from site ElyBrook_90M | place: USA: Ely Copper Mine, Vershire, VT | collected 2017
CGATCTATAGTTCTATTTTACCGGATGGAGGGAAACTACTTGGCCAACTATTTTTATGGGGAAGTGGTTGGTGGGATTTGGGTTATGGGGATTTTGGAGATGTGAGGGCTTGACATGCGATTTTACTGGGGTTTTGGGGGAAAGAAATTGCGGCGGGTTGGGGATTGGCGGTAGAAACAGTTGTGAGTGATGAGTTATGAGCCAAGAACAGGCAAGGGCCAGGGTGTATCGACAGATCATTCGACAAGATGTATCCATCGAATGAAGGGTATAGGGCGGGCCTTCAGCCCGCAAAGGGTTGGTTGGGGCGCGTACCTGGGGCTGCGCCCCAGGCTGGTATAGAGCGCGCCTTTGGCGCTTGGTTTATGCGGGGATTCTTCGCTGCGGTCGGGATGACGGCAGTGGAGGTGGTGTGCTCAGAATGATAAAAGACATCTGACTATGACAAGAACATCTGACTATGACAAGAACGCCTGACTATGACAAGAACATCTGACCAGGACAAGAACGCCTGACAGGATTTCATTGTGGATTGGTGCAATCGCGCTGGACCGGTGTTAAGTTTCTGTTCTCACGGTAAACTGGAGGAATGCCTCCAATCCTCAATGCGCAGGGTCTGTCCAAGCGATTCGGCGCTGTTCCGCTGTTTGATGAGATAAGTTTTCCTGTGTCCGAGGGCGACCGCGTCGGGCTGATCGGGCCGAATGGCGCGGGCAAGTCTACGTTGCTGGCAGTTCTTGCGGGCGAGACCGATGCCGACTCCGGCGATGTGGCCCGGCGGAAGCGCGCGCGCATTGCATACGTGTTGCAGGAGTCGAACTTTGCGCCGGGGATAACGGTGCGCTCGGTGCTGGAGGCTGCGCTGGTCCGCACGGGCGTGGCCGAGGCCGAGCACGAGGGACGGTTGCGCGAGACGGGCGGGCGCACGGGATTTCCCGACCTTGGGGCGGAGGCGGCGAAGCTGTCGGGCGGATGGCGCAAGCGGCTGGCGATTGCCGAGGCGGTGGTGACGCATCCCGATGTGTTGCTGCTGGACGAGCCGACGAACCATCTGGATCTGGCGGGCATTGCCTGGCTGGAAGAGCTGCTGAAGCAGGCCAGCTTCGCCTGCGTGATGGTGAGCCACGACCGCTACTTCCTGGAGAATGTGGCGACCGAGATTGTGGAGCTGAACCGCGTCTATGCCGATGGATTGCTGCGCGTGAAGGGAAGCTACTCGAAGTTTATCGAGGGCAAGCAGGCGTATATGGAGGCGCAGTCGAAGCTGCAGGACGCGCTGAAGAACCGCGTAAAGACCGAGGTGGAGTGGCTGCGGCGGGGGCCAAAGGCGCGGTCCACGAAGGCGAAGGCGCGCATCGACAATGCGCAGGACCTGATTGGGCAACTGCGTGAGGTGAACCAGCGGGTGCAGACGGCGACCGCTGGAATCGACTTCAGCGCGACGGACCGGCAGACCAAGCGGTTGGTGGAGTTTGAGAATCTGGCGTTGAGCTTTGGGGAAGGCGCGAGCGAGAAAAAAATAGTTGAGAGGCTCAACTTTTTAGTCACTAACGGAATGCGGGTTGGACTGGTGGGGCCGAACGGAAGCGGCAAGACGACGCTGCTGCGGCTGCTGACCGGAGAACTAGCGCCGACGGCAGGGACCATTAAAAAGGCTGCTGCGTTGAAGATTGTCTACTTCTCGCAGATGCGCGAGTTGGAGGAGGGCGTGACGCTGCGCCGCGCGCTGGCACCGGACTCCGACTCGGTGGTGTATCAGGGGCGGGTGGTGCATGTGGCCAGCTATGCGACGAAGTTCCTGTTTACGAGCGAGCAGCTCAACCAGCCGGTGGAACGGCTGAGCGGCGGCGAACGAGCGCGGGTGCTGATCGCGAAGTTGATGCTGGAGCCCGCGGACGTGTTGCTGCTGGACGAGCCGACGAACGATCTCGATATTGCCACGTTGGAGATTCTGGAGGAGTCGCTGCTGGAGTACACGGGCGCGCTGATACTGGTGACGCATGATCGATATATGCTGGACCGCGTCTCGACGACTGTGCTGGGGCTGGATGGGTTGGGCAATGCGGAGACGTTTGCCGACTACTCGCAGTGGGAGCAGTGGCAGCGGGAGCAGGGCGCGGCGAACAGCGACGGCAGCTCGTCGGATGCGACGGCGACACCCTCCGCGCCGCAGGCGGCAGCCAACGGCGGGAAGAAGAAGCTGTCGTATCTGGAGGCGCGCGAGTATGCGACGATCGAGGACCGCGTGGAGGCTGCGGAGGAGCGTTTGAACGCGGCGCGCGACCTGCTGGACGAGCCGAGCGTGGCCACCAACGCCGTTGCGCTGACCGCCGCGCTGCACGAGATGGAGCAGGCGCAGGCGGTAGCGGATGAACTGTATGCGCGCTGGGCCGAGCTGACGGAGAAGGCCGGGTAGATCTCCGACCCTGTGAATTTGCTCGGTCCCACCCTTGCGGCAAGAACAAGTACGTCGCAAGGATGGGGCACCCGTTTCGTATTCACTTTGCAGCTTCTACGGGGTGAATGGCTCGTCGGCGGAGGGGCCGAAGATTCCGGGGACGGGAACGTCGTTCAGCCGCAGATAGACGCCGAGCTGCGCGCGATGGTGGACCATGTGGTTGAAGAACATGTGGCGGAAGGCGAACGAGCGCGGACTGTTGGAGATGACTTTATCGCCGAAGGAGAACTTCCAGGGTGCGGCGAGGTCAGCGTCGGAGGCGGCGGCCAGGGCCGCGCGGGCTTCGGAGGCGAGTGAGTCGAAGTCGGCGAGGAGCTTCGCGCGGGAGACGAAGGTCATGTCGGGCCACTTCGCGGTGGAGAGATCCAGACTGGGCGTGGTGAGGATGGTGGTGCCGAAGCGCGGCAGGGTTGCGACGTGGACAGCGAGGCGGCCCATCGGCATGGACTTCTCATGGGGCTTGAAGTCCGGCTTGTCTTCGGGGACGCGCTCCAGCGTGCGACGCGTGTTGGCGATCTCGATGTCGAAGTCCTGAAGCAATATCTCTGCAGTGGTCATTCTGTTGGTTCCTCCAGAGATTGGATTCAGGCAGCGGCCCGTCAGACTCCGGTGATGTTGAAGCCACAGTCGACGAAGGTGACCTCTCCGGTGATGCCGCTGGCCAGCGGGGAGCAGAGGAAGAGCGCAGTGTTGCCGACCTCGGCCTGTTCGACGTTGCGGTGCAGGGGGGCGCGCGCCAGGACAGCGTCGAGGATCTGGTTGAAGTCGCCGATGCCACGCGCGGCCAGGGTGCGGATCGGCCCGGCGGAGACGGCGTTGACGCGGATGTTCTTCGATCCGAGGGAGGCGGCGAGATAGCGCACGGTGGACTCGAGCGCGGCCTTGGCGACGCCCATGATGTTGTAGTTGGGGAAGACTTTCTCGCCGCCGTAGTAGGTGAGCGTGAGGACGGCGCCGCCGTCGGTCATGAGCGGGGCCGCGGCGCGGGTGAGCGCAATCAGCGAGTAGACGCTGATGTCGTGGGCGATGCGAAAGTCCTCGCGCGAGGTGAGCAGGAAGTCGTTCTTGAGCGCGTCGGTGGGAGCGAATGCGACCGAGTGGATGAGGATGTCGATCCTGGGGAAGGCGTCGGCGATCTGCGCGAAGACCGCGTCGATGTCTTCATCACGCGAGACATCGCATCGGACGGCGCGGCCTACGCCGGTCTGGCCGAGGTCTTCCAGCAACTCTTCGGCCTCGCGCTGCAGGCGGTCCAACTGATAGGAGAGCACCAGTGTCGCCCCTGCCTCGGCCAGCTTCTGCGCCACGCTATAAGCGATGCTTCGTTTATTGGCCAGACCGAAGACGACGGCCACTTTGCCCTTCAGATTAATCATGCATCTCCTAGATATGGTTCAAGACATTCCGTCTATAAGGATAACAGCGGAGGGCGGTTTCTGCGTTGGCGGGACGCATCAGGGGAGGGTCAGCCAGTCGTATTGCTCGTTGGTGAGGGGCACGACGGAGAGGCGAAACTGGCGGAAGAGGGGCGAGTCCGCGAAGACTGCCGCGGCGCGAATCTCGGCCAGCGGGCGTTCGCGGGGCAATCGTTTGAGCGCCCGGATGCGCACGATGGGGTTGCGGGCGTCGGTGGCGTCCACGGAGATGATTGTGGCCGTTCCCACGGCGGCCTTTCCCACGTTGGAGTGGTAGATGACGCAGCGCTCGCCCTTCTTCATGTTGCGCAGGGTCATCAGGGCCTGATTGTTGGCGATGCCGTCCCATACGGTCTCGCCATCGCGCAGCAGGTCGTCGAAGGAATACTTTCCGGGTTCGGTCTTGAGCAGGTAGGGCATGGCTTCTCCGTGGTTCGAGAGTCGAGGATTGTGTTGCGAAGACGAAAGGGGCCCTTGTCTTACCCGCCGAGGTCGATGAGCTGAACGCGACCGACCGGGCGACCGAGAAAGCGCGAGCCGAGCCGCTGGAACTTCTGCACGGAGTCGGTCGCATAGAACTCGCAGGTGGCGTCGTCGATGCTTGTCGAAGCTCCGGCTGCCGCGGTATTCTCCGACAAGACCCGGGCTACGGCGCGGGCCGTTGCCTGCGCGGAGTCGATGACGCGCAGAGGATGGGCCAGCTCGGCGAGAGTGCTCTCGATGGCTGGCCGGAGCAGCGGGTAGTGGGTGCAGCCGAGCAGGAGCGCGCGGCTCTCTGGGGCATCCCGCAGGGCCTCGCCGAGATAGATGCGGAGTACCTGCGCGGTGACGGACGAGCGTGCGGCGTCGTTTGCGGAGCCGGAGTGGCCGGAGGTTTCATCGCAAACCGTTGCTTCGCAGATCCAGCCCTCTTCCACCAGCGGGACGAGGAGCGGACAGGCCTTCTCGGTGGCTCGCAGACCGAGCGCGGCGCAGGCGCGTGTATAGGCGTGCGATTCGACCGTGGCCTGGGTGGCCAGTACCAGAACCTCCCCCGGTGTCTCGACGGCGTGAGTTTTTTTGAATTCAGAACATGCGGCGGCGGCGGCCTCGGCCCCTGGCGCGATCACGCCGACCACGGGGATGGGCAGCGCGTCGCGCAGCTCGTCGAGCGCCAGCGCGGTGGCGGTGTTGCAGGCGACCACAAGCAGCTCCGCGCCCTGTTGCTGGAGGAAGCGCGCGCTGGAGAGCGCATAGCGAACGATGGTTTCACGCGACTTCGAGCCATAAGGGAGGCGCGCGGTATCGCCGAGATAGACGCAGTGCGCGCCTGCGACCAGCGGTAGCAGCTCGCGCAGCACGGTCAGGCCTCCGAAGCCGGAATCGAAGACCCCAATGGTACGGCCTGACGCACTCATGGGTGGTCCTCCTGTGTGGTTGGCTGGGGCAAGTTGCCGGTGGTGTCGAGGACGTCGTAGGTGCGCATCAGATCGGCGTGGCCGTTCAGCGTCTCGCGCGGCTGGCCATCGACCAGAAAGCGCACCTGCTCGATGCGCGGAATGTTTGCGTAGAGCGTGGCAAGGATTGAGTCGATGGTCAGCGTCTCCGGCCCGATGCCGGAGGGATGATGGTCGGCGAAGGTGCCGCGCAGGTTCACCACGGCCAACTGGCCACCGGGGACGCGCGGCCCCGGGGCCAGGTCTGCGTTTGTGGGCGGGCCATCGGGCGCGCTCCACCCCTTGACCACGGAATGGTCTTGCTGTGCCGTTGCGTTCTTTTGCGGGCTGGCCCCCGCTGCGACTGTCGGACGCAGCGGCAGGTCGAGCAGAAACACATCGTCCACGGCCGGGCCACTCTCGAGCGGATGGGCGGAGTTTTTGTACGAGTACTCGGCGATGAGCCGTGTGAGGAGAGCGCGCGCTCTGGCTGTCGTCTCGGTGGGCAGCGCAAGCTCGCGGTCTACCAGGGTGATGGAGCCGGTGGCGTCGTCGGCCAGCGCCAGATGAACCGTCTCGTCGGGAGTCTCTACGGGCGCTGCCAGGGGTGTCTGATCGCGCTGTCGGGTGAGTTTTTCGCGCGTCTGCTCGCACCCGCGCAAAAACACCAGAGTCATCAGCAGGATCGCTCCGCTCAGGCCCCAGAAGAGGATGCGCTGGTAGCGGGGGATCATTCGATCCCCCCAGGCTGGGTCGCGCGGGAGCCTACAGTTGGGTGAACTCCCGCACCGGTTTGAACGGCTTGAACACCGAGGGGTGTATGCGATCTGGAGGCAGCAAGTCCAGCGGCCTCAGCCGCTGCGCGCGCACGGGCCGCTGCCTGGGTCTGCGATGCCGGACCGGTGGACTGCTCCCCGCCCTTTGTCGGGGAAGTGTGTTCCGGCGCAGGCCCTGCACGATCCCGCCACGCCATCAGGGTTGTGGTCAGCGCGGTCGCTACGCGCTGCTGATACTCGGTGTCCGTGACCGGTGCGGCGTCTCTGCCCGCGGACTGTAGCGGAGCCAACTCGATGGCGACGGCTGGGCACATCATGTTGTCCAGCGGTCGCACCGGCGCTCGGCCAGTCACTACCGGAAGATTTTCCGTCCGCAGCGCACTGCTCAGGTCCGCGACCAGGCGCAGGCTCTGGAGGACAGATCCTGCCTGCGCCGTCTGCCACGACACAGGGACGAATGGATGGGACGATCTGGGTGGAGAGTATGCGTCGGCGTCGCTCTCCGGCGGCGGCAACGTCGAGGTGTAAAGGTGTACCCCCGACCCGGCTGTCGTTGCATGGAGCACAAGGCACGCCAGCGCGTGAGACTGGTTGGCAATTTCGGCGCGTTGGTCGTCGGTGAGCGGCGCGGCGGGGTCCGCCTCCCGGGTCGAGACCACCGTGAAACCAGCAGCCATCAGGGTTGTGCGCAGGCGCTCCGCGATGGCCAGCGTAACGTCCTTCTCGAAGACGTGGCTGTCCAGAGTGGCTCCGGGGTCCGGGCCACCATGCGCTGGATCCAGAAACACCAGATTGGGATTCATCATGGATGGGGCAGGCTGTTGCGATTGCGCGGGGTCCGAGGTCTGACTGCGCGGCTGCGCTCGAACATGGAACGCAGTCGCCGTCGCGCCCACCAATGCGGCGAGCAGAACGGCGGCGACCTTGCGAGTGAGAATCAACGAGTCTTCTTCAAATGAGTCTGAGTGGGATTGGGTTGGAGGCGTCAATCCAGTGCATAGATTGCCAGCCCGCTGAGCAGCTTGGGGTAAAAATCCGTCGATTTCTGCGGCATTACATCGCCAGCCAGCGAGACATCGCGCAACTGGGCGAGGGTGATCGGCTTGATGAGGAAGGTAATGTCGGCCTCGCCGGAGCGGGTCTGTTCGACGGCCTCCTCCGCCTCTCGAATGAAGCGCACGTTGCCGAGCTGTGTGATCCTCTCCTGCGAGAGGCCGAGGATGCGGTCCAGAAGAAGGCTGTGCAGAGCGACCACGTCAAGCTGCGCCTGACGCGCGGGCAGGTCGGCCAGCGCGGCCTTGACCGCCTCCGGCTTGGCCTGCAGCAGGTGGTTGCCGTCGCGCGTCACGACCAGGAAGGCCGTTCCGGTGGACTGGGTGAGCGGCTTCAGGTCTGTCGATGCCAGCGGGGTCACGGTGAAGAACTCCTCTGCCTTGCCGAGGAAGTCCGCGGAACTGAAGTCCTTCAGTCCGAAGACCACGCGGTGGGTGGGCAGAATGGTGATTCCCGGGGCGTCCATATTGACGAAGGTCATCATCATTGCGGCCTCTGGAAAGGGCGGCGCGGGCAGGCGTCCGGAGCCGAGCTTCTCGTCCGGGTTGCGCGGTTCTCCCAGCGGTAGCTTCAACTGGGCGGAACGCTCCTTGGCATAGGCCACCGAGGTCTCGTAGCGATGGTGTCCGTCGGCGATAATGAGCTTCTTGTCCGCCATCAGGGTCAGGATGGGATTGATCAGCGCGGGGTCTGTGAGCTTCCAGACGCGATGGACCACGCCGTACTCGTCGGTGATGGCGAGGTCGGCTGGATGGGTGTCCTTGCCATCCTTGTTGGTTCCGAAGATGAGCTTCTCCGCGGTGAAGGCGGGGTCGGAGTAGAGCATGTAGATCTGCTCGCAGTAGGCGCGGGTCGCCTTGAAGAGCGCGAGGCGGTCGGACTTGTGCTTGGGGAAGGTCTGCTCGTGGCGATAGACGACCTTGTCGGCGTAGTCGTAGAGATGTCCCAGAGCGATAAAGCCGCGCCGCTCGCGCACCTCGCTGGAATGGGGGACGGTGTAGGTCTGCGAGTAGCCGTAGAGGGCAGGCTCTGCCTCCTCGGCAAGGATTCCCTCCTTGCGCCATGCGCGCAGCGACTCGGCGGCGCGGGAGTAGACGTTATGCGCCTTCTCCCCGGCGGGCAGGAAGTCCTGGGCTTCGGTGTCGCCCTGCTCGTGCTTGCCGAGGATGATGCGGATGAGGTTGTAGGGACTCGCCTCATAGTAGCGCTGCTGCATCTCGGGCGTGATCTTGTCGTAGGGTTGAGTGACCACGTCCTCCATCTGGACGCGGGAGGTGTCGTAACGAAGTGCTCGGAAGGGATAGATGCGGGCCATGCGGGGTCTCGATGCTCCTCAAAAAAATAGTCTGGATCGATTGTACGGGGAGCGCGCCGCCGCCGCCGCTTGGTTGTTGTACTTTGCCCAGAGGCCGCTGAGACCGCAGGAAGGTCCAGATGGGACGACTTACGGGGTCTGGCCGGGAGTCTGACTGGGGGTATAGGGTTCGGCGGTGAGGATGGTGGAGAGCATCGAGCGTTCGCCGTCGGAGAACTGAGCGCGATAGGCGGCGGAATCGAGGGCCTGCTGGCGCTGTTGTGGGGGCATTCTGCGGAGATCGGCGATGGCGTTCAGCATGGGGCGGCGACGCTCCTGGGGCATTGCAACCAGGGTTTGCACGGCCCCACGGTACTGCTGTTGCTGCTGCGGAGTCATGCGCTCCAGGGCCTCGTTGCGGCTGAGCATCCGGCTGCGCTGTTGCGGGTTCATGTTGTAGAGCCGGGCCAGTTCGTTCAGCTCATGCTGCTGGAGTTGTGGAGGCAGCTCGCGGAAGCCAGGCTCGTTCTGGAGAGCGTGCTGCTGATCGGCGAGCGAAAGACTGCTATGGTGGTCCATCCACTGCTGTAGGTGTTCCTGGTTTTCAGCGGGCCTGGGGGGACTGTTCGGCGCGGACCCTCTGGCGTCGCGTGGCGCGGAGCGATTCGGGTTGAGGGCAGTTGAAGGCGGGGCATGTCTCGGCTCGCGGCCCAGGGCGAACGGCTGCGCGGCGGTCAACAGCAGAGCGAGTGCCGCGCCAAGACAGAGCCGGGATGGAAGATGCAATCTCATAAGTAAATGCCGCGCGCCGAACGAAACCGCGATAAGGAACTGGCGAGGAATGACAGACGGGCGACGCTCCACAGAAGAAGTCATTCCAGACCGGACAACTACTCTACTCACATTCTGGATTTTCGCCTGCCTTTGCTGCTTATGAAGTCTACTGCTGGAAGCGGAAATCCGGCTAATCTTTTTCAAACCCTCCTGGCTAATCTTTTTCAAACCCTCCTGAACAAGGGGACTGCGATGCAGACAGGCAATATCCGTAAGACCTCCCTAGCTCTGGGGAGGCGTGTTGTCGGTCGATGCATTCTGTTGAAGGAGTTCGTCCATCTGTTGGAGCGGCTGCTCATTCTTGTCGAGGAGCTGTAGGTCGATGACGGCCGCGGATGCCTGCACCGGTTGGGGATGGGGGAAGGTGGCGATGCCGAAGCTGCCGCCTCCGACGACGAGCAGAAGAGCCATGGCCCCCACCAGCGCGGGACGGAACTGGCGGTTGGTATTCAGGAGCAGGCGCGTCCTGAGCCGCTCGACCCATCCGGCGGGCGGGGCGGACTGCAACTCGCGGAGGCGGACGGCCAGCTTCTGATCGAAGTACGGCGAGACCGCGGGCGCCTGCCAGGTGTCGAGCAGAGAGAGTGTGGCCTGAAGGGAGGCAAGCTCCCGCGCGCAGACGGCGCAGGTGGCGATGTGGGCGCGGGCGGCGGCGTTTGCGGACGCGGCAGACCCGAGCAAAAGATCGGGGAGAGCGGCTTGGCAGATTTTGCAGTTCATCGGAACCCTTCCTTTCCATGGTGGACGCGTCTTGTTTCAGCCTTGCGCGTCTTGCAAACTAAACGAAATCCTTCAATTTTTCGCGCAAGGTCTGATAGGCGCGAAAGAGCAACGATTTGGTGGCGGACTCGCTGAGTTTGAGCACGTCGCCGATCTGTTTGTAGTCCATGCCATCGTACTTATGCATGAGCACGGCCATGCGCTGGCGTTCGGGCAGCGCAAGAACGTGCTGACGGATGGCGTTGAGGCGCTCCCGGCGGAGCAGATTATCTTCTGCGTCGGGCGTTGTGTCCGCGACTTCGGGCGTTGTGCCCGTCTCGGGGTCCGCCTGATCGAGATAGACGGTGGAGGCGGCGCGCTCATGGCGGGTATCGCGCGCGTAGTTGACGCCGAGGTTGGTGGCGATGCGGTAGAGCCAGGTGCTGAAGCGGGCCTCGGCGCGGTAGGTCTCTCGCGAACGGTAGACGCGCAGGAAGACCTCCTGAGCCAGCTCCTCCGCGGTGGCCTGATTATGCACCATGCGGTACATGAAGTTGACGATCGGCTTGCGGTACTTCTGAATGAGATAGTCGAAGCCGGAGATATTCCCGGCGCGCAACTCCAGCATGATGGCGGAGTCTTCCATCTCGGCGAAGTGCCCCGCTCCCTGCACGACAGAGGGCGACAGGACGTTATCGAGAAGACCCGGACTGACCGCCATGGTTGCCATATCTTCCATAACCCCATCTTGCTCGTGAGGTTGCGCTGTTGGAGCAAAATCCTCCTGATTATTCTCTTCGGGCTGGTCGTCGGGGAGGGTGTGCGTGGCAGCGTGAAGAACCGTCCCGACGGGATGACTGGACGGGGAGTGAAGACGCTGCGGATTCTGTGGTTGAGCGCACATCTGGCCTGTCTATTGTACTTGCCGGGGACGCGAACCGGGACGCGGCGGTTGTGAGGCTAGTACGGCGAGGCATCCGCGTGTATGCTGGATGAGTACGGTGTTGCCGGAGCTGGACAGGCTTCAGGCGCTGTGCCGGGCGCATAACTCAGCGGTAGAGTGCCACCTTCACACGGTGGAAGTCGTAGGTTC
>VFSW01014171.1_pt1 | contig 11037 bp, 13 predicted proteins | sample 5358111 | NCBI WGS metagenome assembly VFSW01 (sample SAMN11554181, study PRJNA540505) | mine drainage metagenome | isolation source: sediment from site ElyBrook_90M | place: USA: Ely Copper Mine, Vershire, VT | collected 2017
TTCATTGGACCGGCTTCATGAGAGTGCGGTCTGGGGTGTGGGGTAGTCGGAACCCGGTCAGATTGGCGTTGCGGTGAAGTGGCGAGCCTCGTCGGTGGTTGCCCACACTCGATACGTGTTCACAGAAGGTGGGTATATCGACAACATGGTGACGATGGCTACTACACCGATGGCCAAGCGACTCCGTAATCGAGAACATTAGGCCCTACGCCTGCGTCGAAACAGACATTTTGGAGTCGGCGTTCGACGTAGTGAAACGTGCCGATTGGTGTGGCGTAGCCCTGGATGAGGATACCCGAGGTCGTCGCGGGACTACATCGCGCGAGTGGTGAGCCAATAAGACGAACGACCACAAAGAGGACTTCGATGGTCTGATGATGTGCGACAATTCGACGCCGGGTGTCGACGGCCGAGACCGGTACTGACAGGTCGTGCAGGTTGATGTTCTTCAAGCTCGTCACGCTGTGCGTGTCGCGGACCGCTTGCACGGCAGGCGCACCCATCAAGAGATGGCAGGTGGGACCTCGGTTGTGAAAGTAGATCGGGACAGCCTCATGTGCGGGTTCTCGGCGCAATCCCGACGACGTCATGTGGGGATACGTCGTGTTCGTTATGGTGACGCCAGCCGACACGATGATCTGCTTGGCGGCGCAAGCGGGGCGAGAGGATGCAGCTACGTAGGCGGAGGCGGCCGGTGATGTCGTGCTGATGGTCAGCGCCGAGATCATCAGTACTACCAGAGCGAACGCTACCCCGCTGGCGCGAAAATGTTGGTTCAGAATATTCTTCGTCGGTCGTCTCCCGTCACGATTGGACACCAGCTCATACCAACCAACGTATCGGTGCTTGCTGCTGGCGCGATGGTCTCGATAAATTGCTTCGGGGAGAGAGCTGTGTCTTCGAGAGCGCTCAACGACCTGTGAATCATCGCCGCGAACTACGCCGCTTGGCCTAGTTGACTTGGTCACGTCTCAGCAATGTCTCCTTGACGCATCAAGGCCCTGCAGATGACTCAACTTTGAGCGAGTTCATCTGAGGGTTTCGCAGTGACCGCTGTGCTCAGCGTTGTTCAAAGAACTTTCACGTCCGATGAGATATCGGCTGCGCGGTTGTGGTGACTTCGACGCTTTGATGGGTTGCGGTCGTTGCTCGGTGAAATGTCGATTCGTGAAGAACATGGGCAGCCTCTTCCATTGAGAAGCGGAGGTACGCCGTCAGCGAGTGGTTCCACGTGGAGGGTGCACGTGACTTCGCGAAGAGTTGCGGTTGTTATTGCGGACAGATGGTCCGATTCGTCTGAACATGGGTACTTGTCCCCTGTGAAACTTTTCACAAATAGATGGATACTGAAGTCAGCGTCCCATTCGTTGGGATCGGAAAGCAGGCAGTTCCATGGAAAAGCTCCTCGGAATAATCGGAAATCCCTCAAAGATTCAAACACCACGAGTCCTCCAGTGGCTTCAGAAGTCGCGGGCGGCGGCTCTCGTATGGACCGCCATGCGGGTCTGGCTCGGCGTCATGTGGATCCAGGCTGGAGTGGCGAAGTTGTGGGGTGCTGAGAGTTAGGCATTCATGCACAACGGTGGGGCCGGTGTCGTCGGCTTCGCCTCGCACGGCGTCGCTGCCTACAGCTGGTGGGGCAGTTTCCTCCACAGTTTTGTCGTACCCAACGCGGCATGGATCGCGGTGGTCGTAGCGGTGTCTGAGTTCGCGATTGGTATCTGCTTGTCTCTCGGTTTCTTGACGCCGTTCGCCGCTCTGGCGAGCCTGGCACTGCTCTTCACGTACGTGATGTCAGGGACTGCGAGTGTGTGCGCGTTCTATGCACTCTTCGCGATTGTCATTCTGGCTACTTGGAAGACGTCGAGTTGGATTGGTGTCGACGGTTTGATCTCTGGATATCGTCAGCGTCGCGCCAGGGCCGGTGATGCTGGCCGTGACCAAGACCACCCCGAGATTGCGGCCGCGTTGAAGACGCTCGACGCCACGACATCGCTCGAAGATGCGTTGCCTCATCTGGGTCAGAGCACGCCGGATAAGAAGGTCACCGCGTAGCACCTTTCTTTCCTCACATCACCCGGTCATCGACCTCTCGTCCAGTGGAGTTGTCGATGACCGGGTGATTTTGAACACCCGACCAATTCTTGCGCGGGTGTCCTCAGGGAGTCGGTTGCCTCACTACCAACTGGCAGCGACATTCGCTCTCACCGGTGATGGCGCGCCCCTCGTTCTATGTCGCAGCAAATGGCGTTGAGCATTTTACCCCAACGAGGAACGATCCGTTCTAGTCTGGCCGGCCGCCACTGATCACAAATGGCGCAGCTATGGACGACATGATCGCTCACGGTGACGCTGGCGACGATGTCTAACACGTACCTTGGTGTGGGCCTGTTCTACTGGGCACCCGCTCCAATTGTGTGCTGATTCATGATGTAATCACGTGGAGATTCGCGCCCTCGACCAGAGGTCAGTACCTCAGAAGTTGCCGTCGGCGAACTGACGACATCGAAGGCAGCTCACCTCTCGCTCAGTGGACCCTCCCGTGACCTTGAGCCCGCACAACGTCGAGCTGTTGTTGCCACGTCTCTGGTAATGCACGTCGTCGTAGTAGTCGTTCGCGGCCTTGACGTTTAGGAGTCCCTCCATCGGGCCGACTCTACTCAACGTCTTGACGGGGCGAAGGGCACTGGGCACCGTGACTACTGTCGCACAAGTTCACAAACCCTGCTCTCACTCGTCATTAATGGCAAATCGCCGCCGATGTTGTTCGTGCAATGTGGATGACCATCAGCCCTAGTGGTTCGGCGCCGTCGTGGGTTACTCTGAGAGCAATAGATAGGCGGGCAGTACTTCAAGATGGGTTATTGGTGAAAGCGCGTGGCGCTGTGAGCAGCGTCTCGTTGAGGTGAAGAATGACCAATGATTCAGTGGGTGAGGGCCGGGCCCTACCGTGGCTCATCCAGGGCGGAATGGGAATCGCTGTTTCCCATTGGCCCTTGGCTCGAAGCGTTTCCTTGGCCGGGCAGCTCGGCGTGGTGTCGGGTACCGCGATCGAGACCGTCTTCGTTCGGCGCCTCCAAGATCACGGCGTCGATGATGGTCTCAGAGCGGTGCTCGAGAAGTTCCCCGATCAGTCCATTGTCGAGGCCGTGTTGGCTCGTTATACCAAGCCGCGCCGACCGGGCTCAAAGACGCCCTATCGGGCCGTGCCAATGCTGACCCACCGCACCGTCCATGCGACGCAAGACTTGTTGGTGCTTGCCAGTTACGCCGAAGTGGCTCAAGCCAAGGCCGGCCACGATGGACTGGTCGGTATCAACCTTTTGACCAAGGTTCAGATTCCCACCGTTCCGACGCTCTTCGGCGCCATGCTCGCCGGTGTGGACTACGTCGTGATGGGCGCGGGAATACCCGTACACATCCCGGGGGTTCTGGACCAATTATCACGGGGTTCACTAGTGGAGATGGCGCTCGAAGTGGTCGGTGAAGCACCGAAGGAACTCGTTCCGGTCCTACGATTCGATCCGGCGCGTTTCGCCGCGGACTTTCCGCTGCACCGTCCCGAATTCCTCGGGATCGTCTCATCGCACGTGCTCGCCAACGCGCTGGTCAAACGCAGCAGTGGGGCCGTGAACGGTTTCGTCGTCGAGGGACCGACTGCCGGTGGACACAACGCACCACCGCGCGGGCCGCTCGTGCTCGATGAGGCTGGTGAGCCGATCTACGGCGAGCGCGATCAGGTTGACTTCGCCGCGATGCGCAAGATCGGCCTTCCGTTCTGGATTGCTGGCGGCATCACTTCGAGTTTGCAGGTGCGCCAGGCACTTGAACTTGGCGCCGTGGGAGTCCAGGTGGGCACACTCTTCGCCTACTGCCAGGAATCGGGCATGGAGGACGGTCTAAGAAGACGTGTGATGGATCAAGTGCGTCATGGAGGGGTCCGCGTCAAGACTTCTGTGCGCGCGTCGTCAACTGGATATCCCTTCAAGGTAGCCAAGGTCCCAGACACCCTCTCTGAGGAGAAGGTCTACGACGAGCGGCCCCGGATCTGCGATCTGGGTTATCTTCGAGATGCCTATATCAAGTCCGACGGAGCCGTGGGCTATCGATGTCCCAGCGAGCCGGTGACCCAGTTCGTCAAGAAGGGTGGGGACCTGGAGGAAACGGGTGAACGCACCTGTCTGTGCAATGCGCTCATGTCCGCCGCCGGATTCCCCCAGACGCGTCAACACGGGTACCAAGAACCCCCCATCGTGACCAGTGGCGATTCGATCAACGAGATCGCTCCGCTGTTGACCGACCGCGAGGACTACAGCGCCGTCGACGTCATTGAGTACCTTCAAGTCGACCCTCGCGACGCGAGGTCGTTCGAAGCCCAGCCCGGCTAGTTCGAGCCGACCAGTTGAAGGGGCGGGCAAGTTGGCTACAGTCAAGTCGTACACCCGACTCGACCTAGGAGGTCCACATGGGCGAATCCACTCGACCACCACTGACGTTCTCGTTCTTCCCACCGGTTCCGACGTTCGAGCTCACGAGCTCCGATATTGGCGATGGGTTGATGCTCAAACCTGCTCAGGTCGCTAGCGGCATGGGATACAGCGGCGCCAACCGCTCCCCGCAACTTTCGTGGCGTGGGTTCCCGCTAGAGACGCGCGGCTTCGCAATCACCGTGCACGACCCGGATGCTCCGACGGGTTCAGGCTTTTGGCACTGGCTCGTGGTGAACCTGCCGGCTTCGTTGTCCCACCTGGACTCCGCGGCAGGGGACGAGGGCGGATCGGCCCTGCCCGCCGGTTCGCTGCAGATCCGAAATGATGCGGGAACCCTCGGTTACTTCGGTGCCGCTCCTCCGCCCGGAGATGAGCCGCACCGTTACGTACACACGGTTCACGCACTAGACGTCGAATCCCTCGAAGTCGATCAGGGCACATCGGCGGCCGTCGTTGGCTTCAATCTGCGATTTCACACCATTGCACGCGCGCAACTGGTACCCATCTTCGGCTCCTAGGGGTCGGTGGACGTCGATGGCACGTGCGCTGCGGTCGCTGAGCGAAGAAGGTTGAACGTGGCTGAACATTCTTGGACGGTGGCAGCCATTCAGATGAGGTCGGGGACTGATAAGGAGACCAACCTCGCTTCGGCCACCCTTCTCATCACGGAGGCAGCTCGGCGCGGGGCGACGTACGTTCAGGTGCCCGAGTACTTCAACCATCTCGGTCCAGCGCGAGGACTTCTCGATGCCGCCGAATCAGTTCCGGGTCCTACGACACTGGCCATGGGAGAACTCGCCAAGTCACTAGAGGTGAACATCCACTTGGGCAGCCTGGTCGAAGAGTCGCCCGTGAGCGGCAAGGTCTTCAACACCGGTGTGTTGATCGACCGAGACGGGAAGATTGTGGCCTTGTACCGCAAGGCTCATCTGTTCGACGTCGATGTCCCGGGGGTGATCGCCCACCAGGAGTCCGAAGTCATCGTCGCGGGAGACGAGATGGCCACGGCCCAGGTGGACGGCGTCCGCCTGGGCATGTCAATCTGCTTCGACCTTCGTTTTCCCGAGATGTACCGGGCGCTGAGCGTCGCCGGTGCCCAGGCCCTGAGCGTGCCTGCGGCGTTCAACGCGATGACCGGCCGAGCGCACTGGCAAGTCCTTATCCGTTCTCGAGCCATCGAGAACCACGCCTTCGTCATCGCGGCCGCGCAGGCCGGCACCACCACCGAGGGCATAGCCACCTTCGGCCACTCGATGATCGTCGACCCGTGGGGTGAAGTGCTCGCGGAGTCGCTTCTCGATACCGAGGACGTCTTGGTGGCGACGCTCGACTTACGCCAGGTGGGTACTCGGCGCGCGCAGATCGCGGTCATGGACCTGCGTCGCCGCGGACTCTACGAGTCTCCCGTCCGCCATTTCGGTGAGTGAACGGCGCACAATCAGTGATGTTCGCCTTGCTCTCTCGCGCTTACGCGGCGCGACGAGCACCCTTGGTAAGGTTGACGAGTCGTCCGCGCTGTTCGGACGGGGCACTGACGGAGATCGCCGATGCGGTTTCGAATGAGGAGATCTTATGAAGGTAATGGTTCTAGGCGGCGACGGATTCTGTGGCTGGCCCACCTCCTTGCACCTGTCGGACCTCGGTCATGACGTCACCATCGTCGACAACCTCAGTCGCCGCGAGATCGACCTGGAGCTCGAAGTCGACTCACTGACACCGATTCGTCCCATCGGTGAACGGATCCGTGTCTGGAAGGAGCTCACCGGCAAGGAGATCGACTTCGTCCACCTCGACCTGGCCGAGGAGTTCGATCGTTTCGAAGCAATGCTTCGAGACGTCCGACCCGATGCCATCGTGCACTTCGCTGAGCAGCGAGCGGCGCCGTACTCGATGCGCAGCACCATCGCGAAGCGCTACACGGTTGATAACAACGTGCGCGGAACCCATAACGTCCTCGCCGCCATTGTCACCTCGGGTCTCGACATCGCCTTGGTGCACCTGGGTACGATGGGCGTCTACGGCTACGGATGGTCTGGGTCGGCACCCATTCCCGAGGGCTACCTGACGGTGAAGGTTCCGACGCCCGACGGTGACATCGACCGCGAGATCTTGCACCCGGCGAACCCCGGTTCGATCTATCACCTCACCAAGACCCTCGACCAACTGCTCTTCGCCTTCTACTGCGCGAATGACCAGTTGCGGATCACCGACCTCCATCAAGGCATCGTCTGGGGTACGCAGACTCCTCAGACCGCTCTCGATGAGCGCCTGATCAACCGCTTCGACTATGACGGTGACTACGGAACGGTGCTGAATCGTTTCTTGATGCAGGCGGCCATCGGCCACCCCCTAACCGTGCACGGGACTGGTGGTCAGACCCGGGCCTTCATCCACATCCGTGACACCGTGCGCTGTGTTCAAATCGCCTTGGAGAACCCACCCGAGCGTGGCGAGAGGCCCAAGGTCTTCAACCAGGTCACCGAGACCTATCGGGTGCGCGACCTGGCCGCGCTGATCTCCAAGCTCACCGGAGCCGAGATCGCGAATCTGCCCAATCCGCGCCGCGAAGCTGTCGAGAACGAGCTGAACGTCAGTCGCGACGGATTCCTCGCACTCGGGCTCGACCCGACGTACCTCTCCGAAGGTCTGTTGGGTGAGGCGCGTGATATCGCGACGCGATACCGAGACCGAGCCGACACCACCAAGATCATCGCCCGATCCGTGTGGCGCAAGGGGATGGAGACCTCGCCCGACCTCATGGAATAGTCCTGGCGCAAGGGGCCTCGCGGGTCGTTCAACAAAGGTGGGCGCCCGCTCAACGAAGATGCCGTGAATTTGGCGTCGCTCGTGTGAAACTTTCAACATGTCATCCATCTATGAATACGTACGTCATCCCCGAGCGGCCGAGTTGCGTGCGAGTGCGCCGGTCAAGACCGCCGATCTGCGAAAAATCAACCACCAGAATCTCTTCGTTCGATTCAATGCGAGATTCGGCCTCAAGATCACCCTCGTGGTCGGAACGATGTGGATGGCCTATATCTTCACCATCCTGGCGTTGTTCGCCCTTCCGTCGGCGATACAGCAGGGAACCTACTTCGTTGTCGTATGGTTATCGAGCAGTTTTCTCCAGCTCGTCTTGCTACCCATCATCATCGTTGGCCAGAATATTCAAGCTGCTGCGGCCGATAAACGATCCGAGGATACCTACAAGGACGCCGAGGCCGTGCTCAAGGAGTCCGAAGAGATCCAAAAACATCTCTTGGCTCAGGATCAGGCAATCTCGGACATCCTCGCGCGTTTGGAGGCGCTGGTCTCCAAGGAGGAGAAGTAGGCGCACCGGGCCGGCGAAGACTGTATCGCTCGAGCCGTGAGTACGCGCTGGTAGACGGAGCGGCGCTTCGGGTTGGGCCAATGTGATCGTGTGGTTGGCTCGACTGGCGAACCCCGGGCGGTTGTTCGGTAGCGTCCAATGAGTTCCGGTCCTACCAGACGGAGTCGCCGTGAAAGACTGATGGTCCTCCTCGTTGCACTTTCGCGTTCAGTCGATGATGCCCCGGGCCCAGTGTCGTCTTCGCTCGTGATGCGTATGAGCACCCTGAGGTCGGGTGGCGAACGTGCGATATTGGAGAAGTCGATGGAGGAGAACTCATGGGTATGGTCTGGGCGACGCTCACGACGAGCGTCACGATCTTCGACCCTCATCGCGGAGCGGCGTTGCCGATCGCGCGGGTGGTGGTCGTGGCGATTCCCTGTGGGGCCCTCCTCTTCTACCTCTTAGTGGTCCGACGAAGAAAGCCTTGACCATCGTGACCACTGGTCGTCGAATCCTGAGACGTCCGCCAGGCGCAACTTTGGTGACCCGGCCCAGTTGCGTCTTCTCGATGTCACAAGGTTCGACGAAGGTGGTTGGCGTGAAGTCAAGACTCATGACGATGGTGCTGGCCTCGTTGCTGATCGCACCGGCCTCGGTCGGTGCGACGGTTCAGGCGGTCGGTCTACCCATCCACGCACGAACGCCCGGTGCGCTCAATCCTGCAGTTCGTCAAAGCAACATCTACTCGACGATCTGCGTCTCTGGCTACTCGACGTCAGTACGTCCCAAGGAGTCCTATACCGAGAGTCTCAAGTTCGCCCAGCTCGACCACGGCTACAACTTGCACGGCGACACGTCGGCGGCGCACTACGAAGAGGACCACCTCATCCCTCTCGAGGTCGGGGGCAGCCCAACCTCGGTGAAGAACCTTTGGCCAGAGCCCCGCAACGTCATCTGGAGCGCCCAGAGAAAGGACCGACTCGAGAACCTCGCGCACCGCTTGGTCTGTTCGGGAGCTCTGAGCTTGGCCGCAGCGCAACGGATGTTCGCCGAGAACTGGATAGCCGGGTACCGGCACTACGTGGAAGGCTGAGACCGGATCAAGTCCTTGGCGATAGCCACCACCTGCATCTCGTCAGTGCCCGCGTAGATCCGCAACACCCGCGCGTCTCGGCTCAACTGTTCGACGCGGTACTCCGCGATGTAGCCGTTGCCGCCGAAGATCTGAATTGCGTCGTCGGCCACTTGGCACGCGGCCTGAGCGGCGTAGAGCTTCATGGCCGATGCCTCGGCGAGGGATGGCAATGAGCCGGCGCCGGATCGCTCGATGTGATTGAACACCAGGTTGCGGACGTTGATCCGGGCCACTTCCATCTGCGCCAGCTTCAATTGGATCAACTGGTAGTCCCCGATGGGGGTGCCCCAGAGCACCCGGTGCTTGGCGTAGTCGACCGAGAGTTTCACGCACTCTTCGATGATCCCGAGTGACATCGCCGCAACACCGGCGCGCTCGGCGACGAAGTTATCCTTCGCGCTCTGGCGTCCGCCCCCGCGGGGTTCTTCGGTCTCGCCGAGTAGTCGATCACGACCGACGCGAACGTCACTCATAAAAACTTCGCCGGTGGGCGATCCGTGCTGACCCATCTTGCGCATGGGCTTGGCTTGTTCGAGACCGGGCATCCCTCGGTCCAGGACGAAGGTCAGCACTTTGCGGGCGCGAACGTCTAGGTGAGAGCCGTCATCGAGCTTCGCGTAGAGCACGATGGTGTCCGCGTACGGTCCATTCGTGATCCAGGTCTTCTGCCCATTGATGACGTACTCGTCGCCGTCACGTTTTGCGCTGGTGCGCATGCCGCCAAGAGCGTCAGACCCCGAGTCGGGCTCGGTGATTGCCCAAGCTCCGACCTTGTCGAGGGGCATCAGGTCGAGGCCCCAGCGCTGCCTCTGGGCGGGCGTCCCGAGTTTGTTGATGGTCCCGGCGGCCAACCCCGTGGAGACGCCGAGCGAGGTCACCAGTCCCGGGCTGACTCGACATAATTCGATGGTGGTGATCAGTTGCGCGGCGGGGTCCAAGGTTCCACGTCGCTCGCGCGACGAGTCGGCGCCGCCGGACTTGGCCGCGAGCTGGCGTTCGAAACTCTCTCGCGCCATCTCCTTCAGACCAAAAGTGTCGTACATCTGGCGCAGGACCTCGTAGGGGGGCACGCCATTGTGTTCCAGGTCATCGAGATGTGGGCGGATCTGTTCGTCCACGAATCGTCGCACTACCGCCGCGATCGCCTGGTGCTCTTCGGACCAGTCGAACACGGAGCTACTCGTCTCGGCTGATCAACTTCAAGGTGTTGCGGTCGGTGTGCATGATGACCGTCGGAAACTTCTTGTGCTCGACCACGGTGGTCTCGTCGTACGAGAAGGTGTCGTCGGTGATAGTGACCGTCACATCAAAACGCGTGGTATGCGCGATCTCTTCGAGGTAGGGGTTCGAGAGGATCCCGTAGGTCACCGAACCCAACGTCGAAACCAGGGTGAACTGGGTCGCGCCTGGCTCGACGGTGGCGCCGGCCATCAGCGCTTGAGCTCGCGGGATTGCGAAGCTGCGGGTCACCTGCTTGGAAGTGGAGTCCCACATCCAGTAGCCGACTTCGGTGTGGAAAGGGAGATCCTCGTCCTTGCGGTAAGCGGCCGTGCGGTAGTCGAGCCCGTAGAGGCACTGGTCACCGTTGTCGACGGGGCCGAACGGTTTGAAAGTGGTCTTCTCACGATACGGGGTCTCAGCGATTTTGCCCTTGTCGTTGTGAAAGGACACGTCGAGGCCGTCGTAGCCCGACTCCCACGTCCCGATCAGGCCGGCGAGCGGACCCCACTCTTCATTTGCCATAGCGATGTTCTCCTTCGTTGCGTGATGCTTCTCGCGCTCCTGACATCCTAAGTGGCAATCACGCGCTGGGGTGTCGCCGGGGCGACCAATTGATCGACCAGTGCCTCGGTGGATCTTGTGGCGCTGAGCGCGAGCAGGACCGGGGCTGCGACGAGCCACGACTGACTTCGGAACTGGCCGATGAACAGTGCGAGCAGGATCGCTTCGGAGACGACTCGACGTACGGGCTGTCCACCCAATCGCCGGGTCACCCAGACGCTCACCGCCATAACGTTGATCCCGGGAATGAGCGCCCAGACCGACCAGCGACCTTCGAGTGCCTTGGCGGCGAAGACGAAAGTGGTGAGGCCGAGCAC
>VFSW01014172.1_pt1 | contig 11036 bp, 14 predicted proteins | sample 5358111 | NCBI WGS metagenome assembly VFSW01 (sample SAMN11554181, study PRJNA540505) | mine drainage metagenome | isolation source: sediment from site ElyBrook_90M | place: USA: Ely Copper Mine, Vershire, VT | collected 2017
GTTACCAGTGCGGTTTTACTCTATCGTTACCCATACGGATTTCAACAGAGGCGTTGACATGGGCACGTGCGGCTTATTTTGCCCGGACCGGATAAGAAATTTTCTGGGATATTCATTCCCAACTTCAAATGCCCTCGACTCGTCGTGCGCCCACTAGCCATCAGCCACTACACCGTGGTCAATGCTCTTGGCCGCGGTGCGATGTCCACGCTGGACGCATTGCGATCCGGCAAGTCGGCTCTGCGTCGCTGCAACTTCATGGACGCGGCGATCGACACCTACATAGGACGGGTAGACGGCATAGAAGAAGAGCCGGTCGTCGCGCGCCTGAAGGATTTTGATTGCCGCAATAACCGGCTGGCTATGCTAGGACTTGCGGCCGACGAATTCGAGTCTGCCATCGCCGCTGCGCGCGCACGTTACGGCGCACACCGGATCGGGGTGATTATGGGCACAAGCACTTCGGGCATACTCGAGACAGAACTGGCTTACCGGCAGCGGGGCGCGGCAGGTAAGCTGCCTGCCCACTTCAACTACCGCACCACGCACGAGAATTACTCGGTCACCGATTTCGTGCGCCGCTATCTTAAGCTGCAGGGTTGCGCGCTCACCATTTCCACCGCCTGCTCGTCCAGCGCCAAGGCATTCGCCTCGGCCAGCAGGTTAATTGCGAGCGGTCTGTGCGACGCGGTGGTGGTGGGCGGGGTGGACAGCCTGTGCATGACGACTCTGTATGGCTTCTCGTCGCTCGAGATAGTATCCGCCACACCCTGCCGACCGGCAGACGCGGAGCGCAGCGGCATCTCGATCGGAGAGGCCGCCGGCTTCGCGTTGCTGGAAAGGATGGAGGGCCGCGACGACGTGCCTTGTCTGCTGGGCTATGGAGAAAGCAGCGACGCCTACCATATGTCCTCGCCACACCCCGAAGGCGCTGGAGCTCGGCTGGCCATGTTGCGAGCATTGCAGCGCAGCGGGCTCGAGCCAGCGCAAATTGACTACATCAATCTGCACGGCACCGCGACACGCGCCAACGACCGCGCGGAAGACATTGCCGTCTCCCGCCTGTTCGGCAGCGATACCCCGTGCAGTTCGACCAAAGGCTGGACCGGACATACGCTGGGTGCCGCAGGAATTACCGAGGCTGTGATCGCCTCCCTGTGTCTGCGTGAAGACCTGTTGCCCGCCAGTCTCAACACAGTCACGGTCGATCCGGATTTCAGGACGAACATATTGCTGGAAAATAGAAACCAGCCGGTCAAGCGGGTGATGAGCAATTCTTTCGGTTTCGGTGGCAACAATATCAGCCTCATCATCGGTTACCAGACAGCATGATTGTTTACCTGAAAGGTATCGCCGCCACCGGCCCCGGATTCGAGAACTGGGATGCACTCTGCAGCCATTTTGCCACCGGTGCAGCCATCAACCTGGATTTCATACCCTCCCCCCAGGGGAAAATCCTGCCGGGCATCGAACGGCGGCGTGCCAGCACCACAGTCAAGTTGGCGGTAGATGTTGCACAGGGCGCATTGCAACAATCCGGCATGAAGGCGGAAGACTTGGCTATCGTGTTCGCTTCTTCCAACGGCGACACCAACACCATACACCACATATGCGATGCGCTCGCTACGCCCGAACGCATCGTCTCGCCCATGCGCTTCCACAATTCGGTGCACAATGCCGCGGTCGGCTACTGGAGCATAGCGTCGGGCTCTATGCAGCCGTCGTCGAGTCTGTGCGCATTCAGTAACACATTTGCAGCCGGCCTGGTCGAGGCCGCTACCCAATGCCTTGCCGAAGAAGTGCCGGTACTGCTCGCGGTATTCGACACACCGTTTCCCGAGCCGCTGTATCAGATTACGCCTGGCCACCTGCCGTTCGGCGTGGCGATGGTGCTGGATGCAAACCCACGCACCAGCCTGGCAGTGATGACCATCGCCATCGACAGGGATGCGCAACTGGCAACAACGCAAATGGATGATCCGCTGCTGGAAGCCTTGCGCTGCGATTCCTCTGCATCACGTTCACTGCCGCTGCTTGCGGCCCTCGTGGCGCCCGCCGCACAGCAGGTGATATTAGGCTATGCCGAGGGCCTGCGGCTCAGGGTTTCAGTGGACCGTCCGCCGGCCTGACTTTTCTCCACACCAGCAGTGGCAGGCGCAATACGAATTCAGTCATCAGGCGGATGTGCATGAAGCTAAGCAGCACATTGTCACGCAGATAATTGAAGTGCGATACGCCACCTTCCTCGGGGCTGAAATACCTGACCGGCACCGCGATGTTGACCGTCCGCATGCCCCGCCAGCACAGCCGCACCACTGCTTCTGGATCGAAATCGAAGCGCCGCATCCAGCGCTGTTTGCGCATCACAGCAATCAGCGGCCCGACCGGGTAAACCCGGAACCCGCACAGCGAATCGCCGATTCCGCCATGCAGCGTCTCGAAGTTTGCCCACCAGTTAGAAATTTTTCTCCCGCGCACCCGGATCAGCGGCGCGCTTGCATCGAACTTAGGACAGCCGAGGATTATGGCATCGCGATTGCGTTGCGACGCCAGCATGAACTCAGGGATTTTCTCGGGCGGATGCTGACCGTCAGCATCCATCGTCAGTACGTGGGCGAAGCCCGCCCGCTTGGCTTCACCGAGCCCAAACAGCACCGCCGCACCCTTGCCCTCATTGACAGGACGTACCCACACTTTGAGCCCAGCGTCGGCGGCTGCCATCTTCAGCAAGCCCTCCCCGGTACCATCACTGCTGCCGTCGACCACCACCCATACCGGATTCCAGTAACGGCGTGCATCGCGCACCGTCGCATACACCCTTTTGCCGGTATTGAAGCTCGGTATCAGCACAAGATGGGTAGACGACGGTATCATCGCGGCACACCCGGGCCGTTTCCCGCAAGCTGGTCGCGGCAGTATTGCTCGAGTCGGGAAACATATGGCCTGACTTCGTCCGGTGGCGGAAAACGCTCACCCAGCCGGACCTGGAACACCAGCGGGAAACTGGGCTTTTTGAGCAAGGAGCAGCCCTTGCACAAGAACGGGTGGTTGATTTCGATGAACACCATCTGCACCGGCGCCCGCGCCCTTTTTGCGATCAGGGCAAAACCACCCTTGAACGGCTGAATGGTATTGCCAATCGTCCGCGTGCCTTCCGGAAACACCAATAACTGGCTGCCAGCCTGTATTTCCTGCGTAGCATCGACAATCATCCTCGTCTGAGAAATGTTGCGGATATAACCGGCCAGCCTGGCGCTACCGCCGAAAATAAGCTGATTCCACAGATTGGCCTTGATGATACAGGCTGCATTCCGCAAGCGCGAAACAATCAGCACAACGTCGATCAGCGAGGGATGGTTGGGGACGATGATCAGCGAGCGTTCGCGGCCCAGCCCGTCCAGCGCGCTGAGATTGCATTTGACGATTCCACTCAGTTCTAGAAGGCGCAGGTACGTCCTAAACCCGAACATGATCACTAATCTGCCCAGTCTGACACCAAAGCGTTTCGGCAGCAGCAATCCCAGTGGAACCGCCGTGAGACTCCACGCCAGACACATCGCCGCGAACAGCAGCAAGCCGCCATAGTACACCAGGCATTCGTAGGGCAGACTCAGCCACGCGGCCAGCGTCTGCGGAGTGCGCCTTTCAATCAAGACGCGACTCCGCCGCCGAAACCCATCGCTCGCCATCCTTAACCAGGGCTTGCGATCTGCAGAAGACCATGCGGATGGCAACCTCACCACTGACGTTCATTTTCGATCCACTCCGACACTGTCGACAAAAGCAGCATCCTTCCGCTCATCGCAGCCAATATCGAGTTCGGCTCTATCGCGCTTCGGAAGCAGCCTCTGGATGGTTGCGCGCCCAGCTCTGAAAAATTTTTCGCAGTAAGCGGGACGGCGTATCGACAAAACAAAGGGATGACGCCAGCCGACGCCGCGAAAAGCTGAAAAATGGACTGTCGCAGTGCCGATACCCGTCTCCAACAGCGCGGCGCTGGCGACCCTATTTCCGGTCCGCGGGCAGAGCTGTACGACAAGCAGTTTCCGGCAGACGATCATGTCCAGGTCAAGGGACTGGCATCCAGAAGGCTTCTATCTCGACCAGAAGGTCAGCGCGACACACATCCGCCTGCAAATAGGCAATGTGGGCCCCGCCGAATTCGGCATCGAGCCGACCCCGCACCACCGGAAAGTCTGTGGCATGGCGCAGATAGACGTTGAGGCAGAGCCCGGTCAGATCCTGAGCGGCAAATCCACACACGCGCGCCTGAGCGAAAACCACGCGCAGATTCTCGAGTGTCTCGTCCAGCTGCCGCAAGACATCTCCGGGGTGCGTCGTCTTGGAACCGACGATGCTTGCTGTTCCTGAAACTAGAAGCGTATCTCCCACCAGCACGCCGCGCGAAAAAGTCGGGCTCCTCGGACCGAAATCGCTGGGATAGCGATAGGCATTAGTTTGGCGCGGATTTTCGATATAAATGCCAGGCGTCTTGCCCGCCAGGAAACAGACTACCAGGGTGCCGTGCCGGGTTCCAAGCGCGCAGGCTGCGGGTACCATTCCGTCGCCAATAGCGCGGCCTTTGCTGCAAAAGGCTTCATAGCGCCCCACGTTGAATTCGCGGTAGCGCTCCATCCCGCGGCCCGCGTCGTTGATATCCGGAAAATAATTCCATACCCGGAGCAACGCGCGGTAGTCCAAGCGGTCGAGCAGGTCGAAAATTGCCGAATACGTAGCAAATGCCTTCCGCTCAAGCCGTCCAGAATCTGCATCACCGAGCACCAGGCTGCCAAAGAGCAGGCTGCCGTCACAGGAGAAGCTGAGTTCTGAATCACGGCTCACCACCGCCGCACGTGACGAAATCCATACCTCATACCAGGCCTCTTCCCTGAGCACAGGCAACTTCACCCAGGCACACGGCAATTCGCCCGCCGACCACTCGGGCTTGGCGGCAGCGTATGCAAGTACCCCCAGAATCTTTCCTGCGGATTTCGCCAGCACGACTTCAAGTTGCGCGGGTGAAGCACATACCAGCCGTGGCGAGGTAACGGCGACCTTTTCCATCATGATATGGCTCATAACGGTGCGAAGCTGGTCCGGCTGTCTGAAAAAGTCAACCCGAACACCATCGGAATCCGCCTGTGGCTATTTAATTCGATGCGACTGGATGTGCCGATTCAGGCTGTGAAGCGAGCTGAAAATCAGCATGTTATCCCCGCCATCCGAACGCAGCTGGAAACCGTATTTTCGCGAAATCACCAGCGCAACTTCCAGTATGTCGATCGAATCCAGTCCCAGACCCTCGCCATAAAGCGGTGCCCCTGGATCAATGTCTTCCGGCGAAATATCCAGATTAAGTGCAGAAACTACTGCCCTTGCCAGTTCTAGCTCTTCGCTGGATATAGCAAAATCCTGCGAGTCTCCCATCTGCCCCCTCACATAGCCCTGATCAGGTATTCGAAATGCGGCCGCAGGTCCCGCCCGGGCCGGACGGGGCTGATGGCAACAGGGCGCGCCGGACTTGCGACGAACAATCCGAATATAGTGGCCTGCGGTGCCGCTGCCGCAACGAGCATGCGCATCTGAACCGTTCAGTAAACACGATTCTGTTCGACGTGCTGGGACAGCGTACGTAGCGACCTGAAGATATCCGTATTGTTCTTGTCGTCGGACCGCAGCTTGAAGCCATACTTCTTGGAAATGGCCAAAGCGAGTTCCAAGGCATCGATGGAATCCAGCCCTAGCCCTTCCCTGAACAGCGGCGCCTCCGGATCGATATGTCCCGGATCGATGTCTTCCAGATTGAGGGAATCTACAATCAGATGCGCGACTTCTCTTTCGATTTTCGTGACTTCAGGCATCTCCACTCACCCAATTTTGTACTTGCAATGCGGATCATGGTCCGGGATAGCGACGATAAGCCATACGCCCCGTCCGACCGCTAGCTCACGCCTGGGCGGGGCATACGCAGGTAGCAGGGTAGCTTCCGCAATCCTGACGTTTACCCCGAACCAATTATAGACCGCAACCCGCCGCGGAAAGACAACCTGGACGCAATCCAGCGCCCTGGGGGTCTGGCCCGCCATTCACCTTCCGGGTACCGGGGCAGCATTGCGACTCCGTCTGTCTTCACCCGCCGCCGGTACCGGCCAAGGGAGGATGGAAAATGACCTGCACGCTGTTGCCGTCGGGATCCAGGCAATAGAAACTGCGGGCCCCGTCTCGATGCGTGCGTGGCTCACGGGTGATCGTTACGCCATGGGCGCGCAGAAAATCGCACCATTCGTCCACATGTCCGGGCGCGGCCAGAATGTATCCGATATGGTCCAGACGCTGCCCCGCGGCGGCCACGAATTCCGGAGAAGCCCGGTGCAACGCAAGGTTGTCGTGACCGGTTGTAAGATAGACATTGTCCGCGTCCGGTCGCCATTCAACCTGCATGCCGAGCAGCGTCGTGTAGAATTGCTCGCATTCCTCGAGCCTGCGGACCTGAAGTGCTACATGCCGCAACCCGAGGGTGGACGCCGGCCGACCTTTCATTCCATCCATGGACTCACGCTCCTCTCAATCCGGCAGTCAAACAGCGCCAGCTGCACGACAGCCACGGCTTCCGGCAGAGGAACAGGTCTTCGCGACTTCTTCCGACAATAACCGTACACGCGCCCGTCAGGCGCGTTGCAGGGCCGGCAACAGGGCACGGCGCGTTCATGTGACGTCGACGATTTCGAAATCATGGGTGATCACTGCAGTCTTGGCTAGCATGATCGAAGCAGAGCAGTATTTTTCCGCGGACAGCGTCACCGCGCGTTCCACCACCTCAGGCTTAAGCTCTCTTCCACTTATCACAAAGTGAACGTGAATACGGGTAAATACTTTCGGGTCAGCACTCGCGCGTTCGGCATCGATGTGGGCGGCGCAATCGGTGACATCGTGGCGCCCCTTGCGCAGGATGTGCACTACATCGAAAGCGGTGCACCCACCCATTCCGATCAGAACCATTTCCATCGGCCGCGGACCGAGATTCCGGCCGCCGCTGTCCTGAGCACCATCCATGACGACTCTGTGACCGGATTCCGATTCACCCACGAAGCTCGCATCCCCGGCCCACTTGACCGTTGCTTTCATGTACCACTCCGTCTGCCTGAAACTGGAACGAGGCCATGCATCGCGGAAAGATCTGATTCCCGTCTACGGCGCGCCGCGCTTGGCATCACCTGCCTCCTCCGTCTCGGTTCCAAACAGCTCAGCAAGTTTCCCGCCCGGATCCGACGCCCGCAGGAAGGCTTCACCGACCAGAAAGGTATTCACCCCCTCGCGGCGCATACGCGCCACGTCCGCCGGGGTGTGAATACCGCTTTCCGTTACGACGATCCGATCCTGCGGGACCAAGGGCAGAAGCGCAATAGTCACATCCAGACTGGTTTCAAAGGTACGCAAATCGCGATTATTGATGCCGATCAGGGGCGTGCGCAGGCGCAGGGCACGCTCTACCTCGGGCGCATCGTGCGCCTCCACCAGTACGTCCATATCGAGGCGCAGCGCCAGCTCGGAAAGCTCGACCAGCTGCGCGTCTTCCAGGGCCGCGACAATCAGCAGCACACAATCGGCTCCGATCACACGTGCCTCAAAGACCTGATAGGGATCAATGATGAAGTCCTTGCGCAGGACTGGCAGAGAACAGGAGCGGCGCACCTCCCGCAGGTGCCCGTCCGCACCGAGGAAAAACTCGGAATCGGTCAGTACCGAAAGGCAGGTGGCGCCGCTGCGTTCGTAGGATGCAGCGATTTCCGCAGGTCGGAAATCCGCACGCAATAACCCCTTACTCGGGGACGCCCGTTTGATCTCGGCGATGACCGCCGGGCGGCCCGCCGCAATCTGTGCCCGGATGGCCGCCGTGAAGGGCCGGGTTGCAACCGCCGAGCGCGCACGGTCACTGAGTTCGCTCAGGCTCAGGCGCTCGGCACGTTCGGCCACCTCGCGGGCCTTATGCGCCAGGATGCGTTTCAGCACATCCGGAGTATCAGCCATGGCCCCGTATCGCTCTGTTCTGTAGTTAAGGTAAGTCGCATGATGCGGCGGCCAACGTTCTCAACCAGCAGGCGCAAACTGGCGGGTGAACGTCACCAGAGCGTCAAGTTTGGCACGCGCGGCGCCACTGGCAATAGCCTCGGCAGCCGAGCGCATACCGGCCGCGAGATCCGGCGCCAACCCAGCCACGTAGATCGCGGCACCGGCATTGAGCACGACGATATCGCGCGCCGCGCCGGGTGTATCGTCCAGCGCCTGGAAAATCATCGCAAGGCTCTCCGCTGCTCCACCTACCGCTAGCGAATGCACATCACCGCGACGCACGCCGAATTGCTCCGGCCAGATGGTGAAGCGACGTACTACGCCATCTCTCAGCTCCGCGACCTGAGTTGTGGCACCGACACTGATCTCGTCGAGACCGTCTTCAGCGTGAACCACCAGCACGTGCCGGCTCCCCAAGCGACCCAGGACCAGTGCCAGCGGCTCCAGCCAGACGTCGCTGAAAACACCGATCAACTGGGTCGGAGCAGCAGCAGGGTTGGTCAACGGACCAAGCAGATTGAAGATGGTCCGCACACCCATCTCGCGACGTGGCCCGATGGCATACTTCATGGCGCCATGATGTCGCGGCGCGAACAAAAACCCGACTCCGATCTCCTCGATGCAGCGGCTGACCTCGGCCGTGTCGAGATCGATGTTCACGCCTGCGGCCTCGAGCACATCGGCGCTGCCGGAGCGGCTCGAGACCGAACGGTTCCCGTGTTTCGCCACGTGGCCGCCGGCAGCGGCCACGACAAACGCGCTGGCGGTGGAGATGTTGAAGGTATGAGCCCCGTCTCCACCAGTGCCACAGGTGTCGACAAGATGGCTGGTATCGGACACCCGCACTGCAGTCGCGAGTTCACGCATAACACGTGCGGCCGCGGCGATTTCCTCGACGGTCTCCCCTTTCATGCGCAGACCGATCAGCAGGCCCCCGATCTGTGCAGGCGTGGCCGCGCCAGTCATGATTGCGCGCATGACCTCGTACATTTCCGAGGAAGCGAGATCGCGCCGCTCGGTTACAGTCCGGATTGCGGATGATAGGTCCATGATCAGTTCTTCATTCACAAAGTGAGCACCTTGCCGGAAGCTTTCCCGCAGGCCGCCTTTCACTATGTGCTTGATTCCAAGAAATTTTTAAGCAACTCGTGGCCGCACTGGGTCAAAATGGACTCGGGATGAAACTGCACCCCTTCGACCGCCAACTCCCTATGCCGCACACCCATAATCTCATCGTCGTCCGCACTCCAGGCAGTGATCTCCAGGCAATCCGGCAGGCTCGCGCGCTCGATGACGAGCGAATGATAGCGCGTGGCCTCAAACGGACTGGGCAATCCCCGGAACACGCCTTCGCCGCCGTGATGGATCCAGGAGGTCTTGCCGTGCATTAGCCGCTGCGCCCGCACGACGCGGCCGCCATACGCCTGGCCGATGCTCTGGTGGCCCAGGCACACACCGAGAATCGGAATACGGCCGCCGAAGTGGCGCACGGTCTCTATCGACACCCCGGCTTCGTTGGGTGTGCATGGCCCCGGTGAAATGACAATGCGCTGCGGCGCAAGTTCTCCAATTGCTTCCACCGTAATCTCATCGTTACGCACCACGTGCACGTCTTCGCCTAGCTCACCCAGATACTGGACGAGGTTATAAGTAAAAGAGTCGTAATTGTCGATCATCAGCAACAAAGTATATGTATCTCCTTGTTACACAAGTGTTTATATGCTGGACATGGCGTTTGATACCCGCTTTTTCCTTCGATGCCTGTCGGCGTGGCGGTGGACCCTCGGAGTAAACATTGTGCCAGAGACGCAGGCACTTCGTCGATCAACGGGCATTGGGTTCAGTTCAAGGTCCCTCTGCGTGTCTGGCTTGTAAGTAACATATAAGTTTCTATTTATCCATGCCCCGTCAGGGACTCGAACTGCTCCGTGAAGACGGAACCAGCCCGTAGGCGGACTGGTTCGGTAGGCGTGATGCCGTCGCCGCGGCGAAAGTAACAACCGCCCAAGTTCGTATGGAGCAGGGAAACTTATCGAACGTTACGTGGTTCGCGAGCTTGGCGAGCATCGGATCGACGGGGACCGGGATACCGGATATACCTGGCGAAAGACGGTCTCAAGATCATCGCTCTATTAGGCGGTGGTACGAAGAAAGGGCAACAGAAGGATGTCGAGCGCGCCGTGGCGCTGTGGGAAAACTACAAACGACGCAAAGCCAGACAGACGAAACCGAGGTGATGGTATGGCACTAACGAGAGAGTTTAAAGAAACCGTGATCGCGCGTGTGAAACGCGATCCGGCGTTCGCCCAAGCGCTGCTCGATGAGGCGCTCACGCTTTTCCTCAATGGGGAGCCGGATACGGCGAAGCTCATTCTGCGCGATCTTGTGAACGCGACGGTAGGTTTTGAGTCGCTTTCGCGGAAAATTCACAAGTCGAGCAAGAGCCTGCATCGCAGGCTCTCGAAGTCCGGGAATCCGACGATGGAAAATCTTTCGGCGATCCTGGTCGCCATAAAGAAAGCGCTCCACGTCGAAATCAGGACGGTGGTGAAGGCCGCTTGATAACCCGCGGGATACCGCAATTCCAAAATCGATGCAGGAGAGCGAACCCTTCCGGGGACTGGCTTCGACAGCGGGATAAATCGATAGTCCCGGGTACGACACCGTTGCTAAGCGCAGCCCGTGCATGGCGGGTGAACCGAGTACCGAAGCGTACCGGATCCACGCCGGAATCCGGCAGATCCGTCGGATGATCAGCGCCAGCCCCCGGAAGGAATCCCTCTCAATAGGTTGACATCCCCACAATTGTTGTTATTCTTTATTCTAGAATATAGAACGTAGAATGACGATGGTGCTGAAACCCCAAGATGTTCTGGTCGTACTCAAGCTTCTGACCATAAGCCAGAGGCCTTGGTCCTATGCGTCGCTCGCGGCGCAACTGGAGATGAGCCCGTCGCAACTGCACT
>VFSW01014173.1_pt1 | contig 11036 bp, 10 predicted proteins | sample 5358111 | NCBI WGS metagenome assembly VFSW01 (sample SAMN11554181, study PRJNA540505) | mine drainage metagenome | isolation source: sediment from site ElyBrook_90M | place: USA: Ely Copper Mine, Vershire, VT | collected 2017
GCCCGGGTCGTGGTGACCCGGGCCTTCGTCGTGGCCGCCACCGTCGCCGGCGGCGTGACCGCTTACTCCGTTACTTCGCTGGGTACGAGTTCGGGTTCACTGAGATCGTCCCGGCCATGATGCCCTTGGCGATCTTGGCGATCGCGCTCTTCACCGACGCCGGCACCGAGATCCCGCCGTACTCGAGGGCCGTCCCCTGGTTCTTCAGCGTCCCGAGGTACGTACCGCCCTTGAAGGTGCCGGCCGCGGCGGAGAGCACCGCGTCGCGCACCGAGGGCTCGACGCCCTTGGCGACGGTGCCGATGAACCACGAGCAGTCCGCGGCGTCCGAGACGCAGCCGTTGCTGTCGACCCACATGATGCTGTGACCCTTGCCGGCCTGCTGGGCGGCCGCGACCGAACCGAGGCCGACCGAGCCGGCCACCGGGAAGACGATGTCCGCGCCCGACGAGAAGTCACCGGACGTGATGGTCTTACCGGCCGTCTGGTCGGTGAAGTTGCCGACGAAGGTGCCGGTGCCGGCGCACTTGGCGAGCGTGCACGTGCCGGCCGCGGGCGTCCAGCCGAGCACCTTGATCGCGGCGCCCTTCACCTTGTTGTAGTAGCGCACGCCGGCGACGAAGCCGTTCATGTACATGGTGACCGACGGGAAGTCCATGCCGCCGTACGTCGCGACCGTACCGGTGTGGGTGCTCGCCGCGGCGAGGTAGCCGCCGAGGAAGGCCGCCTGGTCCGTCTCGTACTGCAGCGCGAGCACGTTGTGGTACTTGAGACCCTGCGGTGCGTCGTCAACGATCGCGAACTTCTGGTGCGGGTGCGCGTTGGCCGCGGCCAGCGTGGCGCCGTCCATGAGGAACCCGACGGTGACGATGATGCCGCAACCCTCGTGGATGAAGGTGTTGATGTTGGGCACGTAGTCGGCGGCCGAGGTCGACGACAGGTACGAGATCTGGATGCTCTTGTTCTGCGCGTGAGCGTCCTTCATGCCCTTCCAGGCCGAGGCGTTGAACGACTTGTCGTTGATGCCACCGGTGTCGGTGACGACGCAGGCCTTGAACGTCTTGGCCGCGGACGCCGAGGTCGCGGCCACGCCGAGCGTCAACGTCCCGAGCACCAGCGACGCCGCCCCCAGTACCGCGCCGACGCGACGTGCGGCGAACTTCTCTCCCTTGTGCATGTTGTGACCCCTCCAGCGGATCCGCGGATTGCCACCAGCCCCCGTTGGTCTGGCCGCGCCCACGCGTTGTCACCGGTGACACTACTCCGGCGGTTGCTCGGCGCGCGGTCGCGGACCTCAATGCGCGAGGGCGCTGCGGTGCGGGACGGCCAGGCTCGCGACGAGGGCGGCCAGGGCGATCGCCGCGGAGAGGTGGAAGGCCCACTGGTAGCCGTTGACGAGGGCCAACGGGGACAGCGGGTGCGAGAACGCGGCGCTGCGGTCGGCGGCGATCGTGCCGAGGGCCGCGAGCGCGACCGAGCCGCCGACCTGGCGGCTGGTGTTCAAGACGCCCGAGGCGAGACCGGCGTCGGCGCGGTCGACGCCGCTGGTGGCGGCCGTCGCGAGCGGGGTGAAGAGCAGGCCGATCGCGAAGGCGCAGAGCACCGACGGCACGACGATCGCCGTGGCGTACGACGAGTGCACGCCGATCAGGGCGATCCAGAAGAAGCCGACGGCCGCGCTGGTGGTGCCGGCGACGAGCAGGTGGCGCACGCCGAAGCGGCCGATCACCCTCGAGCTGAGCTGGGCGCCGGCGATGATCGCCACCGCCATCGGGAGGAAAGCGAAGCCCGTCTTCACGGCGCCGTAGCCGAGGATGTACTGGTAGTAGAAGGTGAGGAAGTACCACATCGCGAAGAACACCCCGCCCACGAGGAACATCACCAGGTTCGCGGTCGTCACCGCGCGCGAGCGGAACAGCCGCAGCGGCACCAGCGGGTGGGTGGCGACGCGGGCCTCCCAGGCGAGGAAGAGGCCGACCCCGCCGACGCCGCCGACCATCCACGCCAGCGTCGCCACGTCGGTCCAGCCGGTCGTGGCGGTGGTCACCAGGCCGTAGATCGCGGCGGCCAGCGAGGCCGTGACGAGCACGGCGCCGGTGACGTCGAGCTTGACGCGGGCCTCGCGGTTGCGCAGCTCGCGCAGGTAGAGCGCCGCCAGCGCCGCGGCCGCGACGGCGAAGGGCACGTTGATGAAGAAGACCCAGCGCCAGGAGAACCAGCCCGTGAGGACGCCGCCGAGCAGTCCGCCGACGGCGCCGCCGGCCCCGGCGCCGGCGCTCCAGGCGCCGATGGCCTTGGGCAGCCGGGCGCCGTGGAAGGTCGTCAGGATGATGGTCAGCGTGGCCGGGGAGAGCACGGCCCCGCCGAGACCCTGCAGGGCGCGCACCGCGACGATCTGGGTGCCCGAGGTGGCGAAGCCGGCGCCGACGCTCGCGATCGTGAAGATCGCCAGACCAGTGAGGTAGACCCGCCGGCGTCCGAAGATGTCGGCGGCCCGTCCCCCGAGCAGGAGGAAGCCGGCGAAGGTGATGACGTAGGCGTTGACGACCCACTGGGCGTTGGCGAGCGTGAAGTGGAGGTCCCGCTGCATCGAGGGCAGGGCGACGTTCACGATCGAGACGTCGAGCACCACCATGAACTGCGCCACGCAGGCGATGGTGAGCACGACCCAGTCGGGGGCGTGGCGGTGCACGGCGGCGCTGGCTGACATGGCGCGAGTGTACCGGTCGTCGGTTCGGTCTCGACCGTCGCGATCTGGGCCACACTGGTGGGCATGGTTGCCCAGTTCATCTTCACCATGCGTGATCTCCGTCGCTTCTATCCCCCCGATCGCGAGGTGCTGCGCGGCATCAACCTGTCGTTCTACCCGGGGGCCAAGATCGGCGTCATCGGCGCCAACGGCTCCGGCAAGAGCTCGCTGCTGCGCATCATGGCCGGGCTCGACGACGGCTTCACCGGCGAGGCCCGGCTCACCCCGGGCTTCAGCGTCGGGTACCTCTCCCAGGAGCCGACGCTCGACCCCGCCAAGGACGTGGTCGGCAACGTGGCCGACGGCGTTGGCGAGCAGCGAGACCTCCTCGTGCGCTTCAACGAGGTCTGCGCCGCGATGGGCGAGCCCGACGCCGACTTCGACGCGCTGCTCGGCGAGCAGGCCGGGCTCCAGGCGCGCATCGACGCGCTGAACGCCTGGGACCTCGAGCGCACCCTCGAGATCGCGATGGACGCCCTGCGGCTCCCGCCGGCCGACGCCGACGTGGCGACCCTGTCGGGCGGCGAGCGCCGTCGCGTCGCGCTCTGCCGGCTGCTGCTCGCCCGGCCCGACCTGCTGCTGCTCGACGAGCCCACCAACCACCTTGACGCCGAGTCGGTCGCCTGGCTCGAGCGCACCCTCAAGGAGTACGCGGGTACCGTCGTGGCGATCACGCACGACCGCTACTTCCTCGACAACGTCGCGTCGTGGATCCTCGAGCTCGACCGGGGCGCCGGCATCCCCTGGGAGGGGAACTACTCGTCGTGGCTCGAGCAGAAGCAGGCGCGGCTCGCGGCCGAGGAGCGCTCCGACCAGGCGCGCCAGGCGGCGCTCGCCCGAGAGCTCGAGTGGATCCGGATGTCGCCGCGGGCCCGCCAGTCCAAGGGCAAGGCGCGCGTCACGGCCTTCAACCAGCTGGTCGCCGAGAGCGAGGCGGCCGACCGGCGACTGGACCGGCTCGAGATCGCGATCCCGCCGGGCCCGCGCCTGGGCGACCTCGTCGTCGAGGCCGAGCGCGTGCGCAAGGGCTTCGACGACCGCCTGCTGATCGAGGACCTCTCGTTCCTCTTGCCGCCGGGCGGCATCGTGGGCGTGATCGGACCGAACGGCGCCGGCAAGTCGACGCTCTTCAAGATGATGATCGGGGCGCTCGCCCCCGACGCCGGACGATTCGAGGTGGGCCCCACGGTCGCCTTCGCCTACGTGGACCAGTCCCGCGAGGGCCTCGACCCCACGGCGACCGTCTTCGACGAGATCAGCGGCGGCGAGGAGCGACTCGTCGTCGGCCACCGGGAGATCCACGCCCGCGCCTACGTGGCGAGCTTCGGGTTCAAGGGCGCTGACCAGCAGAAGCGGGTGGGGGAGCTCTCCGGCGGCGAACGCAACCGGGTCCAGCTGGCCACGGTCCTGCGCGGCGGCGGCAACGTCCTGCTGCTCGACGAACCCACCAACGACCTCGACGTCGACACCCTGCGCGCCCTCGAGGACGGCCTGCTGTCGTTCCCCGGCTGCGCCGTCGTGATCAGCCACGACCGGTGGTTCCTCGACCGCATCGCGACCCACGTCCTGGCCTTCGAGGGTGACGCCGAGGTCCGCTGGTTCGAGGGCAACTTCTCGGACTACGAGGCCGACCGCCACCGGCGCCTGGGTACCGACGCCGACCAGCCCCACCGCATCCGCTACAAACCGCTCACCCGCTAGGAAGCCGCTCGATAACGTGGCACGGTGGCCCCGTCCAGCGAAAGTGAGTCCGCCGTGAGCGACCGTGAGGCGTGCGTCGAACGAGACGCCCTCGACGTTCTCGCGCCGCGTCGCGACGGCTTCGTCCTGGCCGACGGACTGATCTACCTCGACGGCAACTCGCTCGGGCCCCTCTCGCTCGCGTCGCGCGAGCGGGTGCTCGCCACGCTCGAGCGAGAGTGGGCGCAGGGCCTCGTGCGCAGCTGGAACACCGCCGGGTGGATGGCCGCGCCGACCAGGATCGGTGACCGGCTGGCGAGGCTGATCGGCGCCGGGCCCGGCGAGGTCCTGGTCGCCGACACCCTCACGATCCTGCTGGCCAAGCTGGTCCTGGGCGCCCTCGACCTGCGCCCGCAACGTCACGTCGTGGTCACCGACGCCGCGAACTTCCACTCCGACCTCTACATGGTCGAGGCGATCGCGAAGCGGGCCGGACGGCCGATCACGGTGCGCGCGATCGAGCGCGACCGGTTGGACGACGAGCTCGGCGACGACGTGGCGCTCGTGATGCTGACCCACGTGGACTTTCGAACCGGCGAGATGCTCGACCTCGGCGACGTGACCGAACGCGTGCACGCGTGTGGCGCGCTGATGCTCTGGGACTTCGCCCACTCGACGGGCGCGGTCCCCCTCGACGTCACCGCCGCCGGGGTCGACTTCGCGGCCGGCTGCGGCTACAAGTACCTCAACGGCGGGCCGGGCGCCCCGGCCTTCCTGTACGTGCGCTCATCGTGGCAGGGCGTGATCGAGAACCCCTTGCGCGGGTGGCTCGGTCACGCGCGGCCCTTCGACTTCGAGCGCGAGTACGAACCGGCCCGCGGCGTGCAGTCCTTCGTGACCTCCTCGCCGTCGGTGCTCGCCCTCAGCGCCCTCGACGGCGCCCTCGACGCCTTCGAGGGCCTGACGATGGAGGCGGTGCGCGCCAAGAGCCTGGCCCTGACGGACCTCTTCATCGAACTCGTCGAGCGGCGGTTGCCGGGCCTCTTCGACCTGGTGACCCCCCGCGAGCACGCGCGGCGCGGCTCCCAGGTGTCGCTGCGCCACCCCAGCGCCTACGGCATCGTCCAAGCGCTGATCGCCCGCGACGTCGTCGGTGACTTCCGCGCCCCCGACGTCTGCCGCTTCGGCTTCACGCCGCTGTACCTGCGCTTCGTCGACGTCTACGACGCCGTCGACCACCTGGTGGCCGTGATGGAGGGCGACGAGTACGCCGACCCCCGCTTCGCGACCCGTCACGCGGTCACGTGACCACCCGGTCGGGTGGTCACTGCGCGAAGATCACCGTTCGCCGTCCGACGATCATGACCCGGTCCTCGGCGATCAGTCCGACCGCCCGCGCCAGCACCGAGCGTTCGATGTCGCGGCCCAGGGCGACGAGGTCGCCCGGACGACGGGCGTGGGTCACGCGCGCCACGTCCTGCTCGATGATGGGCCCGTCGTCGAGGTCAGCGGTGACGAAGTGCGCCGTCGCACCGATCAGCTTCACGCCGCGCTCGTAGGCCTGGTGGTACGGGCGCGCACCGACGAACCCCGGCAGGAACGAGTGGTGGATGTTCACGATCCGCCCGCTCAGGTCCTCGCAGAGCTCGGCCGAGAGGATCTGCATGTAGCGGGCGAGGACGACGACGTCGACCTCGTAGCGACCGACGAGCTCGCGCAGGGCGGCCTCGGCCGTCGCCTTGGTCGACGGGGTCACCGGGACCTCGACGAAGGGCACGCCGTGGCGTTCGCACAGCGCCCGGCAGACGTCGTGGTTGCTCACCACCGCGACGATGTCGAGGGCCAGGTCGCCCTGCTCGGCGCGGTAGAGCAGGTCGGCCAGGCAGTGGTCGAACTGCGAGACCATGACCAGCGCCCGGCGGCGCCGCGACTCGGGGCGGATGGAGAGTGACGGCGTGAAGGTCGCGAGCTCCGCCTCCAGTCGGTCGCGGACGGCCTCGGGGCCGGCCGGGCACTCGAACCGCGTGCGCATGCAGAACTGACCGGTCACCGGATCGGTGAACTGGTCGTTCTCCAAGATGTTGCCGTCGATCGCGAAGACGGCCGAACTGAGCGCCCGCACGATGCCCGGGACGTCCGCGCACTGCAGCGTGACGACGTAGGTGGGCGCGGTCACGTCGCCGATCTAGGACTTGTAGGAGTAGAAGCCCTGGCCCGACTTGCGCCCGAGCAGTCCCGCCTGGACCATGCGCGAGAGCAGCGGCGGTGGCGCCAGGTGGGGCTCCTTGAACTCCTCGTACAGCGACTCGGCGACGGCGAGGGTGGTGTCGAGGCCGATGAGATCGGTGAGCGCGAGCGGTCCGAGGGGGTGGGCGCAGCCCACCACCATCCCAGTGTCGATGTCGTCGGCGCTGGCGAAGCCCGACTCCAGCATGCGCACCGACGACAGCAGGTACGGGATCAGGAGGGCGTTCACCACGAAGCCGGCGCGGTCGGGCGAGGAGATCACCTTCTTGCCGAGCACGTCGCTGCCGTAGGCGCGGACCCGGGCCGTGGTCTCGGCGCTGGTCAGCAGGGAGGAGATCACCTCGACGAGCCTGAGCACCGGCACCGGGTTGAAGAAGTGCATGCCGATGACCTGTTCGGGGCGCTTGGTCGACATCGCGAGCTTGATGATCGGGATCGACGACGTGTTGGTGGCCAAGATGGCCTCGGCGTCGGCGACGACCGAGTCGAGCTTGCGAAAGACCTGGACCTTGGTGGCCTCGTCCTCGGCCACGGCCTCGATCACCAGTTGGCGGTCGTGGAGCCTGGTGAAGTCCTCGCTGAAGCTGAGGTTGCCCCGGGCCCGGTTGGCCTCGTCCTCGGGGACCTTGCCCGCGGCGACGGCGCGGCTGAGCGACTTCTCGATGCGCGCGACCCCGGCCGCCAGCGCCTCGGAGTTGCGCTCGATGACGACGACGTCGGCGCCGGCGCGGGCGGCGATCTCCGCGATGCCCGACCCCATCAGGCCGCAGCCCACTACCCCAACCCGTTCCATGGAGACCTCCTCGTCCGACCGTCGTCCGACCGTCGAGCGTTCCGAGTCTAGATGCGGCCCCGCGGCCGACCGAGGTGGCCGCAGGCCCCGGGTCCAGCGGGCTCGCTACGATGACCAGGGGCGAACGGCCCGTGGGACGGAGGGTGACATGGACAGCGTCAACGTGGTGATCGAGATTCCGCGCGGGAGCCAGAACAAGTACGAGTACGACCACGACCACCACACGATCAAGCTCGACCGCCACCTGCTCGTCTCCATGGGTTACCCCGCCGAGTACGGGTTCATCCCCGACACCCTCGGCGGCGACGGTGACCCCCTCGACGCACTGGTCCTGACCGAGTTCCCCACCTTCCCCGGGTGCCTCATCGAGTCCAAGATCCTCGGCATGTGCCTGATGACCGACGAGCACGGCGAGGACGCCAAGCTGCTCGCCGTGCCGACCTACGACCCCCGGTGGAAGACGGCGACCGGTATCGACGACGTGCCCAAGGACGTCCTCGACCGGATCGCCCACTTCTTCACCGTCTACAAGGACCTCGACGAGGGCAAGTGGATGAAGGTCGAGCGCTGGGTGGGCCGAGCCGAGGCGGTGGCCGAACTGGCGGCGTCGCGCGCCCGCTTCGTCGGATAGGTCGAATCTCGTCGGAGGTCAACGTGAACGGTCCCATGGTGCCCGAGGTCGATTCCGACCGCTCGACCGTGCGGCTGCTCGTGGTGACCCAGTCGCTCTTCTTCGCGTCCCTGGCGCTGTGCGTGGCGGTGAACCACAGCGCGACGGCCCAGCAGGACGGCATCTCCTTCTACGGCGTCTGGCCGCGCACCGTGGTCGTCGTCGTCGTCGGCTACGCCGCGGCCGGCCTCGGGCTGTGGCGCGCCGGGGCCTGGTACCGGGGCGCCGGGGCGCCGCCCTCGCTCTTCATGGGCGTGCGCCAGGTGGCGGTGGGGCTGCCGCTGCTCCTGGTCACCCCGTACGACGAGGGCACCGTCCTCAACTGGATGCACATGACCATCGGCGTCGCGATGGCGCTCGTGCAAGCCGCGAGCACGATCGCCCTGGCGCGCCGACGCCACCGGTTCGACGCCCGCGCCATCTTCGTCGTGCAGCTCGCGGGAGGACTGCTCGCGGCGGCGTCGCTGCCCACGTACCACTTCGCGTTCCTCTTGCAGGGCGAGACGGTCTACGAGATCGCCTTCGCCTGCAGCCTCGTGGTCTGGGTCCGCGAGCTCGCGCGCGCCGAGCGACGCTCGACCCGCTTCAGCCGTTCGACCGTGTGATCATCGTTTCAGCGATCGCGTAGAGCGACGCCCGCCACTCCTCGGCGCTCGCGGCGAGCGGGTGCGTGCCCTCGAGGGAGACCTGGCCGAAGAAGAGGGCGTACCAGATGCGGGCGAAGGAGACCGCGCTCAAGCTGTCGACCAGGAAGCCGCCGTCGATGATCGGTCGGACGCGACCGACGATGTAGTCCCCCGCCTGGCGCTGGGCGTCGGCGATACCGTCGGCCGCCACCTTGTTGTGGCGGGCGAAGGAGAGGCCGTCGACTCGACGTTCTCGCGACGTGAAGCGTTCGGGACCCTGCGCGTCGTCGATCATCCGGTGGAGGGCCCAACGCAGCCCCTCGGGGGTGCTCACCCCGACCAGGGGCGCCGTGAAGTGGGTGGCGGCCCGCATGAGCTCGCTGCGGTACCGCTCGACGATGGTCGCGGCGATCAGCCCCTCGCGGTCCGAGAAGTAGCTGTAGAGCAACGAGACGGCCACGTTCGCGGTCGTCGCGACCCGTTTGACCCGGTACCGAGTGATCCCCTGGGTCTCCAACTCCTCGTTCGAGGCCGCCAGGATTCGTCCCCGTGTCACCATCGAAGGCTACTCGCGGTCCGTCCTGGACCTCGTGTGACGTTAGTCCCGACGTACCATCGAGTCGGCGATCACCTCGAGCGCCCGCAGCCAGTCGTCGGCCGACACCGCGAGGTTCTTCTCACCCTCGAGGGCGATCTGGCCGAAGAAGAGGGCGTACCAGATGCGCGCGAAGGCGAAGCCCGTCACGCCCTCGGCGAGCAGGTTCTTGTCGACGAGGGGCTGGACGTAGCGCTCGATGAGGTCGCCGGCCTCCTCCTTGGCGGCGGCGATGCCCGCCGACGCGGTCAGGTTGTGGTGGGCGAAGGACATCCCCTCGATGCGCAGGATCCGCGCCTCGGTGCGCTCGGGCAGCTGGGCGTCGGCGATCATGGTGCGCAGCGCGTCGCGCAGCTGCCCGGTCGTCTCGACGCCGCGCAGCGGCGTGGTGAAGGTTTCGGCGTTGCCGAGCAGGACCTGGCGGTAGCGGTGGACGATGGTCGCGGCGATCAGACCCTCGCGGTCGTCGAAGTAGCTGTAGAGCAGGGCGACCGAGATGCCCGCCTCCATGGCGACCCGCTTGACGCGGAACTGGGTGAGCCCGTGCTTCTCGATCTCGTGGGCCGCGGCCTCCAGAATCTTGTCTCGCGTCACGGCCGAAGACTACCCCGGCGATTCGGCGGTCGGTCGGTCAGGCCTCGCTCAGCCAGTCGCGGGTGTTCAGGATCTCGTCGACCCGGCGCAGGAAGCGGGCGGCGTAGGCACCGTCGATCACCCGGTGGTCGAAGGTGATCGCGAGCAGTCCGACCGAGTGGATCGCGATCGACTCGCCCCCGGCGGCGTCGCGCACGACCACGGGCTTGCGCGCGACGCCGTCGGTCGCGAGGATCGCGACCTGGGGCTGGTTGATCACGGCGCCGGTCATCAGGGTCCCGTACGGACCGGGGTTGGTGATCGTGAAGGTCCCGCCGGTCGTCTCGTCGACGGTGAGCCGCTTGGTGCGCGCCCGCTCGGCGAGCGTACGAACGGTGCGCGCCATCTCCACGAGGCCGAGGCGGTCGGCGCCGCGCACGACGGGCACGACGAGACCCTGACCGTCGAGGTCCACGGCGACGCCGAGGTGGTAGTCGCGGTGCACGATGAGGCACTGGTCGCCGACCGAGGCGTTGAGGTGGGGGAAGTCGATCAGGGCCGCCACGGTGGCGACGGCGTTGAAGGGCAGGTAGGTCAGCGAGAAGCCCTCGTCGCGCTTGAAGTCCGGTCCCCGGGCCCGTCGCACCGCCTCGACGCGCTCGTAGTCGACCTCGCGCACCATCAGCGTGTGCGCCGAGGTCGCCTTGGAGCGGACCATGTGCTCGGCGGTGATCGACCGGATCGTGGAGAAGGGGATCACCTCGTCGCCCGGGGCCGCAGACCGCTTCGCGATCGCGGACTCGACGTCGCGGCGGGTGAGCCGTCCGTCGGGTCCCGTCGCGGCGACGTCGGACGGGTCGAGGTGGTGCTCGGCGAGCAGGCGACGGACGACCGGCGAGATCGGAGCGGTCGGTGCGGCCGGCTCCGCGACGCGCTCGGCCCGGGCGACGTGGGCGAGAACGTCGTCGCGCGTCAGCCGGCCGTTGGGTCCCGTCGCGGCGACGGCGGACGGGTCGAGGCGGTGCTCGGCGAGCAGGCCACGGACGACCGGTGAGAGGTAGGGTCCCGGGGGCGGGGGCCCGGCGGCGCGGGCCGCCGCGCCG
>VFSW01014174.1_pt1 | contig 11036 bp, 10 predicted proteins | sample 5358111 | NCBI WGS metagenome assembly VFSW01 (sample SAMN11554181, study PRJNA540505) | mine drainage metagenome | isolation source: sediment from site ElyBrook_90M | place: USA: Ely Copper Mine, Vershire, VT | collected 2017
TGGCCACGGGCGCGTCCGGGGATGGCGAGGCGATGTGTATCGGACTCGCCGCGCGCGCCTGGCCTTGGCCGAGCAGCGTGAAAATGAAAACCACTGATGCGACAAGCGCGAGCCTGCCAAGGCTCGACCCCGTACGCGTTGCAATAGCAAACATCTGCCATCGCGATCGATCTCCCATACAGAAAGCTCCCCCGTCCGGCTTAAACTTACGCTGGCTTTCAGGCAACGCGCTTGGGACGGAAATTCTGTCGTTCGATTTCTCGACGAAAACTCTTGAGTGAAAGAGCTACACAGTACGCGCAGTCGATTTCAATTCATTCACAAAAGAAAAGCGGAAAAGTGTCGCCACGTTGACACTGGAGAAAATCGGCCGCGCCGCCGATCGTGCGAGTCACGGGCGAGTAGAACGCAGTGTATGTGAAAATATGACAGCGCAGATTGCGGTTGCCCAACGCCGCCGTCCGATGACGGAAATTTTCAGGGTCGATCGCCGACCGCTGTGCGGTGATCGTTTTCAACCGTCGGCTGAATCTGCATCTGCGCGGCGTTCGGGAAATCCCGGTAACCCGGATCAACAAAGTTGGTGGCGCCCCGCATGAAGCCCTGCTCGACCCCAAGCAGGTCCGCGCGATTGTCCATATCGGGATGGTGCACGCTCTGCTCCCGCGGCGGCTCGTCGGCCTGCAACTGCGTTTGCCCGAAGGGATAACGCAGCGCAAATGCGATCGCGACGACAATAACAGTGGCGATTACGATTCTCAGCAGTATTTTCAAATTCCACCAGCGCATCGAGCGCCAATTTGCATCAGCTCGAGACTCAAACATTTCCCGCGGCTTGGCCTGACTCGTCAAAACAAGGTGCGCGCAAAAATCATAGGTGCATCGACTCGCGTCCGGGAAACCTCGCAACCTCATATGATTGCGGCTCGGAATGCTTGCCGCGAGAACCGCGGTAGCGGTCTGCAACATCGCCAATCAAAGCGAACAGCTTGTCCGGTACCAGCACGATCTGCCGGCTCAAATTGATCACCGCGCCCAATCGAACCAGCTGGCCCAGATTCGCATTCACCTTCTGGCGTGACACACCCAGCAGGTTGGACAGATCCTTCTGCGTTATCGGCAAATTCAGAATCAGGCCTCGCGAGTCGCGCACGCCGAACTTCGCCCCCATTTCGATCAGCGCAATCACCAGCCGGTCGCGCGGCGACAGGCGCGACGTTCTTACGTATCGCATCAGCGTTTCGGTCGACCACCCCACTGTCATTTCAATCGCTGATTTGAACGCCGGCAAATCGACGCCCAGCAGTATCTCCAGCAGCTTCGCCGAGTTGATCGTGGCAACCTGGCTATTGGTGAACGCATATCCTTTCAGGCCTTTCGCAATCTCCGGCAGTAACGAAGAGACACCAAATATCTCTCCGGGCGCCAGCAGCGTGACCAGCAACTGATGACGGCCGTCGTGCTCCCAGGTGACCGCCAGCGCACCTTTGAGTAACAAAAAGATGTCGGTCGATTGCAGCTCAATCGGGATGCGATCGCCGCGGTTGAAGCGCACCACCGACATTTCCGCAGCCAGCCGTTCGAGCTTGTCGCCGCCCAGCGCCGGAAAATGTTTGAACAGCGTCTGAGCGTCGATCGCTTTTTCCACCGATCCGTTCGACGAGGGCGCGGAACTTCGCTTCTTTGGGGGTATGGAGCACTTCATCATGAGCGTAAGAATCGAAGATCCTTCACTACAATCATCTTATCATAATCATTCTAGTAATGTCTACGTTCTGTTTATCTATACCACTTTTTTCATATATGGAATTGCTTTATTTGGCTTTTCAGGCTACATTGGATCCGAACACCAGCGCATACGTCATCAACGCCGGGCACAGGGTCTCCGATGATATCGAACACCACCTTTAATCGCTTTTATTCGGACCAGACTCGCGATGGCGCCGTCGCCTTCTACGGTTGGGTCCGAAAAGAAACCACGCCACAGACTGTCCTGCTGAATTTGGGCGCCGGGCCTCCGGCTGACCGCGGCTCGATTCGCGTATTCAAGGGCGAAGTCGCTCGCGTCGTCGGCGCCGACATCGATCCCGAAGTGATGGACAATCCTGAACTGGACGAGGCGCACGTGATCAACGCCGATAACAGCCTGCCGTTCGAGGACAACACCTTCGACGCGGTCTTGTCGGATTGGGTGCTCGAGCACGTCTCCGCGCCCGATCAGTTCCTGCGCGAAGTGCATCGGGTGCTGAAAAAAGGCGGCGTCTTTCTGTTTCGCACACCTAATTCGTGGCACTACGTTGCGATAATCGCGAAGCTCACGCCCGACTGGTTCCATCACGTGATCGCCAACTGGGCGCGCGGATATCCGCCCGGTACTCACGAACCCTGGCCGACCTACTATCGTCTCAATTCCCGCAAGACCGTCTATGCTGAAGGCCGCAAGGCCGGCTTCGACCGTATCGAACTGCGGATGTGGGAGCCCGAGCCGCGCTACCTGGTATTTCACTTCCTGCCGTTCCTGCTCGGAGTCGGCTACGAAAGAGTCGTCAATCGCTATCGGATGTTCGAAGGACTGCGCGCGGGAATTTTCGGGCGGATGGTGAAGTAAGCGCCGCCGCGCTCTGCGGCCGGCGCTCTTTAGGCCTCAATCTCCAGCCAGGTCGAACGCCTTCGAGGCCCTGCGCCAGAAGAGATTTTCCGGATCGATTCTCGTCCGCCAGCTCGTCACCGCCCGGCCGATCGACAGCCCCGGCTTGATCAGCGGATTGAGCATCACCTGCTCTTTGAACGGGTGGATACCGAAACCCATGCTGGTCTTGAAATGATAGAGGCCCTCTTTCGCGGCCAGCGCGATTTGACCGTTCGAGATCCAGCCGACCTCCGGACGCGCGAGCGCCGTCTTCATCACCGTGAACAGCAGCGCGTTGTTCGAATAGCTCTTGAGCTGGGCCGACGAGCTTTTCTGCAGGTGGATGTAGTAACAGTCCTCCGCCAGCATCGCGACAATGAAGGCGGCCAGCTCACCATCGACGAGCGCACCCCATGCCTCGAGGTCCGGCCAGCGGCCCGCGAGCTCGCAAAACGATTTCCAGTGCGACTCGCTGCGATGCGGTTGCTTGCCGGTCTGGCGCAGGTTGGTTTCCGTGATGAGCGGATACGCTTTGACCGCGAGATCCTTGAAGTCCATCTGTTCGACGGTGCAGCGGGCAAGCCCGCGCCGCGTATGGCTGCGAGCGTTGGCCGAAAGCGTCGCGAAGTCGTAGCTGCGATCCGCACAGACGTAAATTCCACCGTCCGCGTTCGCATCGACCGGAGTACCGGGGTAGCGAACCGCCAACGCGGCGCCGCGGAACATTACTTTCGCCAGCTCGGAGCGCGCCGGATCGACGTTGCGGTGAATCGGCAGGTTTTTGTAGAGGAAGCGCTGAGAACTGTACCAGAAGCAACTTTTGGTCTGGACGATTTGATGCCCCAACGATCGGAAGAAGTCGGCCATTTGATTTTCACGCATTTTATTATTTCTCTAGTCTGCTCCGATCACTTCTCGGACTTCGCTAAGACCTCCACATTCTGAGTGCGCGTCAGGATCGCGTTTCCGTAGTTGGCCAAGCGCGCGAGCCGCTCGCCGATTGCCTCGATCGTGCGATGCCGAATCGCGCCGGCGCGGCTCGCCTCGAGCATCCACTTGAAATCCTTGAGCGTGGTGCTCGCCATCGGTCCCATCCGCGGCATCAGGCGATTCTCGCGATTGGCAATTCTGAAATCCGAGGTCATCACGCGCCGATAGCCGGCGGCCCACGCGGCGGCGATCACGCTGTCGTTGTAATGACCGCCCGGGAGCGCGAGCGCAGCGATTGGCTCGTGGAGCAGGTCTGCCAAGCGCAGCTTCGACTCAACCATCTCGTGCGAGGCCTCGGCCAGACTGACCTGGGTGAGCCGCGAATGAGTCAGGCCGTGGGAACCGACCTCGAAGCCCTGCGATCGCAGCGCCAGCACCTGGTCGCGACTGAGATAGCCGGGGCGTCCCAGGTAGGACCACACGATGAAGAAGATCGCGTGCAGATTGCGGCGCGCAAGCTCGGGCGCGGCCACGATCAGATCGCTGGCGTGACCGTCATCGAACGTGATCAACAGCGACTTGGGCCCGGCGGCAGGACGATCAAGCTCGTCGATCGTAAAAGTGCGATAACCGCCATCGACGATCGCGTCGAGCTGGTCGCCGAAATCGCGCGCCGTGACCGCGTGCTCGATACTCGACGTCTGCGGCAGCGCGGTGCCCGCGGCCGGCGCGATCGCGTGATACATCAGAATCGGGAGATCGTTAGTCCGGTTATTCACGTCATGCCACCCGCCTGAGCATTGGTATCGTCGAGCGCGAGAGCGTCTGTTCCGGGACCGCGGCGGGACGCCGACGCCGCCTCGCCAGACGTTGTCTTTCGGCCAGTGCCCAGCAAAGCGTCGCGATCATCCCGACCGCATAGCGGCAGTCGCCCGCCGTGCCTTCGGTAAAATCGAGCAGCAGAATTGGGACGACGACGAGAAAGAACAGCGGCTTCAAATTCCACGGATCGTCTTTGCGCCACATCAGCGCCAGAAACGGGCGGACGAAGAAAAATATCCAGAACGCCAGCGCGGGAATGCCGAGGCTGACCGCCTTGGACAGGTAATCGCTGTGCAGCGAGCTGCGCGGGCCGTCCTCCCACGGTCCCCACCAAATCGGGAAGTCGTGGGCCTTCATGATTTCGCCTTCGACCTCGAAGCCGTAGCCGATCAATGGACGTTGCTCGATTTTCTCGATTGCAAACTTCCAGATGTCGGTGCGTCCGGTGAGGCTCGCAACGTCGCCGCGGTCGAGATATTCGGGATTCAACTGTGCCACCAGGATATAACCGACGATCCCGAGCGCGGCGATGATCGGCAGCGCGCGCAGGCGATATCGCCAAAGCAGGTACAGCAGGCCGCCGACCGCCAGGCCGACAAACGGCGAGCGCGAATCCGCCATCCCGGCGAGCACGACCGCCGCGACCATCTGCGCCGCCAGCAGCCACCGCTTCCATCCGCTGATTGAGCTCCACGCCACCAAGCCCACGCCGATGGTCGCGAGTGCTATCTCACCGATCTGGTTGGGCGAGCCGTAGATGCCGCGCAGCCGCACCATGCCGGTCATCGCCTCGACGTCCCAGACCACGTCGTGGGACATCACCAGCGAACTGACGACGATCACGGCCCATACAATGCCGGTTCCGATCAAATACCAACTGAGCAGTGATTGGATATCTTCGCGATTAGCTACTGCGCGCGCGATTCTGACTATTGCCATGAACATCAGGATCGCGGCCAGAATCCGGGCGGTCGAGTAGGTCGGCAGCAGTGAATAGGAAATGCTTATGACGCCGAACCCAAGGTAGATCAGGTAGTCAAGAAATCCACCCTGTAAAATCTCGTCGTTCTGGAAGGCGGTCCACACGGCGGCGCCGCAAAATGCGATCAGCAACGGATAGCGGACCATGAAGAGCTGATCGTTGGTCAGCGGCAGAAAGCTCGCGCCGCTCAACTCTTCGACCAGCAGAATTGCGCACAGCAGATGCGCGCCGTTGCCCTGCACGCGGCGAGCGGCCCAGACGAGCGCGATTGCGCCGGCGACGGCGGCGACGGCCAGGATGAGGATTGGGAAGTTGAGCATCAGCAACGCCAACAGGCCCAGCGCCGCCGCGCCAATCAGCATCGATGCGGTCGGCGGCCGGTACACTTTCGATGGCTGTGCCAATTCCATTGTCAATTCATTCCGGCGGCTAGCGGCGCATCGCGGCAGTTTCGGCGTGCGGCCGGCCGTTCGCTTGTGGAGAGTGCAGCTTGGGGTCGGGAGTCAACGCCTTTCTCGCTTCGTTGGCCAGTTCCTCGGTCCGCCGCAGGTTGGATTCGAGCACCGCCTCGAGCATCGGCGACGATGCGATGGTGCGCATCAATTCGATATTTGGAATTACGCAATGACCGCCGATGAAGCCGGGGTAGTATTTGGTGTTCGGCAGGAAATCGACTTCCTCGAAGAAGTCCAACGCTTCGGCGTAATCGCCATCGACCCGGTTTGCGTAGCGATTGAGTTCCTGGGCGAAGGCGATTAACACGCCGAAGTAAGTAGTCTCACCGAGTTTGGCCAGCTCGAGAGTTTCCAACTTGCTAATGGACTGAGTAGTCATTCCGGCCGCGCGAAAGTGTTCGGCGGCGCGATTCGCGGTCTCGTCATCGATGCCCGCGACGAACTTGCGATACTTGAGCAGGTCTTCAGCCATCCGGACGTGCTTGCCGCGCACCGGGCTGTAGGCAATCGGCGCCGACGCCCGGTTGGCGATGGCGCGGCTGGTGCCTGGAACGACGGTACTGTTGATGATCGTCAGTTCGGGCTTGAAGCGTTGAATGTATGAAAGTGCCGCGGCTTCGAAATCGGCCTGCCGCGTGAACGGAATGCACAAGTGCATCACGCCGATAGGCTCGTCGAACTCGCGTCTTTCGATATCGTGCTCGAGCACGCGGCCGGTGCGGCGCAACACTTGCGACAATGCGCTGCCAACTTCACCGAGGCCGACGACTAGTGTATTTGTGTTGCGCACTTGATTACTCCTTTCTGATTGGTGAGCAGCGAATCGACCGCCGCGCAGAAGCGCTGGCTATGGATCGGCCAGCTGATGCCTTTGACCACGTTCGCAGCCGAGCGCGAGAGGCTGTCGCGCAGCGCGGGATCGAGATACAAATCCTGGATCGCACGCGCCAACTGTCCGGCGTTGTTCGGAGAGAAGTAGCGCACCGATTTCCCGCTGAAGTAATGCTCGATGGTTCGCAGGCGGGCGCAAATCACCGGAATGCCGAGCGTCGCGTATTCGAGCAGCTTGACCGGCAGCATCAGGTGCGTGGCGCTGGACTCATTGTTGGGAACCAGGCCGACGTTGGCCTCGCCGAGCTTGGCCGCGAGATCCTGAATCGGAACCGGACCCTCGAAACTGATCGCGGACTCGACGCGAAGCTTGCGGCTGAGCGCCTTGAGCTCGTCGAGGTAGTCGCCCGCACCGATTATCCTGAGCCGAATCAGCGGAAAGCGATGATGCAGCAAAGCCATTGCCGCGAGCGTGGTATCGAGCCCGAGGCGCCGCGAAATAGTGCCGTGGCAGATGATTGAAAATGTTCCGGTGCCGGGTTCGATGCGCACTCGACGCGATTGCCCGTTCGGATCCGCGACCGGGAAGATGCGCGGATCGGGCGAGTTGGCAATCACTACCAGCTTGCGTTGCGGCACGCCGGATTGATGCAGCCGTTCGGCATGGAGGTCGTGCACGGCGAGCACGCGGTCGGCGAGGCGCGCGCTCAAGCGCTCCTGAATCATCAGCATGCGCGCGCCGATTCGTCCCTGGCGGCCGCCGAACTTGTCGAGATACAACTCGGGCATGGTGTCGTGAACGTCGAGGACTAACTTCGAGCCGAACAGCCGACAGGGTAATGCACTGAGTATTGCCAGATCGGGCATGGTGCATGCGATGACGACGTCGTAACGCTCTTTGACGCTGCGCCTAATAGCCAGTGCGGCGGCCTGGCTGAAGAAATTGAGATAGCTGCGGAGATAGTCAATCCTGCTCGCGCCACGATAGCGCGGCAGGCGCAGACCAGTGACGCAGACGCCGTGAGTATCGGCGAGTTCGCCGTCTTCGAGACAGATCGCGTCAACCTGGTCGCCGCGACTGGTCAGAGCTTCGGCCTGCCGCTTGACCCGTCCGTCGCGGGCGTACGCCGTGTAAGCGATGATCAATATTCGGGCCATGCTTAAGCCTGTCCTTCGCCGGCGTTGGCGAGTCGATCGTCGAGGCTCACGGAACCGAGCGCGCCGCCGAGCATTTCGCGCACGGTGCGCGCTTCTATTAGAAGGAACGCGGCGCCAGGCAGCGCAATCATCAGCAGCAATTCCAGCAGGCCGCCGACGCCGAGATTGGCCGCGAGGACTCGTCCCGCCATGGTGGCGGCGGCGCATCCCGCGGCGGTGGTCAACCCGGGAATCAAAACGCGCAATGCTTTCCAGAGACTGGCGTCGAGCATGCGGCACGCGACCAGTTGCCCGATGACGCTGCACGCGGCTTCGACCGTGGTGACGCCGGCGCAGACCCAGAGCAATCCGCTGGACGCCGTGACCGTCACCGCAATCACGATCAGCGCGAGTCGCAGTCCGTGGAGGTACATGTCGAAGACCGGACGCGCGAGCGCGTAGTAAACCGCGCCCATTCCGGCGCGCAGACCGATGGTAATTATTCCGATGCTGAGGATGCGCAGCGGCAAGGCGGCGGCGAGCCACTGCGGTCCGTAGATCTGGCGCAACAATTCAGGCGCCGCGACGGCGATACACGCGAGCGGCGGCACGATGAGGCGGCCCATGTAGCCGAGAAAACTCAGGTATGCGCGCCGCAGTTGATCGGGATCGTGCTGCATGCGGCAGAACGCGGGCACCGTCACGCGGCCGGCCACTTTGTAGAGGCGGTCCGGCACGAAGCGGAGCAGGTCCCACGCCATCCCGTAGAATCCGAGCGCCGTACTTCCGAGCATGCGACCCACCAGCAGGTAATCGGCGTTGCACGAAATCGCGTGAAGAATTTGTCCGCCCATCGCGCCACCGGCGAAGCCGCGGAGTTCGAGCAGCGCCTTGCGGCTCGGCCCGACGCGCGGAAGATACGGCTCGGCGCACCACAGCAGGAGCGCGTGTGCGCCCATTCGCGCGGATAGTCCGCCGACCAGGCTCAGGCGCGGATGGCCCGTGACCAGCAGCGCGATCGCGGTGGCGAGGAACGCCAACTCGCCGGCCACTTCGGCCAGCGCGAGCGTGCGGAATTCGAGCCGGCGCGTGAGCCGCGCAATCGGGACCGAGACCGAGCCTTCAAGCAAGATCGGAATGCACAGCAGGCGCAGCGCGTTGGGAATCGTCGGCATCGCCATCGCTTGCGCGATCAACGGCGCGAGCAGGTAGAGCGCGGCGCAAGTGAGAATCGAAACCGAGATGGTCGCCCACCACGCCGAGCTTTCATGCGCGCTGTTCAAATCATGGCGCTGCACCAGAGTGTCGGGCGCCGCCAAATCATTGACCATCATGATGATCGCGCTGACGGTGATTAGCACTCTGAACAAGCCGAAATCCGACGGCGTCAGCGCGCGCGCGAGCACCACCAATCCGCCGATGCGCACGACCTGGAGCGCGACCTCGCCGATCACGTTGTCGCGAACGCCGCGGGCAAAGGCCGGCGTCTGCCAACCCTCGACGTTGGCGACGGCGCTGATGTCACCCGGGGCCGGCGTCACATCCCGCTCCCTTGCAGCATCGCCGGCAGCGTCCGCAGCAGAATTCCCATGTCGCCGACGAGCGACCAATCTTCGATGTATTCGATGTCGAGCTGCACCATTTGCTCGAACGACAATCGATTGCGCCCGCTCCCCTGCCACCGCCCGGTGATTCCCGGCGGCGCGTCGCGCCGATGCCGGTGCCCTTCCGGGTAGAGCGCGCGCGCGTAGGGCCTCGCGGGCCGCGGGCCGATGAGGCTCATGTTGCCGTAGAGCACGTTGAGCAACTGCGGCAGTTCGTCGATGCTGAAGCGGCGGAGCCAGCGGCCGATCGGAGTGACGCGCGTGTCGCTGCCAAGTTTATAGATTTCGGTGCCGTTGGCTTCGGATTGTTTGGCGGCATCGCGTTGAATCCATCCTTTGACGTATTCGCGATGAACCGCGTCCGAGCACTGGGTGCGCATCGTGCGGAATTTCAGCAGCTCGAATGGCTGGCCATGGATTCCGACCCGGATCTGGCGAAACAGCAGCGGACCGCCGTCGAACAGCCGGATCGCAATCGCGGCGAGTATCAGAATCGGCGACACCGCCAGCAGCATCATGCTCGCCACCACGAGGTCGAAGCCGCGCTTGACGACGCAGTTGAGGCCTTCGATGTTCGAGCCCGGCGGCCCGATCAACGGAATCGCGCCGACCATCTCGACCGTGAGCGCCATCGACTGCGCGACCCGCGGCATCACGCGCCAGCGGACGCGATGACGCTCGCAGAGTTCGATGATGCGTTCGACCTGCGCGTGATCGCGCTCGGGGAGCACAATCATCGCCTCGAGGTTGGGGCGCGCCGCTGAGAGACTCGCGATGCGATCGAGGCCGCCGATTACCTGCGTCGAATGCCCGTTGGAGCGGTTGGACGCGGGCAGCGACGGGCTCTCATCGACGAACCCGAGAAATTCGTACTGCGTGAGTTCGGCACTGATGCGATCGCGCAGATAGAGGCCGAAGGTGTTGGCGCCAACTATCACCAGCGGCACCGCGAACTGAGGGCGCGAGTAGAAGAATTTCATGCCGCGGCGCACCAGCATCCGCGCGGCTATGACGAAACCGATGGTCAGGGCCAGTCCGCTGGCGACCGCAAATCGCGATGGCGCGATATGAAGGAAAAAGCTGATCGCCACCATCGTCAGCCACGCCGCGCAACTGGCCTTGACGATCGATCTCATTTCGCGATGGCGGCCGTTGCGGTAGAGCCCCACCATCCGCGCGATCAGAATCCAGACCGCGATCAAGATTGTCATGCCGGCGAGCGCTTCGCCCCAATTGCCGGGATGCAGCGGATAAAGATCGCGAGTTCTGATGACCTGCGACAATGCCGCCGCGCCGACCACTGCGAACGCGTCGGTCGCGGCCAGCAGCGCTTTCTGACGTTGTAGTTCCCCGCCTAACACGACATCACCCCATCGCCAGCGCGCGCTTGACCACGTGACTGACCGTCATCGCCTCGCGCTCGGTGAGAAACGGATGCATCGGCAGCGACAGGACGCCGTCAGCCATCGCCTCGGCGTGCGGAAAATCGCCATGCTTGTATCCGAGTCCGCGGCAGGCGGGTTGCAGGTGGAGCGGGACCGGGTAATGGATGCCGCACTCGATCTGTTCGCGCAGCAGGGCGGTCCTGATTGCGTCGAGGCGATCGCTGCGGATGAGGCACAGATGGTAACCCGACGCGGTGCCCG
>VFSW01014175.1_pt1 | contig 11035 bp, 12 predicted proteins | sample 5358111 | NCBI WGS metagenome assembly VFSW01 (sample SAMN11554181, study PRJNA540505) | mine drainage metagenome | isolation source: sediment from site ElyBrook_90M | place: USA: Ely Copper Mine, Vershire, VT | collected 2017
GGGGCAGTGGCGGAGTTTCACCGCCTTCCCGAGCATCCTGGCGATTGCCGTGGTGAGTGTGCCGCTCCGCGAAGGAGCAGCCGGAAGGGCATGGAACGAGTTTCCATGCCATCAACATTTATAGCCGGTAGGGGGAGGCCAAGTCAAAGCCGGGAGGTCGTTCTTCGATCCCCGAAAGGCATTTCGGTTTTGGCTTGAATTCATCTTCGCAAGGAGCCGAAACCCGGTGGGCCGCCGAAAATTTACCGGGCAAGTGCGCGCAGAGCGGAGACACCCGCGCCGAGCAGGGCGGTTTCGTCGTCGGGGGGCAGAATCTCCAGTCCATAACTCTGCAACGGGCTCATCATCACCATGGTTTCCAGATGGCTGCGCAGAAGCGGCAGATCGAGGAAGCCGACATTATGGCCGGTGAAGTAGAAGCGGCCCGGTCCAGCCAGGTGGATGAAGGAGGCCGTGGCGGCGACCAGGGCGCGATGCCACAGATCGACAAACTCGCGGCAGCGCGGATCGCCCTGGCGGGCCTGGGCGAAGACCTCTTCCGGTTCGAGGTCCAGAAAGCGCAGGCGCATGGCGCGATAGCCCATGATCCCTTCCAGATGGCCCACTCCGCCGCAGCCGCAGTAGCGTTCCTTGGGGTCCAGGGAGACGGTGATGTGGCCACCCTCCCAGACGCCGTCGACATACGGCCAGCGACCGTAGCCAATGCCCTTGCCCAGGGTCCAGACGCGGGTGAGCTTGTTGAGTTGCCCGCGCGTCGCGGCCACGCCGGCGGCGATGGCGTCGGCGTCGTTGGCGATATGCACCGGAGCCTGAATGCCGCCCGCGGCCAGCACCCTGGCCAGTTCGTCGGCAAGCCGCATTCCCTTGAGCTGGGACAGGTTGGGCGATTCCTCCACCACGCCGCGATTGATAATGCCGGGGACGGCGACGCCGATGGCTTCCACCGGTCCCTGGGCCTCTTTCGCCAGCTCACCAATCTGCGCCGCCAGCATTTCGACAAGATCGCTGCCGGGAATCGCCGATAAGGCGTCCAGGTTGACTGCCTCGCCGGGGTAGCGCAGCAGCTTGCCGGTGATGCGTTGATCCTCAAGCCTGCCGGCCACTATGTGGTCCGTCATTACGATGCCGATCGCGGTGGTCATGACCCCCTCCTCGGGATGCCCCTCCAGGGGAATTGAAGGCTTACTCGGTCTGGTAGCGGCGCAGCCGGCCCAGGCCGTTGAAAGCGGCTACCTTGTAACACTCGGCGAGGGTGGGATAGTTGAAGACAGTGTCGATGAAGTAATCCACCGTGCCTCCCAAAACCATGACCGCCTGGCCGATGTGAATCAGTTCGCTGGCGTCCTCGCCGATGATGTGAACGCCCAGCACCGCGCGCGTGTCGCGATGAAATACCAGTTTCAGGCGGCCGGTGGTGTCGCCGCGAATCTGGCCGCGAGCCGTCTCGCGATAGTAAGCCATCCCCACTTCGTAGGGCACATCCTCGCCGGTCAACTGTTCTTCGGTCTTGCCGATAAAGCTGATCTCCGGAATGGTGTAAATGCCGTAGGGATAAAAGCTGGGGTCGGAGGTAACGGCGCGATCATTGAAGGCGTGCGCGGCGGCCAGGCGTCCCTGCTCCATGGAGACCGAGGCCAGCGAGGGAAAGCCCACCACATCGCCCACGGCATAGATGTGATCCACCTTGGTTTGGTAATGTTCGCTGACCGGAATGCGGCCGCGGCTGTCGGCTTCCAGACCGGCCGCGGCGAGGTTGAGATCGTCAACTGCGCCCTGGCGGCCGATGGCGTACAAAAGCGCGTCGCCCGAGATGCGTTTTTTGCTTTCGAGATTGGCCACCACGGTGCCGTCGGCCAGTTCCTCGACGCTCTGCACCTCTTCGCCCATGCGCAGCGTGACCCGGGCGTCGCGCAGGTGATAGCTGAGCGCCTCGATGATTTCGCGGTCGGCAAATTCCAGCAGCCGGTCGCGCTTTTCGATCACTGTCACGCGCACGCCGAGAACGGCGAACATGCAGGCGTATTCCACCCCGATCACGCCGCCGCCGACCACGATGAGGGTACGGGGCAACACCGCCAAATCCAGAATCTGGTCGCTGTTGACAATGGTGCGGCCGTTGATGGGCACCTTGGCCGAAGCGGCAGGCTTGGTGCCCACGGCCACAATAATGCGCTCGGCTTCCAGGGTGCTCTCGGTTTGCGGGCCTTCCACGCGGATCTGGCGGGGACTGACGAAATGGGCAGTGCCGTGAAAGACGTCGATGCCATTGCGCGACAACTGCGCCTCGGTCACGTCCACTTCCGTCTTGATGACCGCCTGAACGCGAAAAGCCAGGTCGGACATGCTGATCTTTTCCTTGACCCGATAGTTGATGCCGTAGATGGAGCGATAGCTGTAGCCGGACAGATGCAGAACGGCTTCGCGCATGGTCTTGGAGGGGATGGTTCCGGTGTTGATGCAGACCCCGCCGACCACGGAACGGGCCTCGACCACGGCCACGCGCTTTCCCATCTTTGCCGCGGCTACGGCCGCCCGTTGACCGGAAGGCCCGGAGCCGATCACGATCAGGTCATACGCGACAGCGCTCATGCGAGTGTCTCTCTGAAGGTTCGATGTTAGGGCCTGTTCGCACTACCGGGGCGGATGGCGTTGCTTGCATCTTTTGTAGCGCAAAGACAGCCAGGGAACGGGCTTCGTTACACCTACTATAGCCCATCGCGTGACCGGCAATTTCTATGATTCGGATCGGCATTCCCCGCCGCTTGCCATTCAGGGAACAAGATTCACGCAGTTGCAATATCGGGCTGATCGCTGTGACCGTGTATGAGGAGCAGGCGCGGCCAGGGGGCAGCGCCGGGCGGGCAATCCGGACTGTGCGCTCTTCCCTGCCGGTACGGCGTCAATTCCATCCCCCCGAGCCAAAAGTTCCATGGACGCTGGTTCGCGCGACGGGAGTCAACTGGAGCGCCCTCATCGCTTGTCCCGATGGGCGATCACATCATCTTTGATCCGCTCGTAGACCTGGCTGGTGACCACGCCGTGCTCCACCAGGTCCTGCTTGCTGCGGTAGGGCCGGTAGCGAACAATGCGCCCGGCCCAACTGGGCGTCATGCCGGGAATCTTGAGCAACTCCTCCATGCTGGCGTGATTGATGTCCACGCGCGCCTCAGCCGGCGGGGCCTTGGTGGAGGTTTTGGGCACGCCGGAAGAGTCTCGATCCGAATATTGCGCCGGCCCGGGCAGGCTCAAGCCCAACCGCCCAAGCGCCAACGCCGCCCATCGTATTCTGGTCTGCACCGCTCCATTCTCCGCCCCGCCGCGCCCCGCCGGCAAGAGAAAGATTTGACAGCGCGCCCGGTCATCGATTAGGGTTTCATTCAGATGCAGAGCAGCCGCCATCACCGTCATCACCACCATCATGGAACCTCCATGCCGGCGGACTGCCATGGCCTGATGTAAACGGCCAGAGAGATCTCAAGAAACATGAAGCCCGCCGGCGATCAGACCGGCGGGCTTTTTCGTGCGGCAAAAAAATCAACAACCAACCAGAAAGCAGCGAAGGCAAGGAAAACCATGAGCAACGCAAATCCGACAATCGACTTTGACAAGATGGACGGCCTGACGCCCGGCATCGTGCAGGATGCGGGCACCGGCGAGGTGCTGATGGTGGGCTTTTTGAATCCCATCAGCTACGCAAAAACCCTGGAGACCGGCTTCGTCACCTTCTGGAGCCGCACTCGCCAAAAGCTGTGGATGAAGGGCGAAACCAGCGGCAACCGGCTGCGCGTCGTTTCTGCCGCAACCGACTGCGACAACGACACCTTGTTGTTTCGCGTGGTCGTCGAGGGCGACGGACTGGTCTGCCACGAAGGCACGGTCAGTTGCTTCACCAAGCCCATCAGCATCGACGAATCCGGCGTCAAGAAAGAGGAAAATCGTGGCCAATAAGCTCAGACTCGGCATCCCCAAAGGCAGCCTTCAGGACGCCACCATCGCTCTGTTCAAGCGCGCCGGCTGGAATATCTACGCCGACGGCCGCTCCTACTTTCCCACCATCGACGATGCGGAGATCGAGTGCATGCTGATCCGCGCTCAGGAGATGGCCCGTTACGTGGATCACGGCGTGCTCGACGCTGGACTGACCGGCATCGACTGGGTCGTCGAGAGCGGCCTGGACCTGACCAGCATCACCTCGCTCACCTACTCCAAGCAGAGCCGCCGCAAAGTGCGCTGGGTGCTGGCCGTGCCCGAGGGCAGCGGCTTTGAGAAGGCCGAAGACCTGGAAGGAAAGATCGTGGCGACCGAATTGGTCGAGGTCAGCAAGCGCTACTTCGCGTCGAAGGGCGTCAATGTGAAGGTCGAGTTCAGTTGGGGCGCAACGGAAGTCAAGCCTCCCACCCTGGCCGAAGCAATCGTCGAGGGCACCGAAACCGGCAGCTCGCTGAAGGCCAACCGCCTCAAGATCATCGACACCATCATGGAGAGCGAGACGCATCTGATCGCCGGCAAAAAAGCCATCGCCGACCCATGGAAGCGCGAAAAGATCGACCAGATCGCCCTCATGCTGCGCGGCGCCATCGACGCGCAATCGCAGGTCGGACTGATGCTCAACGTGCAGCGCGGCGATCTTGACGCGGTGCTCGCCGTGCTGCCGTCGCTGAACTCGCCCACCGTCTCCCAGCTCTCGAACTCCGACTGGGTCGCCGTCAACACCATCGTCGAGGAGCGCGTGGCCCGCGACGTGATTCCCAAACTCAAAGCAGCCGGCGCGGCGGGCATCGTCGAATATCCTCTCAACAAGGTCGTGCTCTAGCAAACTCTGAACAAGTTGCGTTTTGAAAGGGCACGACTGTAGGTCGTGCCACAAACGCAACCAGGAGAACGGGGGCTTTATTGATCCGGCAACTAAATACTGTCAGGGCGCCCCATCCATTTCCGCGTCTTTTGCGGAAATGGGTGGGAATGCGATGTCACTGTTTTCTTGCCGGATCAATAGCCCTCGAGGCAATGCTGAATTTGCAGAACGAACTTGCAAGTCGATTCTTCAAATTCAGGAGGCAAGAATGAAAATCATCCGAACCAAAGGCCGCGGCGCTGAACAAACCGCGAAAACCCTCGCCGCCCTCGAACAGCGCGGCGGCGCGGCGTTGGACGCCGTACTGCCCGCCGTAAAACGCATCGTGGCCGATGTGCGCAAAACAGGCGACCGTGCGTTGCTCCGTTACGCCGTCCAATTGGACGGCCTCTCCGGCCCCGATGCTCTTCGCGTCACGCCTGCCGAGATGGCCGCGGCGTGGGAGGCTGTCTCGCCGGCCATGCGCGCGGCGCTCACCACGGCTGCCAATCAAATTCGCGGCTTTGCCGTCTCGCAATTGCCCGCCTCCTGGAGCGAAGAGCCCATCCCCGGCCTCACCACCGGCCAGCTTGTTCGCGCTCTCGGCGCGGTCGGCTGCTATGTGCCCAGCGGCCGCCATCCGCTGCCTTCCACGCTGCTGATGACCGCCATCCCCGCGCAGGTCGCGGGCGTTCAACGCATCGCGGTTGTCTCGCCCAAGCCCGCGCCGGAGACCCTGGCCGCCGCGCACCTCGTCGGCATCACCGAGTTCTATCGCCTCGGCGGAGCGCACGCCGTGGCCGCGCTGGCCTATGGAACCGCGACCGTGCCGCGCGTGGACAAGATCGTTGGCCCCGGCAATCTTTACGTCACCGCAGCCAAGCGTCTCGTCGCCTTTGACTGCGCCATCGACATGCTCGCCGGCCCCACGGAGATCGTTGTCACCAGCCAGCGCGGCAACGCCAACGAAATCGCCGCTGATCTGGTCGCCCAGGCCGAGCACGATCCCGAAGCGCTGGCCATCTTCATCACCACCCGCGCCGACTTGGCGAAAGAGGTTGTCCAGAAAGTAAAAGCGCGAAGCTCCAACAATGCGGTCGCGCGTCAGGCTCTCGATCGCAACGGCCTGGTCATTCTTGCCGCCAGCGTCGATGAGGCGCGCACGATCACCAATCGCCTCGCCGCCGAGCACCTCACCGTGGACGCCGCGAGCGATCTCGATTGGGTACAGAACGCGGGGTCCGTATTCATCGGACGCTGGAGCGCGCAGCCCATGGGCGACTACATCTCAGGACCCAATCACACGCTGCCCACCGGCGGAATGGCGCGTGTGCGCGGCGGCCTGAGCGTCAACGACTTTGTCAAGCTCATCACCGTGCAACAGTATTCCGCGCAGGCCCTGCGCGTGCTCGGCCCGGCGGCAGTGTTGCTAGCTGAAGCCGAAGGCCTTACCGGCCACGCCGAGGCCATTCGCACACGTTTGAAGAAGAGAGTCTCATGACCGAATCCGCAACAAAAATCGCCCCAAGTCCGCGCGCTCGCGTACAGGCCATGATGGAGTATCACCCTCCCCTTGGCTGCCGCGACGCGCTGCGCCTGGACTTCAACGAGAACACGCTGGCCTGCTCGCCCAAGGTGCGCGAGGCGCTGGGCCGCATCAGCGCCGGCAGCCTCACGCGCTATCCCGAGCGCGAGCCGGTCGAGGCGCTCATCGCAGCGCGTCTCGGCGTAGCGCCCGCGCAGCTCGCGCTCACCAACGGCGTGGACGAAGCCATTCACGTGCTCTTCGAGGCCTTTCTCGACGCGGGCGACGAACTGCTGCTGCCCGTGCCCACCTACACCATGTACGAGGTCTACGCCTCGGCCACCGACGCGCGCGTCGTCTCCGTGCTCGCCGATGAGAGCCTGCAATTTCCCTCTGAGCGGCTGCTCGCGGGCATCACGCCGCGCACCAAAATCATCGCCATCGCCAATCCCAACAGCCCTTCCGGCTCCGCGGCCACGCGCGCGCAGTTGCTGGAAATTGCCGCGCGCGCCCCGCACGCAGTCATGCTGGTCGATGAGGCCTACTTTCACTTCCATGGCGAAACCGTTCTCGATCTGATCGGAGAAATTCCCAATCTCATCGTCGCGCGCACCTTCTCCAAGGCCTACGGACTTGCCGGATTGCGTTTAGGTCTGCTGGCCGGCCCTGTCGAGCTGATGCGCTGGGTGCGGCGCGTGCTCTCGCCGTACAGCGTGAACTCGCTGGCGCTGGCATGCCTGCCGCCGGCGCTGGAAGACGCGGCCTACGTCGATTGGTACGTCGGCGAGGTGCTGGCCGCGCGCACGGAGTTTGAAGCCGCCCTCGACCAAGCCAAAGTCCGCCGCTGGCCAAGCAGGGCCAACTTCGTCCTGATCGAAATCGGCGCGCGGCACAAGGAGTTCACGCGCCTGATGAGCGCTGCCGGCGTACTGGTTCGCGACCGGTCGAGCGATCCAGGCTGCGATGGCCGCGTGCGCATCACCATCGGAACCAGAGAGCAGATGCGCCAGGCCGCAGCGGCCCTCAACGAAACACTTGCCAGACTGGAAACCAATGGAGGCGCTCAATGACGATCAAGAAAGACGCAAAACCGGCAGCCCCGCGCACGTCGAGTTTTGAACGCAACACCACCGAGACGCGCATCCGCATCAAGCTGACCATCGAAGGCGGTGGCCACTACACCGTCTCCACCGGCATTCGTTTCTTTGATCACATGCTGGAGCTGTTCACGCGCCATGGCGCATTCGATCTGGAGCTCAAGTGCGACGGCGACCTCGATGTCGATCGGCACCACACCGTCGAGGATGTCGGCATCGCGCTCGGCGAAGCCTTCGACCGCGCCCTCGGCGACAAGCGCGGCATCCTGCGCGCCGGCTACTTCCTCATGCCCATGGACGAGACGCTGGCGATTGCGGCGATTGATTTGAGCGGACGCGCCGCCTTCGCCGTCGACACAAAGGTCCGCACGCGCTATGTTGGCGATCTGCAAACTGAACTGGTGACGGACTTCTTTGAAGGCTTCGCCCGCGGCGCACGCGCCAACGTCCACGTGAAGACCATGTACGGCCGCTCCAATCACCACAAGATCGAGGCCATTTTCAAGGCCTTTGCGCGCGCGCTGCGCGTAGCCTGCTCGCGCGACAAGCAACTGGGCGAGATGCTGCCATCGACGAAGGGGCTGCTCTGATGCGAGTTACAGTCATCGATTACAAGGCCGGCAATCTGACCTCGGTGCTGAAGGCGTTGCGTCACCTGGGCGCGGAGCCCGTGGTGACGGACGTCGACCTCGCGCTGGTTGCGAGCGCGGAGCGCATCGTGCTGCCCGGCGTGGGCCACTTTGCGGCCACCGAGCGCCTTGACGCGACGGGACTAACTGCGGCGATTCGCGCCGCCATCGCGCGCGGCGTTCCCTTTCTCGGCATCTGCGTCGGAATGCAGTGGCTCTACGCGGGATCGAGCGAAGCGCCCGCGCAGCCCGGCCTTGCGCACTTCGCGGAGCGTTGCGAACGCTTCACCGAAGGCCAGGAAAAGATTCCGCACGTCGGCTGGAACTCGCTCGAAATCCGCCCCGGCTCGCGGCTGCTGGCTGGCGTCGATGCGGGCGAGCACGTTTACTTCACGCACTCCTACAAGGCTCCCGTCACTGGCGATACCGCCGCCGTCACGCAATACATCGAGCCTTTCGCGTCAGCCGTCGAGCGCGGAAACGTCTTCGGCGTACAATTCCATCCCGAAAAATCCGGCGCAACCGGACTGAAGATACTCAAGAACTTTTTGGAGGTTGGATAAGCCATGATTACCAAGCGCATCATCGCCTGTCTTGACGTGCATGACGGGCGCGTCGTCAAGGGCGTGCAGTTTGTCGATCTGATCGACGCGGGCGATCCGGCCACGCAGGCCGCGCGCCATGCCCGCGAAGGCGCGGACGAAATCGTCCTGCTGGACATCACCGCCACGCACGAGAACCGGGGAACGCTGCTGGAGACCGTGCGCCGTACGGCGCGCGATTTGTTCGTTCCCTTCTGCGTGGGCGGAGGCATCCGCACCGCCGACGACGCGGCGCAGGTCTTCGAGGCCGGCGCGGACAAGGTCAGCGTGAACTCCGCCGCACTGGCCAACCCGCAGCTCATCGACGATATTGGCCGCAGCTTCGGCGCGCAGGCCGTGGTCGTGGCCATCGATGCCCGCCGCGATCCCCAGGCCGCCGACCCGGTGCGCGATGCGCAGGTCTACGTGCAGGGCGGCAGAAAGCTGGCCGGCCGGCGCGTCGTCGAATGGGCGCGCGAGGCCGAAGAGCGCGGCGCGGGCGAAATTCTGCTAACCTCCATGAACTCCGACGGCATGAGGACCGGCTTCGATTGCGAGCTGACGGCGGCGGTGAGCGAGGCCGTTGGCATTCCCGTCATCGCCTCCGGTGGCGCGGGCGCAGTGCAGCATTTTGTCGATGTCTTCGGGCGCGGGCGGGCCGACGCGGCACTGGCCGCGAGCATCTTCCACTTCGGCGTCTCCAGCGCCCGTTCACTTAAAGAAGAGCTGGCCAGGGCCGGCGTCTCCGTGAGGTTGTCATGCTGATTCCTTCGATAGATTTGCTGGGCGGTCAAATTGTTCAGCTCGTGCAGGGCGAGAAACTTCGCCTTGCCTTTGACGACTTCGAATACTGGATCGAAAAGTTTTCCCGCTTCCCACTGGTCCAGCTCATCGACCTCGACGCCGCCATGCGCCAGGGCGATAACTCCGCGCTCGTCGCCCAGATCGCCAAGCGCCTCCCGGTGCAGGCCGGCGGCGGCATTCACACCATTGAGCGCGCGCAGCAAGTTCTCGACGCGGGAGCGAAGCGGGTCATCATCGGGTCGGCACTGTTTTCGGCCGAGGGCGCGGTCAACGTAGATTTTGCCGCCTCGCTCGCTGCCGCCGTGGGCGCAGTGCGCATCGTGGCCGGCATTGACACCAAAAACGGCCGCATCGCCGTGAAGGGCTGGAAGGCGCAGGTTGAGCTGACGCCCGACCAAGCGATTCCGCCGCTCGAACCTCACGCCGCCGCATTTCTTTACACGCACGTGGACGGCGAAGGCTTGATGCAAGGCTTTCCCATCGCCACGGCCGCGCGTCTGCGCAAGTTGACCCAGCGCCAGTTGATCGTGGCCGGCGGCATCCGCTCCCGGCAGGAGGTGGATGCGCTGGACGCGCTGGGCGCCGATGCGGTGGTCGGCATGGCCGTCTACACCGAACTTCTGGCGGTCTGATGCGCGGCCGCATTTCAGCCAAGCCCAAACCAGATCAGAGCTGCCTGCAGCCGGGACCTGCATTTACAATGGAAGTGTGCAGCCAGAACAGTCTTCGCCAATCATTCTCGCCGAAAACCTGACCAAGGTTTACGCGGCCGGACGCCTTCAGGTCACCGCCGTGCGCGGGGTTTCGCTGGCCGTCGAGCCGGGGGAGTTTGTGGCCATTGTCGGCCCCTCGGGATCGGGCAAGTCCACGCTCTTTTACCTGCTCGGCGGGCTCACCCAGGCCACCAAGGGCCGCGTGGTGATCGATGGAGTGGACTTTGCCACGCTCAACGACGCAGAACGCACCCGGCTGCGCAAGCACCGCATCGGTTTCGTCTTCCAGAAATTCAATCTGCTGCCCACGCTTTCGGCCCTGGGCAATATCGAGATTGCACACGAGGTAAGCGGACGCCTGGCGGACGGGAAGAAGTCTCCGCTGGACCGCGCGTACCTGGACCACCTGAGCGATCTGCTGGCCATCCGGGGACGGCTCCAGCACCGGCCCAGTGAGCTGAGCGGCGGTGAGCAGCAGCGCGTGGCCATTGCACGTGCGCTGATTACACGTCCGGCCATCGTGCTTGCCGACGAGCCAACCGGCAACCTGGACACCAAAAGCTCGGACGCGGTGCTGGGAATGCTGCTCAAATCCAACCGGGAGCTGGGCCAGACCACGCTGATGATCACCCACAATCCCGAGGCGGCCTCCATTGCCAGCCGCATTTTGTATATGCGCGACGGGGAGATTGTGCGCGAAGAAAAAGGGTCCCGGTCGGTCTCCGCGGCTGCCGGCACACGTGGGGAGTCGGTTGCTGTTTGACCTCTTTTCGCTTGCCCGGTATACTCGAATCTGTAACAAGCGGGAGTAGCTCAGTGGTAGAGCATCGCCTTGCCAAGGCGAGGGTCGCG
>VFSW01014176.1_pt1 | contig 11035 bp, 9 predicted proteins | sample 5358111 | NCBI WGS metagenome assembly VFSW01 (sample SAMN11554181, study PRJNA540505) | mine drainage metagenome | isolation source: sediment from site ElyBrook_90M | place: USA: Ely Copper Mine, Vershire, VT | collected 2017
CCCCCCCCCTTCCCCCCCCCCCGCGGCCGCCCCCCGGGGGGGGGGGGGGCCGGGGTACCCCCCCACCCCCGCCCCACCCGCCCGGCCCCGCCGCGGGGCCGCCGGCGGGGCGGCCGGCGCGAGCCCGCTTGCGTCCTGCGCCGCCACCGACATGCTCATCCTCCACGCTGGTTAGCTGGCCCGCCGGAGGATGAGTGTGGCAGCACGGATTCAGGCATAACTGAAATGACACTGGACGAAAGCTGAAAGTGATCGGCCCGGCTGGCGAGCGACGTCAGGGGGTGATCCGGACCAGGTACAGCTTGCCCGCCTTGATCTCGATCACGGCAGCCGATGCCCCGGGCAGCAGGAGGTAGGCGCCGGGCACCGCGACAGTGCCGGTCTCGGCGCCGGTGGCCAGGCTGACCCGGCTCACCGTCGCCCCAAGGCAGTAAATCGCGGCGCACGGCTGGCGCAGCGAGAGCAGCCCCGAGCTAATGGCGGCGATGGTCCGGTCCTGAGGCGATACCTTCCGCACCGATACCAACCCCAGGGTGGTCTGGTTGAAGCTGATCACGCTGACCTGCGTGGTTCCGAAGTACAGAACCTCGACGGCCCCGCCCCACGCCGCCATCGGGGTGTCTAGGTATGGAGTGGTCACCGATATCGGCGCGGCGCCGGTGGCCGGCGCGAAGCCGATGTAGTCGCTGGACCCGACGAAGTCGTAGTACAGGCCCTTGCTGGTCGCGGTCATGTCGCCGGGGTACGCGTGCTCGGTAACGATGACCGGGGTCGAGGCCAGGGCAGAGGTGTTAATCCGGCTCACGGTACCGAGCTTGAAGCCGCTCTGGATGGTCGCCGCGTCCGTCCAGGACCAGAGCGTGTTCCCGTTCGCGATCAGCCCGGCCGACGTGATCGGGGTAACCGGGCTGGTCAGCGTCCAGGTCCCGAGCGGATTTCCATTGGCCCGGCTGTATTCATACACCTTCAGACCGACCTGGGCGAAGATCCTGGTGGCGTTGGCCGCGAGCGCGATCACATGGCCGGGGGCGTGCAGCGCGACCTTATAGGCGGTAGCACCCGGCTTGACCGCGTAGACGACCGAGCCGATGGAGTAGATCACCGATCCGGCCGCGATCGGCGGGGTGATGCCCGTGGTAGCCGGCGCCTGGGTGAACACATCGGCGGTGACCGCCGTGGCTGATCCCATCAGGACCGGCAGGGACTCGTGCAGCGCGGGGATCGCGCGCGCGGCGTCAGCCGCCGGCATGGCCAGGCCGGCCAGGGCGAGGCTGACCGCGGCGACGGCCGGGGCGGCCGCTCGGCGCAGGAGGGTGGTCCGCGGCATGGGGGCATCCTTTCCCGGCGGCCCAGGAGACGGCTGTGACGGCTGTTACCTGGCGGTGGTGCTGTTAGTTGCGGATAGTACATTTACCGCATCAAGACCGCCCGGGCAATCGCCGAACTGGCGCCGCTGCCGGCCCCGCCGACCCGGCCGCTGACCTGTGTTCGAATCCACCCATTCGTGTTAGCCTCACTCAAAGTCGGCCGTTCCATGGCCGATGACGGTTCAACCCAGGGGGTGGGGAAGTTGTGTGGCATCGTTGGCATCCGGCTGAAAAGACCGGATCTCTATCCAGCTCTGGGAGAGCTGGTAACGCCGATGATCGACGTGCTGGCCTCGCGGGGCCGGGACTCGACCGGTGTAGCGATCTACAATCGGGACGCGCCGTCCGGCGCGACCAAGTACTCGCTGTGCGCCCCGTCGGACGATTACGACTGGCCGGGGTATGTCGCGGCGCTGGAGGTAAGGGCCGGCGTGGTGCCGGTCGAGTTCAGGCAGCGCGGCCGGGATGCCGTGATCGTGACTCAGCTCGGGTCGGGGAGAGGCCCGGAGCTGCTGCGCGAGATCGACCCCGAGGTCAGGCTGTTCGGGTTCGGCTCGGCGATCGAGGTCTTCAAGGATGTCGGCGCCTCGGGTGAGGTCTGCAAGCGTTATGGCATCAGGGAGATGTACGGCTACCAGGCCATCGGGCATACCCGGATGGCCACCGAGTCGGCGGTCACGATCGAGCACTCGCACCCGTTCGCGATCTCGGCCGACCAGGCCCTGGTGCACAACGGCTCGTTCTCGAACCATGCCACGATCCGCCGCCAGCTGATCGGCGACGGTGAGCGCTTCGACACCGACAACGACTCCGAGGTGGCGGCCAGGTTCATCGCCAGGGAGATCGCCGCCGGCGCGGACACCGAGGAAGCCCTGCGGACCACCATGAAGGTGTTCGACGGTTTCTTCACGCTGCTGCTCGCTACCGAGGACTCGCTCGCGATCGTGCGCGATTCCTTCGCATGCAAGCCCATGGTGGTCGCCGAGACCCCGGATTACGTCGCCGTCGCGTCTGAGTACATCGCGCTGGCCGACCTTCCCGGGGTCGAGAAGGCTGAGGTATTCGAGCCGATGCCGGAGGAGATCTACACGTGGCAGAGCTGACGGCGATAGAGCTGAGCTGCGCCAACCTATCGGTGCGGGAAATCAACGCCACCCTGCGCGGGCTCCCCGACGGCACCACCGTCAGGATCACGGAACCGAAAGGACGGCACAACCTGGCGGTCGGGATCTCGGGCCGCCTGAACATCACGATCGCGGGCAACGCCGGGTACTTCACCGGCGGACTGTGCGACGGCCCCGACATCACGGTCGAGGGGTTCGTGGGCTGGTCGGCCGGCGAGAACCAGGGCTCAGGCACGCTCAGGATCCACGGCAACGCCTCGGAATGCACCGGCGCATCGGCTCGTGGCGGCCTGATCGTCGTCGATGGCGACGCGTCATCGCGGGCCGGCATCTCACTGAAGGGCGCCGATATAGCGGTCGGCGGCGATGTAGGGCACATGACCGGCTTCATGGCGCAAGCCGGCACGATCCTGGTCGGCGGTGATGCCGCGGACTCGCTGGGTGACTCACTCTACGAGACCGTCATCTACGTCGGCGGGAAGATCCGCTCGCTCGGATCTGACGCCAGGATCGAGGACCTGACCGAGGCGGATGTCGCGCGGGTGCGCGAACTCGCCGCCGCGGCCGGATTCACCCACATCGCCGCGGCGGACGTGACCAAGGTCGCGTCGGCCAAGACCCTGTACCGCTTCGACGCGCTCAAGGATCAGAGGTACTGATGCAGCCTGAAGTTCATGAAAACGGGCAGTCCGCGCGTCAGGGCGGACCGCCGATTCCCTGGACCGGGACCGAGACGAGCCATACCTTCCCGCCTTCGGTCATCGGCCAGCTGCACGAGATGGCCGATGTCGGCCGTTACGAGATCCGCGGCTGGGGCGCGAAGCGCACGCTTCCGACCTTCGACGATCTCGTCTTCCTCAGCGCCTCGCTCTCCCGCTACCCGCTAGAGGGCTACCGCGAGCGCTGTGACACCTCAACCGTCATCGGCACCAGGTTCGCCAGCAAGCCGATGGAGCTGGCGATCCCGATCACGATCGCCGGCATGAGCTTCGGCTCGCTGTCGGCCCACGCCAAGGAGGCGCTGGGCCGGGCCGCTACCGCGGTCGGGACCTCAACAACCACCGGTGATGGCGGGATGACCGACGAGGAGCGCAAGGCCTCGCACAAGCTCGTCTACCAGTGCCTGCCGTCGCGTTACGGCTTCACGCTAGAGCACCTGCGCCAGGCCGACGCGATCGAGGTGGTGATCGGCCAGGGTGCCAAGCCAGGCGGCGGCGGGATGCTGCTGGGCCAGAAGGTCAGCGCGCGGGTGGCGGACATGCGCACGCTGCCCGCGGGCATCGACCAGCGGTCGGCGTCCCGGCACCCGGACTGGACCGGACCCGACGATCTGAAGATCAAGATCGAGGAACTCCGCGAGGCGACCGCCTGGGAGAAGCCGATCTACGTGAAGTTCGGCGCCACCCGGGTCGAGCACGACGTGAAGCTCGCGGTCGCGGCCGGGGCCGACGCGGTAGTGATCGATGGGATGCAGGGCGGTACCGGCGCCACGCAGACGGTGTTCATCGAGCACACCGGGATCCCCACCCTGGCCGCCGTCCGGATCGCCGCCGAAGCCCTGCGCGACATCGGCATGAAGGAGCAGGTGCAGCTGATCGTCTCCGGCGGCATCAGGACCGGGGCGGACGTCGCCAAGGCCCTGGCCCTGGGCGCCGACGCGGTCTCGATCGGCGTAGCCTCGCTGGTGGCGCTCGGCTGCAACCGGCCCACCTACCGCAAGGACGGAGTCGATCACGACGCCACGGCCGACTACCGGGCGATCGGCACCATGCCCGGGTACTGCCATCATTGCCACACCGGACTGTGCCCGGTCGGCGTGACCACGCAGGATCCCGATCTGGAACAGCGCCTCGACCCCGAGGTGGGGGCGCGGCGGATGACCAACTACCTCAAGGCGCTCACGATGGAACTGACCGCGCTCGCCCGCGCGTGCGGCAAGTCCAACGTGCACCACCTTGAGCCCGACGATCTGGTCGCGCTCACCATCGAGGCCGCGGCGATGGCCAAGGTTCCGCTGGCCGGAACCGACTGGATCCCCGGCCAGCAAGGCGGCCGGGGCATGTAGGTATCGGCCCGCCGAGGTACCGCGCGTGAGCGCATGACGTTGGCCCCGGAAACAGGCACCGAAGGACGTTTTGGTCACCTGTCCGGGGCCAACGTCCCTAGCGCCTGTTTCCTCTCAGTCGCACTGTAGATCCATAGGAAACATCCCGATTGGAGCCGCCTGATGTACGAGAGACTGCTGGTAGCTATCGACCACTCTGACGCGTCGAAGCACGTCATGGCCGCCGCGAAGGACCTGGCGGCGATGGCCAGGGCCGAGGTCTGGGTGATGCACCTGCGTGAGCGCGAGGTCATGCCCAGGACCGGCCTGGTCCCCACTGAGACCGACGACGAGGCCACCACGGGCGTGCAGGACGCCGTGGCCGAGCTGACCAAGGCCGGGATCACCGCCCACGGCATCGTGGAGGACGCGGTGTTCGGGCATGCCGCCCGGTACATCGTCGACGCGGCCGAGGAGCACGACGCGGGCGTGATCGTGATGGGCTCGCGAGGCCGCAGCGACCTGGCGGGGCTGATGCTCGGCAGCACCGCGCACAAGGTCATCCACCTGTCGAGCCGGCCGGTGCTAGTGGTCCGCTAGCCGACACCGGTTCCCTGAGGCCCTGATGCCCGCCGCCGCTGCTCAGCCAGCGCGGCGGGCTCAGTGCTCGCCGGGGATCTCGCCGGGGATAGCGCCCGCGGGCGCTGGCCGCTAATGACGCATTAAGACCCCGTGGGCTGGCGTTAAGGATCCGTCAAGATCCTTCACATCGGCCCCGATTGGGGTTCCCATGGTCTTGCGATGACTGACCCGGCGAGAATCAGGCGAGTAGAGATCCAGCCAGCGCCACCCCCACGGCGCTGGCTGCCTGCCCTGGTCAAGGCTGGCGGAGTCAGGGCCGGCCGGGATCAGGCTGGCCGGGATCAGGCTGGCCGGCGGCGCGGGCTCCCGGCCGCCTACGTGCTCCCGGCCGCCTTTACCGCGCTGCTGACCATCGGGGCGGCCGCCTCGGCGCTCCACGGCAAGCTGACGGCCCTGTGGGTACTGGTCCTGGTCGCCGCGGTGGTCACGGTCGCCGCAACGATCGCCGAGCCCGCGCTCGCCCCCGTGCTCGGCGTGGTCGGCTGGCTGACCGTCGCCGGTTTCTCGGCGGCGCCCTACGCGCAGCTGCGGATGACCGGGCCGGTCTCCGGCCGGGCCGCGCTGGTGCTTGCCGGGTGTGCCGTGATCGCGATTCCCGCGGGTGCGATGATGCGCCAGCTGACTTCGTCGTTCACACTGTTTATCGTGGACATTCCTGACCGGAGCGCCGCGCGGGACGGGACCTGGCTGGCCGAGCCTTCGGCCGGGCCGGCGGCCCCGGCGGGCGCTGTCACCAGGCGGCAGTGGCTGCCGGAGGGGCTCGGCCGGCGCCGGCAGCTGGCAGCCGTCGTGCTGGCCGCCGTGCTGCTGCCGCTGCTGACCTGGGTCCTGGTCGCCGCCGGACCAGGGCTCAGCCTCGACGACGAGCTGCTGATCTACCTGGTCGTGGTCGTGCTGATCGCGGTGCTCGGCGGGTTCTGGCCGGCCGTGATCACGGCGGTTGCGGCCAGCCTCCTGGTGAACTGGTACTTCACCCCCCCTGTACACACGTTCACGATCGGCGAGCCGCGGAACTTGCTCGCGCTGATGCTCTTCGTCACCGTCGCGGTGACCGTCAGCAGCGTGGTTCATCTCGCGGCGCGGCGGGCCAGCCAGGCCGCCCGCAGCGGCACCGAGGCCGCCTCGCTGCTGGCCCTGGCGCAGACCGTGCTGACCGGCGGCGACCTGCCGTCCGCCGTGCTCGACCACCTGACCTCGACCCTCGGCGGCCGGGCCGAGCTGCTTGAGCTGGTACGGGATCAGTGGGTCCGGGTAGCCGTCAGCGGCGCCGCGCCCGAGGGCGCCCCGGTCACCGGGGTCCGGGTCCGGACCAGCCTGGTGCTCGAGGTAAGCGGTCAGACCGGCCCGGCCACCCCCCGGCTGCTCGACGGTTTCGGCGCCCAGGCCGCGACCGCGCTGGACCGGGAGCGGCTGCGGACCCAGGCCGCGCAGGCCGAGGCGCTGGCCGAGGGCAACCGGATGCGGACCGCCCTGCTGGCGGCGGTCAGCCACGACCTGCGCACCCCGCTGGCCTCGATCAAGGCCAGCGTCAGTACGCTGCGCCAGGCCGACGTGGACTGGACCGTCGAGGACGAGGCCGCGCTGCTCGCCACCATCGAGGATTCCGCCGACCGGCTGGACGCCCTGATCGGCAACCTGCTCGATATGAGCCGCCTGGCCACCGGCTCGCTGCAGCCGTTCCTGCGCGCGGTCGCGGTCGATGAGGTGGTGCCGATCGCACTTGGCGGCCTGGAGGCCGGCCGGAGCGTCGAGCTGGTGATCCCGGACGGGCTGCCGCTGGTCCGCACCGATCCCGGCCTGCTGGAGCGAGTGCTAGCGAACCTGTTCTCGAACGCGGTCAACCACTCCCCGGCCGGCCGGCCGCCGGTCATGCGGGCCAAGCGGGACAGCCAGACCGTGGTGATCGACGTGATCGATCAGGGCCCGGGCGTCCCGGACGAGGCGAAGGCCAGGATGTTCGAGCCGTTCGAGCGGCTCGGTGCCAGGACCGGCTCCGGCGTCGGCCTCGGGCTCGCGGTCGCGAGGGGATTCACCGAGGCGATGGGTGCGACGCTGACAGCGGCCGATACCCCCGGCGGCGGGCTGACCATGCGGGTCACGCTGCCGGCCGCCGCCCGGCTGGACAGCCCCGTGGCGGCGCGCGAACCATGACCCGGGTGCTCGTCATCGACGATGAGCAGTCGATCCTGCAGGCCCTGCGGATCAACCTGACCGCCCGCAAGTACGAGGTGAGCACCGCCAACGACGGCGCCTCGGGCCTCGCCGCGATGGCCAGGGACCGGCCCGACGTGCTGATCCTTGACCTCGGCCTGCCCGACATGGACGGCACCGAGGTGATCCGGGGCGTCCGCGGCTGGACCTCGACGCCGATCATCGTGCTGTCCGCCTGGGATCAGGAGAACCAGAAGGTCGCCGCGCTTGACGCCGGAGCGGACGACTACGTCACCAAGCCGTTCGGGATGGACGAGCTGCTGGCCCGGTTGCGGGCCGCGGTGCGCCGGGCCGCTCCGGCGCCGGACGAGCCGGTCGTCGTCACCCCCGACTTCTCCGTGGACCTGGCAGCCAAGCGGGTCCGGCGCGATGACGCCGACGTGCGCCTGACCCCGACCGAGTGGCAACTGCTCGAGATCCTGGTACGCAACTCGGGCAGGCTGGTCACCCAGCGTCAGCTGCTCCACGAGGTGTGGGGCCCGCAATACCAGACCGAGGCCAACTACCTGCGGGTCTTCGTCGCCCACCTGCGCCGCAAGCTGGAGCCGGATCCGTCCCGGCCGCGCTACCTGCTGACCGAGCCGGGCATGGGCTACCGGTTCGCGCCCGGCACCCGCCGGTAGCCGGTCACCGCAGCTCGTACTTCGGGTTGTAGATGGCCCGTTCCCCCTTGATGTTTGTCACCGTGCCCCGGACGATCATCCGCCGGCCGGGCTCGATGCCGGCGATCTGCCGCCGCCCGAGCCAGATCAGCGTCAGGCGGCCGGTGCCATCCCACAGGTCGGCCTCCATCGTCAGCACATTGCCGCGCGGCCGTACGGTCAGCGTGCGCAGCGTGCCGGCCACCTCGACCCGCTCCCGGTCCCCGCATTCGGCGATCGGGATCGCCGATCCGGTCCCGAACTCGGCCCGCAGCTCCTCCGCGTGCAGCGACTGCGTGTCCGCGGTAAGGCGCTTCAGCACCGGCAGATCGGACTGGGCCGGCCGGGCCGGCCGGCCCGCGGCGTCAGTGTCGCCGGCAGTGGCGTAGGAGTGGTCGCCGGCCAGGACGGTCTGCCAGGACCCGAAGGCCAGGCCGGTATCCCCGGAGTGCAGCTGGCGCTGGGCGGACCTGAGCTGGTAGGGGACGTTCGCGATCACGACGCCGGGCAGCATCAGCAGCCGGGTCTTCAGGCGGAACGCGCTCTGGTTGTGCAGCAGCTGCTCCCACCAGTGCCCGAGCACGTACTCGGGGACGTAAACGGTCACGATGTCCCGCGGGCTGTCCCGGCGCAGCTGCCGGACGTAGTCGAGCACCGGCCTGGTGATCTCCCGGTACGGCGAGGAGACGACGGTCAGCGGCACCGGGATCTCGGCCCGCTCCCAGTCCTCGATCAGCTTCCTGGTCTCGGCCTGGTCGACCTCGACGGTCACCGCCTCCAGGTAGCTGGGCCTGGTGGCCCGCGCGTAGGAGAGCGCCCGCAGCGCCGGCAGGTGCAGCTTGGAGACCAGCACGATCGCGCGGTTCCGCGCTGGCAGCGTGATGGCCGAGTCGTCCGCGGGCGGCGCGAGCTCAATCGCCACGTGGTCGTAGTGCCGGTGGATGCCGCGCATGGTCAGCCAGATCGTCGGCATCGCGACGACCACGATCCACGCCCCGCTGGCGAACTTGGAGACCAGCACGATGACGAGCACGACGCCGGTGAAGCACGCGCCGACCGTGTTGATCACCCGGCTGCGCATCATCTTGCGCCGGGCGGCCGGATCCGCGGTCAGCTTCAGGTTCCGGTTCCAGTGCCGGATCATGCCGGTCTGGCTGCAGGTGAACGAGACGAACACGCCGATTATGTAGAGCTGGATCAGCCGGGTCGGCGAGGCCTGGAAGACCACGATCAGCAGGATCGCGAAGCCGGCCAGCAGCACGATGCCGTTGCTGTAGGCCAGCCGGTCGCCGCGGTTGTGCAGCTGCCGCGGCATGTTGCCGTCGCCGGACAGGATCGAGGCCAGGATCGGGAAGCCGTTGAACGCGGTGTTCGCCGCGAGCACCAGGATCAGCGCCGTGGCCATCTGCAGGATGTAGAAGAGCGGGGAGTTGTCGCCGAAGACCGCCCGCCCGACCTGCGCGATCACGGTCCGCAGGTCATGGCCGGCCGGCAGCCCGCACTGGACCGCCGTCTCGCACTGGTGCACGTGGCTGGCCAGCGCCAGCGCCGTGACCCCGGCGAACATCGAGACCGCGATCACGCCGAGCAGGGCAAGGGTGGTCGCCGCGTTCTTGCTCTTTGGCTTACGGAAATTGGGTACTCCGTTGCTGATCGCCTCGACCCCGGTGAGCGCCGTGCACCCGGATGAGAAGGCCCGCAGCAGCAGGAACGCCATCGCCAGGCCGGTGAACGAGCCGATGGCGTGCGGGACGTAGCCCGCGCTCTCGGCCCGGATCGGGTGCCCGGTCGCGATCTTGATCGACCCCCAGACGATCATCAGGGCCACGACCCCGATGAAGATGTAGGTCGGGATCGCGAAGGCGGTTCCGGACTCCCGGACCCCGCGCAGGTTCATGACCATGATCACGGCCACGACCACGACCGAGATCAGCGTCACCGACGAGCCAAGCGACGGGAAGGCCGAGGCCAGGTTGGCGACACCGGCCGAGACCGAGACCGCGACGGTCAGCGTGTAGTCGACCATCAGCGCGCTGGCCACCAGCAGCCCGACCTTGGGCCCGAGGTTCGTGGTGGCGACCTCGTAGTCGCCGCCGCCCGACGGGTAGGCGTGCACGTTCTGCCGGTAGGACGCGACGACCACCAGCATCAGCACCCCGACCGCGAGCGCGATCCACGGCGTGTAGCCGTAGAACGCCAGCCCCCCGACCGAGAGCACGATCAGGATCTCCTCCGTCGCGTACGCGACGGAGGAGAGCGCGTCGCTCGCGAAGACCGGCAGCGCGATCCGCTTGGGCAGCAGCGTGTGCCCGAGATGATCGTTGTGCATCGGGCGCCCGACCAGCAGGCGCTTGGCAACCCCCAGGACCATGGCCACCCTGTGATCGTAAGCGTGCCATGCCGGGTCGTAAATGGGCAGGTCACCACGATCCGGCCGCCGGCACCAGGGCGCAGCCCGGCGGTGGACGCCGACTGTATATATCCAGTAAATATACCCCGACGGTGACTCGATACTAGTCGGCCGTAACCCCTTGACAGCGCGGTAACCCGCGTGTAACGCAGGCAACCTGCCGGTAACAAATCTATCGAAGTCCGCTGGTCACCCCCGTTGACACGCATACCGACAGTGACCTAAATTCACCGCCAATAGGCGTAACGGTGGGGGGTGCGCCAGCAGGTCTGGGTTTTCTCCACCTCGCCTGTTGCGGCGGATCACAGGAGCTCCGTCGTGGGGCGTCCCCGGTGAGCTACGGGGCCGGCCAGCGAAGCGATGCCGGAGGCGTGATCCCAGGGACCTTCCCCGATCCTCTCCTCCGGGGCGGCTTCGCGTCACCAGGGGTGGGACCAAGGGGAGAGGTAGGCAGATGCCAGATTCAGCCGGTGCGCAGGTCGCGGCGGAGCTGAGGGCACGCGCGGAGTCGGACGGGGTTGAGTTCTTCTTCGCGATGTTCGTCGACATGCACGGGAAGCCGTGAGCGAAGATGGTGCCGATCGAGGCGCTCGAGG
>VFSW01014177.1_pt1 | contig 11035 bp, 10 predicted proteins | sample 5358111 | NCBI WGS metagenome assembly VFSW01 (sample SAMN11554181, study PRJNA540505) | mine drainage metagenome | isolation source: sediment from site ElyBrook_90M | place: USA: Ely Copper Mine, Vershire, VT | collected 2017
CAACATACTGCCGCCGGCAACAGAATCCAACCGCGACGGAATGGTCGTGACCAGGCCATCGCCCAAGGGGAGCCCCGTGTAGCGGCGCAGTGCTTCGCCGACTGCGATGTTTTGCTGAAATACGCCAATCAACAGGCCGGCAATAATATTGATGGCGGTGATGAGGATCGTCGCCATCGAGTCTCTCTGGTTGAATCGCGCGGCACCGTCCATGGCGCCATAGAACTCGGCTTCGCGCGCAATCGCCTCGCGCCGTTTGCGGGCGGTGGCTTCATTGATCACCCCGGCATTCAGATCGGCGTCGATGGCCATCTGCTTACCCGGCAACGCATCGAGAGTAAATCGCGCCGTCACTTCCGCGGTCCGCACCGCCCCGTGGCTCACCACCAAAAACTGAATCGCAATCAGCGCCAGAAAAACGACGAAACCGACAATGTAGTTGCCGCCGACAACAAACTGGCCAAAGGCTTCAATTACCTGCCCGGCAGCACCGGTGCCCTCAAATCCGTGCAACAGGATGCGACGGCTGGAAGCCAGATTCAGGGACAAGCGAAACAGTGTCAGCAACAATAACAACGTGGGGAAAACGGAAAATTCAACCGCCCGGCGCAATTGCACGGCCGAAAGAAACACAAGGAACGAAGCTGTGATCGATATCGTCAGCAGCAAATCGAGCGCGAAGGCCGGCAATGGAACCAGCATCACCAGCACCATGCTGATGGCGGTCGCCGGCAACAGCATTTCGTGGGCGCGACGGCTCATTTCCGGCGTGAGCCAGCGCAGCAGACTGCTGCCTTTCGGCTGCGAATCAGGAGCCGGGTTCTGTGCTACGACCTGCGTGCTCACTCGCCTGCTCCTGGTCCATCATCTGGATCATCAGCCGGTCCGTTCGCGGAAGCGTTGTCTCCGAACGGAGCGTGATCGGTTACATCCTGCATGGTTGTGCCTGTTGCTGGAGCTGGTGCATCCGTCGTGCCAAAGTCGGTCTTGTTTTCGTTGGATTTTTCTATTCCTTGACCGAGCCGCAGCCGCGGAGCCACGTACGCAGCGCCGGCGCGCACCGGTTCCTGCGACCGTCGCGCCTCGCGCGAGCTGGCGCGCATCTTTTCTTCCACCCGCTGGCGATAGAGGAAGGCGAGGATGGCGGCAACCGCCGCGTACAGACCGTGCGGGATCGACTGTCCCGGTTCGACCGAGCGAAACAGGGAGCGAGCAAGCGGAGGATTTTCAACGATGGGAACTCCGGCCCAGCGTGCCTCGTCCTTGATTCGCTCCGCCATCAGATTTCTACCCTTGGCCAGGACCTTGGGGGCCTGCAGGGTTTCAAAGTTGAATTCAAGCGCCACAGCGTAATGTGTCGGGTTGGTGATGACGACGCTGGCTTTCGAAACATCCGCCTGAAGTTTGCGGCGACGCATCTGCCGTTGAATGGATCGAATGCGGCTGCGAATCTGGGGATTGCCTTCCATCTCCTTGTATTCCTTGCGCATGTCTTCTTTGCTCATGCGTAAGCGCTGCTCCCAGCTGCGCCATTCCACCACGTAGTCCAAAGCCGACCAGCAGAGAAGGATGCCGCTGGTTGCCAGCAGCAGGCGATACTGGCTTTCAAACAACAGCGGCAATTGCACCAACGACAGCACCGGCAATGCAAGGACAGTGTGCTGCAAAATGTCCCACCCCAAAATCATGACCAACGTTGCCGGAACCAGGGACTTGAGCAGCCGCGTCGATGCGCGCAGCGAAAACAGGTTTTTCAAATTCGATGAGGGGGACAACCGGTCAAATTTCAGCTGCAACGACTCGCCATGAAACTGCAATCCGCCCGATTGTGCCATGCCGACCATCAGGCCAACCGCCAGAATGGCGGCCAGCACCACCAGCACAGGAAACGCAGTCTGATATACGCTGGCGCGCACCATATCGTTGACCACCGCGCCATCTTGCAGGCTCATGTCCCGGTGACTGCCCAGATCGAGAACGTGGACATACGCGGCCCGCCATCCCATGGCAAATCGCTGGGTCACCATGCCGATGGCGAGTACGCCGGCTCCCATTCCAATGGCGCTGGTCAGCTCCCGGCTGTGCACCATGTCGCCGCGCTCACGCGCCTTCTGTTTCTGTCGCGGGGAGGCTTTTTCTGTTTTGTCGCCGTTCTCGTCTGCCATGTATCCCTACGCGCGATGCGCCGCGAGAACCAATTGCATGCCTTGATTCAGCAATCCGTCGAAGCGGGCCTCAATGAAACGCGGCCAGATACCGAGCGAACCGATCAGAACGATGTAGCCGATCAGAGTCTTGAGCGGAATGCCGACAAACAACACCGGCAGTTGCGGCGACATTCGACCGACCAGTGCCACCACCACTTCCACCAGCAGGGTCGCGGCAATCACAGGCGCCGACAATTGCACCGCTGCCAGAAAGACTCCGCTGGTCATCTCAACCAGGGTCAAGCTGGCACGTGTGTTCATCCATGCGGTTCCCACCGGAACCACCGCAAAGGTATGCATCAGCGCGGAGAGCAAAGTGCGATCCAGCCCCGCCGCCAGCAACACCAGCAGTCCCACCGTATTCAATAATTGGCTTAGCAGCGGCGTCTCGATAGAGGAGTTGGGATCGAGTACATTCACCAGCGAAAAACTGAACTGCAGCCCCAGCAGTTGACCGGAAAAATTCAACATCTCCATCAGCAGCGTGAGCGACAGGCCGAACAGCACGCCGGTACTCAACTCTCCCACCATCGATGTCAGGCCCAGTTCGGGCACAGCGCCTGGATGATTGGCAGCGATCGGAGTCAGCAGCGCCGCGACCACCACCGTAAATACAGCCTTCACAGTGCGGGGGATGGCAGCGGAGGAGAAAAACGGCACAAACAGCATCAGTCCGCTGACACGAATCAGCACCAGAGTGCCCGCCGCGACAAATCCGCTCCAGTCCGACATATCGTTCCCATTTCCCCAGCAACAATCTTGAAAACTTCCTGACTTCGACGGCCGGCGGCGCGTGACTTCAACCCAGGAAGCGATGAAAATCCCGAAACAGCGAAACGGTGTATCCCACCAGGTTGCGCAGCAGCCAGGGCATTCCGGCAATCGACATCACCGCCACAGCCGCCAACCGCGGAATCGTCGTGATGGTCTGTTCCTGAATCGAAGTCAAGGTCTGCAGCACGCTGAGACTAATGCTGATCACCGCTGCTGCCAGAAGAAGGGGCGCGCTCAGCATCATCGCCTCCATCAATAAGTGCCGCGCGAGTTCTGTCACCTGGTCCGGACCCATACAGGATTTCCTTTCGACCCTCGTCGTGGCGTTCGCTTGCGCCTCAAAAACTCTTCAAGAGCGAGCCCGCCAGCAGATTCCATCCATCCACCATCACAAACAACAGAATCTTCAATGGAGTCGAGATCACCACCGGCGGTAATTGCAGCATTCCGATGGCCGTCGTGATGGAAGCCACCACGAGATCAACCAGCAAGAACGGAAGGAATAGCACCGCTCCAATCTGGAAGCCCGCTTTCAGCTCCGACAACATGTAGGCCGGGACGACCACCCGCAACGGCAGATCTTCGGACTTCGCGGGTCGCTTCTCCATGGTGGCGGAAGCGAATAGCGCCAGATCTTTTTCCCGGGCGTAATGCAGCATGTAGAGTTCCGGCGGCCGGCTTCCGCGCTCCATCGCCTGTGTGCCGGTGATCTGGCCGTTGCGAAAGGGTTCGACAGCCTGCTGGTCGACCTGCACTAACACCGGCTGCATCAGGAACCATGTCATCATCAATCCAAGGCCCATCAGAACCTGGTTGCTGGGTGCGGTCTGCGTCCCCAGGGCCTGGCGCAGGAAATGAAACACCACCAGCAGTCGGACAATCGGCGTAATGGCAAGAAGAATCGCCGGAATCAACGTAAGGAACGTCAGGACAAAAATGATCGTCCAGGGAACGGTTCCATTGCCGACGATGCGCAATCCGTTCGTGGTCGGCTCCATCAACGGAGCCGGCGCCAGCAGCAGTAACCCAGGGAGATTCATAGCGGATGCGACCGTCCGGTATTTTGCGGTTTTTCTGCCGGGAGCGGATCGGCCTTTGAAATAGGAACAATCACCGTGACATGCTCAACGCCGCCTCCAACCAGAAATTGCATGCCACCCACTTCCACCAGTGAAAGATGCCGCTTCGATCCCAACGCCAGTTGTCCCACCAGGCGCAATTGGGGTGTCGGCGTCGCGGTCGGATGGCATTTCACCTTGAACCACTGCATGGCGCGCGCGATGAACTGCACCAGCGGCGGCATCCGCTCCAAGGTCGGGATCCAGCTACGCCAACCGGACTTGGTTCGGGAAGACTCCCGCACTCTAGCGTCGGACGGATTCCACTTTGCATCCGAAGCCGGATGCGACATCTGTCCCGGCACGCCCACCAACCCGTTCGCTGTTCTCCACATTGCAACCATTTCACCGTCCATCGCGACCCTTTCTGTTGTGATCCCGCATTTCGTAATGCAACACGCCAATCGTCATAACAACCGAGTGATCCGAATCGCCATCTCCTGATCCACCACTTCCATCTCCACCCACGCCAACTGCACGTCTTCAACGGCAAGCGGAAGATCCTCGCTACTCGACCATGCGGTCGGGATGACTTGACACGCCGCCAGGGCGAGTAAATCTCGCACACAAAAACGTACCATCGGCAACGCGACGTCCATCTGAATCGGAAGCCATTCGACTGCCGGCCAACTGTTGCGCTGAGAGATCACTGGCGATAGCTGCGAAGTCTCCAGCTGGGGCGCGTCGCTGTGCGCATACAAGCCGGCGGCATCGTTCGGTGGCGGAGCGGGTTCCTGCAGTGCTTCCATGAACCGAATCCTTTATGCGCGCGGTGTCTCGTCGAAGTCGCGTCGTGACTCCAGGCTAGGGCGCTTCGTGGCCGCAGCCGGAAACACGTTCCCGGGAAAGCATGCGGCAGACGCGGATGTTCCCCGCTTCAAGATGCGCGGAATCACTATGACAATGGAAGGATGTGCAGGAATGGAACCACGGATGGAGGTGGAGAATAAGAAAGTTCTTAGATCTTCTAAAGCTCTTTTCGGAGTGGTCGAAAGAAGGTTCCGGATTCAGGAGCGAAGTCGCGTTCCAATGTCGACTTCGCCCCAATCCGCTGTGGCTATCAACCTTGAATCATATTGATGGTCGCCTGGGTCACCGTATTAAAGGTTGTCACTGATTTTGCGTTGGCTTCATAGGCGCTTTGCGCCACAATCAGGTTGGAAAATTCGCTGGAAATATCGACATTCGATTCCTCCAGCGCTCCGCCCTCCATGGTGCCGCGTCCGCCGGTACCGGCAACGCCGACCGTCGCTTGCCCGGAGGCAAGCGTGGCCGCAAAATTATTGTTGCCCAGGCGCGCCAGGCCCTGCTCATTGTTGACGGTCGCGACCGCCAATTGCCCGACAGCCTGGGTCTGTCCGTTGGAGAACTGCACCGAAATGGTCCCGTCAGGGCCGACATTGAATCCCTGATAACTTCCACTCGAATAGCCATTCTGCGTGGTGCTGCCCACGGTGGAAGCGGACGCCACCTGTGTCAACGTGGGATTGTTATTGGCATCGTAAAGGTTCCAGGTGAAATTCAGACTGCTGGCTCCATCCGCAAGGGTGCCAAAGCTGATGCCCGACACATCGGCGGCAGGAGACGTCAGCTTTCCATTGTTGTCGAACGTGAGGGTGCCGGTCGTGTTGGTCGTGGCGCCGGAATAATCGCCGGCGGGAAGAGAGATGGCATAGCTCCAGCTGTTGCCACCCTCGCTTGTGAAGTTCACCGTGGCGACATGGCTTTGTCCAAGCGAATCGTACACGGTGACCTGTGCTGGGACGACGGTTCCGGTTGCCGCACTGGCATCTAAATTGGTCGCGTTCAGAGTAAAGCTTGTTGTGGCCTGGGGCTGCTGAGTAGCTCCCAAGGGAATCTGAATCGCCGCCAGAGGCGCATTCGTATTGACCACGCCATTGCTGGCGGGATAGCCCATCACGGCGAGACCATCCACACTCGTCAGATTTCCGTTTTGATCCGTCTGAAAATCTCCGGCGCGAGTGTAGGCCGGAGTACCGCCGTTGTTCAACACAAAAAAACCATTTCCGGTCAACGCAACGTCACTGGGACTGCCCGCAGCCGTGTTGATGCTGCCCGGCGTAAAGTCTGTGGAATTTGCGGCCCCCTTGCCACCTTGCCCGGCGAGTACTGGATCACCCGAGCCGGAGTCGCCGACCTGCTGATAGAACAGATCTTCAAACGACGTGGCTTGAGACTTGAATCCCGTCGTATTCAGATTGGAAATGTTATTCGCGATAGTGTTGAGTTCGGTTTGATCCGCGTTCAACCCGGTCAATGGAATGGAAAAAGAAGCCATGAGATTTATCCTCGAAGATTCTGATTTTGTTGAGTTTCGCTGCGACACCGCCGCAATGGATTTCTAGCGCGTCATCGAACCGCGCCACCGGCTCCTGTCTGAATAGCCGGCAAGGACGACGAGCCGGTGAAGGTTGCTCCGGGAATGGAATGCTGCAAAGCCCGCATCACCTCTGGGTTGAGAGGAACTTGACTGGGCGCCTGCGCCTGGGTCGGCAGACTGGACGCCTGTGTGAACGCATTGGCCACGGCGGTGTCGGCCGATGCAGGTAACTGCACATGGCTTCCCAACGGCAGAAGATGGCCGGCAATCGCCGAGGCGGCAGAGGCGGATGCCGTCGAGCTCTTCGCTGCGGCTGCAGGGGTTGCGGCTGGAGATGGACTGCTGGTAGCGCTTCCGGTAGGCGTGGCGCTCCCTGTTGCCGTGGTCAGTGTCTGGGTGATCTGCACCAGTTGTTCCAGACTGTTGACGCCGACCAGCTGCGTAATGTACTGCATCGGATCCGTCTGCGTGGTGGGATCTTGATTCTGGATCTCGGTGACCAGCAGGGTCAGGAAATCGTTCGCCGTAATTGTTGCCTGGTTGGTGGAGGAGCCGGTTGTACCCGTGCTGCCGGTACTGGAGGCAGCGGACGCATTCACTCCCTTTGACTGGGCTTGTGGCTGCGACTTCGATTCGAATGGCGCAGTGACAGCCTGTTTCACATGATCCAAAATACCCAATAGAAGACTCATCGTAGTGCTTCCTTTCCGTTGATCCTGCGGTGCAATATTTACGCGCGAATGCTGAAATGGTGCCCTTGCTGGAACACGTTTGTTCCGTGGTTCGCCGGTATTATCGCGCTCGCAACAGGTGCAGAGTTCCACGCGCTACTGGCGGAATTGGCCGCCGCAATCTGGTCCGGACGGGTTCGAGCATCGCTTTGCGATGCAGTCTGACCCTGCGATCCTGTCCCGGCCTGGCCGCCGGCCAGCGATGTTTCAACGTGAACCTGCTGAATTCCGGCGTGATGATCCTGAAGGTACGTTGCCATGGTTGGCAGTACAGATGTCAAAGCCGCGTGACTGGCCGCTGTAGTGGTGGTCAACGCGGCTGCGATTTGTCCGGAAACTCTTTCCGCCCTCACTTCGACCCATCCCAGCGATGGGTCGGAAACGCCGACCGCAACCTGATGCGGGGCAGCGTGCAACAGCACTCCTCGCTCTCCGGAAGCCGCGCTGTCCAGGGCCGTAAATGCATCCGCGGTGGTTGCGCGAGGCGCCGTGGATATGGCTGTCGACGAGAAAAAACCTCCAGTTGCGCTGGAGTGATTGCCGGAGAAAACGCTGGAGCTATTCTGCAGTCCAACGTCCGAGTCCGCAGGGTTCGCATGCGAAGCCGGCAAGTCTTTGGCCGCGGTCGCAACTGCAGGAATCGCGGCGGTGAAACCGCTGTCTTTCAAGCCATCGCTGCCGTGAACGGACGTGGAAGCTCGATCGCCACCACTCCCAACTGGATCGTTCCCAACGGCACCGAGATTGCCGATTCCAGTGACGCCCACGGTGTTCGATGAATTCGGGTCGCCGGCAACGATTGCCGATTCGTTTGCCCGAGGCTGCGTTGAGGCTCCATCGCCAACAACCGCAGATTGATTTTGACCGATATCTCCCGAGGAATTGCTATTCTGGGTTGCGTCCGCCTTCGAAGACGAATTGGAATGCGCATCGATGATCTGGCCTTCATGCAATGGCACAGGATTGTGAGAACCGATGATCCCGTCCGTAGATATGCCGGCCCCATGCGACAACATTCCCGCCGATCCTGCTGCCCCATCCTCTTGCGAAGTGTGAGCCGCGAATGCAGCCGCTGTTGCCGCTTTCGAGATGGAAGAATTGATCCGTCCTGGGGGACCGTCGACGGATTTCAATTTTGATGAAATGGGGTCAGCCGCACTCGAGGCGACCCCCGGGTCTCGCGACAAATTCACAATGGAGGCCCTGGTCACAATCAAGGGGAAGGAGACCACCGCGATCGACGGCGCTGTCGCAACCGCAGAAAAGCCCGAAGCGCCCTGACCTCTGTTCGTTTCCTTGGCTGACGACGTTGGTTTCCGGAAGTCAACCGCGGGCGAACTTTCCGTCTCCGCAGCCGCGCGAACGGGCTGCGTTGTTCCTCTACTCGATCGATCCCCAATATCGGCCGCCGTAATCGACGACTGCGCCTCCCCATCGACCAGCGATGCGGCCGCTGCATTCAGATCCGCGGGAGAGGAGGTCGCAGACACAGATGAGGCCACGCTTACGCCGTCGGGATTCCCCGTCGGTATCGACGGACGACCCGTCATGGCTTGGCTCGATGCGTTGGATACCGATGCATTCACGCGGTTGGAATCCGTTCCGGAAGTCCTATTGGACCGATTGAACTGGGAGCGTGAAGAGGCTGATGCGCTCGAGGGGTAGGAAGCTCTCTGTGCCATCTGCGAAGGTGTGACAGCGGACCGCATGACCTCCGCAAATGGAGCAGCGGGCTCAGCGCCTCCAGGTGCCGCGCTCACGTGCACCGGTATCGCGGGGTGTGGTGTCGCTACGTCCATCGGCTGTATGGCACTCATGCAGACACAATCTCCAGATGAAGGAGTAGCGTGCAGCTGACGTGCCAAAGGTAATTCGGACAGATGAGAGATTGATAAGGATTAGCTCAGAATTGTCGAAGAACGTTTTCATCCGACTCGGGCGAAGGTTCACCGCCCGAATCACCCGGCTTTCTCGGCTGGGTGCGATGCAGCTCTCGGCGTTGCTGCATCCGACTGCGCTGCGAAAACCACTCATCCGTCTGCGCCTGGTCGCGCCGGTTCTGCTCTATCTCTTCAACGGCGGCCCGCTGTTCCACTAGCTGTTCGGTCTGGCGCAGCTCGCGGCGACGCTCGACATACTTCTCGACCAACGGCTCCATGCGGCGCAACTCCATCTCGCGCAGTTGTTCCAGGCGCATTCGCCTCCAACCGAAGAACTCCAGCACCGCCTCTTCCCTCAGCCAGGCGTTTTCTTCCTCGGCTGCGGCGGAATGGTTTGCCGGGCTGGCGGAGCGTCCGATATGTGCAGGATTGTCGTTCGACCCAGGAATCCAGCTTTCGGCCAGCGAGGATCGTTGCTGATGCTCCAGACTCACCTGTTGCGCACACGCCGCGGACGCTTGGCGGGCGCGCTGCGCGGCTCGTTCGACTTCCAGGCGCGCCTGTTCTTCTGCCAGATGTCGAATCCGCAAGATGCGCCGTAGGGCTTTTGGCATAATGTGAAATCCTCTTCTCGATCAGAGCTGCAGTGTCAGCATCTGGTGGAAGGTTTGCTCGAAGGACGATCGCTCTTCCGGCTTCTGCTCGAGAAAGGCGCGAAGCTTTTGACGGGCCGCCAGCGCCCGATCCAGATCCGGATCGGAGCCGGCTTTGTACGCTCCTATACGGACAAGATCTTCCGATCGCGTATACGCGGAGAGTAGTTGGCGGATCAACGTCGCCCGTTCGCGATGCTCCGGCGTGGTCACCGCGGGCATCAAGCGGCTGATCGATTCCAGCACATCGACCGGCGGATACCATCCTTCCGATGCCATCGCTCGAGACAGCACAATGTGCCCGTCGAGAAACGAGCGCGCCGCGTCAACCAGCGGGTCCTGCAGGTCATCTCCCTCCATCAACACGGTGTAGAAAGCGGTAATACTTCCAGCAGCATATTGACCGGCACGTTCGATCAGCCGAGCCATGCGGCGAAATACCGAGGGAGTGTATCCGCGCGCTGTAGGCGGCTCGCCGGCGGCCAGACCGATCTCGCGCGCCGCCATGGCGTAGCGCGTCAGAGAATCGAGCACCAGCAGGACATGTTTCCCTTTCGCCGCATAGAATTCGGCGATCGAGGTGGCCGCCATTGCCGCCCGCATGCGAAGTAGCGGAGACTGATCGCTGGTTGAAACCAGCACCACGGAACGCTTGCGGCCTTGTTCGCCCAGACTGTCTTCAAGGAACTCGCGAACCTCTCTGCCTCGCTCCCCAACCAGTCCGACGACAGTTAAATCCGCAGCAGTGTTTCGCGTCATCATGCCGATCAACGTGCTCTTGCCGACTCCGGAGCCGCCAAAAATACCCACCCGTTGTCCCCGGCCCACGGTGAGGAGTCCGTCGATGGCGCGCAATCCGGTGCCGAGCCTAGTCTGAATGGGAACCCGATCCATCGGTTGCGGAATCGCTCGTTCGAGAGGCCAGCTTTCCTTCACTCGCAACCTTGGGCCTCCGTCGAGCGGGGATCCCTGGGCATTCAAGACCCGACCCAGCAGGTCCTCACCCACATCGATGGAAGGGGTGTCGCCCAACGCCGCCACGCTATCACCAAACCGGATTCCGTCGGAGGAATCGAGCGTCATCGAAAGGACATGCGGCCCGCGAAAACCAATGACCTCGCCAGGATGGCTGTTGCCCTCGCGATCGAGAATCTCACAACATTCTCCCACCGAACAAAATGGGCCCTCGGACTCAATCGTCTGACCTGTGGCTTCGATCACTAGTCCATGCCAGCGCCAGGCAGGTCGCTTTTCCAGTCGCCGAAAGTACGCATTTAGAAGCTCTTCAGAACCGGACGCAGTTCGCTCAGTAGACGCTTCGCGATCAACGC
>VFSW01014179.1_pt1 | contig 11034 bp, 11 predicted proteins | sample 5358111 | NCBI WGS metagenome assembly VFSW01 (sample SAMN11554181, study PRJNA540505) | mine drainage metagenome | isolation source: sediment from site ElyBrook_90M | place: USA: Ely Copper Mine, Vershire, VT | collected 2017
CTTCACGGTCCAGCGTTGGCTGGATGATTCGCCTTACCCGCGGGCGCAAGTGTCCGAGCGTTGTTGCGATGCCACGGTCATCGAGCCGGCACTGCTCCGTTCGACGGAGTCAGCAGTCAACGCGTTACGGGCACTGCAGAGCGAACTCTTCGCTGACCAGTGTCTTCAAGTGAACTGTGCTATGGATACTGACCCGTGGGTCAGAAGTTGGCAACTGTGCTCTCTTACCCCGATGTCGACCCTCGACCAATTCAAGGTGTTGAGTCTGGGCGATCCAAATGAACGGCTTCGGCTGATCGCCGAAATCTGCTGCGAACGATACGGCGACTATCAAAGGATGCTGGCGAACGACCGTTCTTCCGACTTATTCGACTAACCGACTTCCAAGAGGTCAACGACGAAGATCAGCGTCTCTCCCGGGGCGATGACTCCGCCCGCGCCCCGCTCGCCATAACCAAGGTGAGCGGGTATCACCAAGCGGCGCCGACCGCCAACCTTCATGCCGACGACCCCTTGGTCCCAACCCTGGATCACGTATCCCGCGCCCAAGGTGAAAGTGAATGGTTCACCGCGATTCCATGAGGCGTCGAACTCCTCGCCACTGGAAACGCCGACGCCCACGTAGTGGACCACAGCGTCTTGACCCGATTGAGCCTCAACTCCAGTACCGACCACGAGGTCTTCGATAATCAGTTCGGTCGGTGCGTCACCTAGATGGGGCTCGACGAGTGGTTTTTCAGTCATGGCCGCAGATGATATCGCGCGAAATGCCCATGACGACGAGGCCAACTAGTAGCGACGCTCGCGACCACCACCAACCACGCGAACGTTCTTCGCCTCACGACCCTTGGGGCCCTGCGCCTCCTCGAAAGTTATCTTCTGACCCTGGGTCAATGATTTGAAGCCGTCACCGACAATGTTGGAGAAGTGGATGAACAGGTCATCTCCCTTGTCATCGCTCGCGAAACCAAAGCCCTTGGAGTCGTTGAAAAAGCTGACGACCGCTTCACTTCCACGGGGTGTCGCGCTTCGTGTGGCGAAACTGCGATCGGGACGAGCACTTCTTTCAGCGCGATTCACGAAGGTTCGCTCTGGACGTGGCATCCGCTCAGACGGACCTCGATCGTTCCGGGGCGAGTTAGCGCGCTCGGAGAAACTGCGTTCGGGCCGAGGTGCGCGTTCAGCACGTTCGGAGAATGCGCGCTCCGTACGTGCTGAACCACTGCGGTCCGCAAAGCTGCGTTCGGGGCGCACGGAGCGCTCACGACGTTCGAATCCACGCGACGGGCTGGACTCACGTGAATTCGTTCGCTCCGTTCGACCCTTGCTTCCTCGATCGTCAAGTCGTTCGGCGGCAACAGCGTCGTCGACGGCTCCTAGACGTATGGCGGTCGCGTCCTCACGCAGTTCGATCGAGGTCGGTATGCCTAGTGCCTTCTGCATGCGCTTGACTTGACCGATTACGTCCTCGCCCACGAGCGAAATCACGGCGCCGGTCGCACCGGCTCGTCCGGTACGACCCGAGCGGTGGAGGTAATCAGTGGCCTGCGCCGGTGGATCGTAGTGAACCACGACGGGTAGGAGATCGATGTGGATACCACGCGCCGCCACGTCGGTGGCGACGAGGACTCGGACCTGACCATTCTTGACGCTACGAAGTGCTCGTTCGCGCTGGGCCTGAGTGCGATCGCCGTGAAGTGGTACAGCGCTGATTCCCCGTTCCTCGAGTTGACGTGCGAGACGGTCGGCGCCGTGTTTGGTGCGGGTGAAGATGATGGCGCGTTCGTACTGTTCCACGATGTCCGCCGTGATCTGGGGTCGTTGGTCACGAGGGACGCGCCAAAAGAAGTGATCGACGTCACTGGGAGCCTCTTCGCCGACGACGTCGTGCACGATGGCATCATGAGTGAACTCTCGCACCAGTGATTTAACATCTGGTCCGAGTGTCGCAGAGAACAGCATGACGTGACGATCATCCGACGTAGCCCCGACGATTCGGCGAACGGCGGGAAGGAAACCCATGTCGGCCATCCGGTCAGCTTCATCGACAACGACGGTGGTAACTGAGGAAAGGTCGAGGGCACCTTGTTCCAACATGTCCTCGAGACGTCCGGGACAGGCCACCACGACGTCCACTCCGAAGTTAAGCGCCTTGCGCGCCACGTTGTACGAAGTGCCGCCGTAGATGCAAATCACTCGTCGACCACGGTCGTCGGTGAGCTGGGCGATCTCTTTTTGTACCTGTGCGGCGAGTTCGCGAGTCGGCACGAGAATCAGCGCCACCGGCTTACGAGCACGGGCTCTGGTCAAGCGGGCCATGAGCGGAAGTCCGAAAGCGAGCGTCTTACCCGAACCGGTAGCCGCCTTTCCAACAACGTCGCGCCCGGCCAGGGCGTCGGGAAGCGCGGCCTCTTGGATAGGAAACGCTTCGAAGATTCCGCGGGCGTTGAGACGTTCCACCAGGTTCGACGGCACGCCGAGGTCGGCAAAGGACAAGGACATATGACTCCTACGAGTTGAGATGAGCCCAACTCGAAATGTCACAGTCGAATCGGTCTCCACCGCGATGTGCGGCAAAACAGTGTTTCTCAGCCTAGCAGGTCAATCCCACCGCGTGTTGCAATGAATCCTTCCGATGGTGCGGGCGGAGGGACTCGAACCCACACTCCGAAGAACTGGTACCTAAAACCAGCGCGTCTGCCAATTCCGCCACGCCCGCGAGCGTCTCAACTCTAGTAGTGCCGCAGGTCTTGAACGATGTCCGAAATGAGAGACTGACAATGTTGCACGGTAGATTGGTGCAATGAACATCACCTCCATGGCCGAAGGCTTCGGCGCTAATGACTTGAACCAGCGTCTCTTGCGGGAGCGCATTGTGTTCCTGGGTTCGCAAGTCGACCAGGACACTGCTAATCGAATCTGCGCAGAACTGTTGTTGCTCGAAGCCGAAGATCGTGACAAGGACATCAGTTTGTACATCAACTCTCCGGGCGGATCGGTCACTGATGGTCTCGCCATTTACGACACGATGCAGTACGTAAACTGCGACGTGCGTACGATCTGCGTAGGTATGGCAGCGTCGATGGGACAATTCCTCCTCTGTGCCGGTGCCCCGGGCAAGAGATTTTCGCTGCCGCACAGCCGCATCCTCATGCATCAGCCGTCGATGGGCGGAATGCAGGGTCAGGCATCGGACATTGCGATTCAAGCAGAGCAGATCGTCTACATGAAGCGACTACTGGCTGAACGAACCGCGTTTCACACTGGCCAACCTGTCGAGCAGATCGAGGCAGATTCGGATCGTGACCGTTGGTTCACCGCACAAGAAGCTCTCAACTACGGCTTCATAGATGCAGTCATTGAGCGTTCGGCACTTCGCCAAGGCGCGTAGTGGTCGAACCCATTGTGTCGCATGAAGGGCGGCGCTCGCTCGCTGACGCACCAGTACGAACGGTCAGCGCGCGAGCGAGTCTGCCAACGCGTCTTCGCAACCTCTGGTCACGGCGAGAGCTCATGCTCAGTCTCATCAGTTCAGACATTCGGATTAAATACAAGGGATCCGCCCTCGGGATCTTTTGGTCGATGTTGTCACCAGCCTTGACACTCGCCATCTACTTCTTGGTTTTCTCGGTGTTTTTGAAGAACGGAATACCGAACTTCATCGTGTACCTATTCGCAGGACTGTTGGTGTGGAACATGTTCCAAACCGGGGTCAATACTGCCACCGGTGTCATCGTCGATCGCGCGGGACTGGTAAAAAAGGTCTCGTTCCCACGTGAGATCTTGGCGTTGGCCAATGTAGGCGCGGCAGTGATCTACTTCGGAATTCAACTCTTCGTTCTCGCCGTCTTCTTGCTGTTCGTCGGTCATCAACCTGACTGGGCGATGCTTTGGATTCTTCCCATCTCGTTTGTCACGCTGTACCTGTTCACGGCTTCAGTGGCGGTGGTGATGTCGGCGGTGACGGTTTACCTGCGAGACATGCGCCACCTGATGGAGGTGGTGCTTCAGTTGTGGTTTTGGATGACGCCGGTGATCTACTCGTACGAAAACACCATTGCCGCACCCCTTCGACGACACGGAATCTCGTTCGTGTACTTCTTGAATCCTGTAACCCTCATCGTTTTGACCTTCCAGCGGATTATCTATGTCGCCACGAATGTCAAGTCAACGGCGGTCAAAGGGGCAACGCTCCATATTCTCCCTTCATGGCCCGTCTCAACCTACTTCTACTTGAACCTGGCGATGCTGGGCATTATGGTCGGCCTATTCTTGGTGGCGATTAGCGTTTTCGGGCGCCTCGAGGGAAACTTTGAGTCGGAACTCTAATGACTACCGTCATCGATGTTCAAGGCGTTTCCAAGCAGTTCAAGATTCATCACGAGCGTCATCAGTCCCTTAAGGAAAGGCTGCTCCATCCAAAATCGGGTTCGACCGAGGTGTTCCATGCGCTCGCCGATATCAACTTCTCAGTCGCCAGTGGCGAGACCGTAGGGATTGTTGGTCACAACGGATCGGGTAAGTCGACCTTGCTCAAATGCATCTGCGGGGTCTTGCAGCCGACTTCGGGCGACATACGAATTCGTGGAAATCTGGCCGCATTGCTTGAGCTCGGCGCTGGTTTTCAGCCCGAACTCTCGGGACGAGACAACGTCTTTTTGTATGGGGCGATGCTTGGTTTCTCTCGACGCATGGTTGATGAGATTTTCGACGATATCGTCGCATTCAGCGAAATTGGCCACTTCATTGACACCCAGGTGAAGTTCTACTCCAGTGGAATGTATGTGCGCTTGGCCTTCGCTGTCGCGGTCAATGTCGATCCCGACATCCTCGTGGTCGACGAGGTCTTGGCGGTTGGCGATGAACGATTCCAAGCCAAGTGCATCGACCGCATTCGCCGATTCCAGGAGGAAGGGCGTTCGATCTTGCTGGTCACTCACAATGCTGATCAGGTCCGCTCCCTGTGCAACCGCGCAATTGCCCTCGACGGCGGACTGATGATCGCCGATGGGCCCACTCAAGATTCACTTCGGATATTTCGCGAGCATCTGTTGGAAGATTCCGTGGAGCTTGATCGATCCGGTGCCCAGGCGAACGTCAGCATCGATGCGATCACGACTCCATCAGGAACTTTCGATGTCAAGAGCGGCGCCTCAATGCATTTCGATGTCGATGTGACCTCGCACGGTGCGTATAGTGGCAATTTCGTCATGGAGATATTTACTCGATCGGGCATGCTGATCAGTCGCAATGACGCCCAAGGATCACCAGTGAACCTCAAGCCCGGTTCGAATCGGATAGGCGTCGACCTCGCACAGATCCCACTCCTCGACGGGGTCTATGACGTTAACGTCGGGATCGTGGAGCATCAACGCAATACGGTGATCGCATGGCGCGAACAAGCTGCTTCCATCCAAGTGAGCTATGGCGGGAGAGAAGGCGGAATCGTCGAGCTGGGCGCCTCTATTCGTCAGGCGTGAACAGCGACGAACCGCGTTCGCCCTTCAATCGAGGGTACTTGCGCAGTGAACCAAAGCGGCCGAGTTTTCCGACGTTATAAGGGTGTGTCGCGCCACTGAGCATACGTCGATCGCCGCGCGAATTACCGTATGCGTAGATCTCAGGAGATACGGGGTAACTCTGCTGGGAGATCCACTCGTCGAGTCGACGCATCTTCTCTTGTCCCCGGCAATTCTTGCCGAGGTAGGTCCCGGTCAACCGGCCGCGGGGATCGACTCCAAGGCGCGTACCCAGACCAGCCAGCGCGTGCAGAGACTCGGCAAAGAAGTTGACGTAGATCTGAGGAGACGCCGAAACGATGACGATGTCGTGGCCTTGCCCGTGGTGCCAGTTGAGGCGAGCGACGACCTCAGCGCGTTGCTTGAGAGCCAAATGGTCCAGAGCGAACTCTCGCGACAGGCTCACGATATCTTCGAGTCCTCGGCCCGAGACCAGCGAATTGAAGAGTCGCTCCTTGGCACTGTCTGCCCATCGACCGCTGCGAATGGAACCAATGGTCAATGGAACGAGAAGCCGAAGGGCCTTGCGGTATGTTCGCCCAGTGCCGGCGACGAAGCACAGCCAGGCAAAGACGCTACCGCCTTCTGTAATGGTTCCGTCCAAGTCGAAGGCGGCGACGACAGGGTCGTGAGATGCGGTCACTCAAACAGTTTCACAGGAAAGGAGCGTTGGTGCGTGCGAATCTCTATAATGCAACGTGATTTTTGCAACTATTGAGAATTCGCTGATTCCGCTATTAAGGTGGGCGCATGCAGTCACGGGACTGCGGCATTTCATTGAAGGAGAAGAGACATGGCGATTCGACTGGGTGATGTGGCACCGGACTTCTCGGCGGAGACCACCGATGGCCCGATCAACTTTCACGAGTGGTTGGGAGACAGCTGGGGGATTCTCTTTTCGCATCCCAAGGATTTCACCCCCGTGTGTACGACGGAGTTGGGTGGTTTCGCCGCGCGCAAAGCCGATTTTGACAAGCGCAACACGAAGTTGATCGCCGTCTCGGTTGATGACGTTGAATCGCACAACCGCTGGAAGAGTGATATCAGCGAGACCCAGGGAGCCGCGTTGAACTTTCCCATCATCGGCGACGAGCAACACAAAGTGGCAGATCTTTACGACATGATTCACCCCAACGCGAGTGACACGCTCACCGTACGCAGTGTCTTTATCATTGGTCCTGACAAGAAGGTCAAACTGACCCTCACTTATCCTGCGTCCACGGGGCGCAACGTTGACGAGATCGTTCGTGTTCTTGATTCGCTCCAATTGTCCGCCGAGTTTCCAGTGGCTACACCGGTCAATTGGAAGGATGGTGATGACGTGATCATTGCCAACTCGGTAAATGACGATGACGCCAAGGTCAAGTTCCCCAAGGGCTTTCGAAAGGTCAAGGACTACCTGCGACTTACTCCTCAACCGAACAAGTAGAACTCGCTCGCGTAGGAGGGTCAGTCACCTGACGGGTGACTGACCCTCCCATTTGGCCCCGTAGGGTGTGAGGTCGTTAAGGAGTTCACAATGGCGACGCCCACGACATTTACCTTTGGCCACCAGACCGTTAATCGACTGGGATACGGTGCGATGCGTATCACCGGAGAAGGGGTTTGGGGATATCCGAGCGATCGGGGAGAAGCCCTAGCGGTGCTTCGACGCGCTGTTGAGTTGGGAGTGAATTTCGTCGACACGGCTGACTCCTACGGCCCTGCGGTATCCGAAGAGTTAATCGCTGAAGCGCTGCACCCCTACGGCGAGGTCAAGATCGCTACAAAAGCAGGTCTCCTCCGTACTGGACCTGGTCAGTGGTTTCCTTGCGGTCGGCCAGAGTACTTGCGACAAGAGTGCGAGATGTCGCTGCGCCGTCTCGGGCAGGAATCGCTTGGTTTGTTCCAGTTGCACCGCATCGACCCGAGCGTTCCTCGAGACGAGCAGTTCGCCTTGTTGAAGGACCTCATGAACGAGGGCAAGGTGCGAGCGGTCGGCCTCTCCGAAGTGACAGTCGAAGAGATCGAGGCCGCGCGCAGCGTCGTCGAGATATCGACCGTCCAGAACCTGTACAACGTGACCAATCGCAAGAGCGAGGCAGTACTCGACTACTGCAGCGCCCAGGGCATCGGATTCATACCCTGGTTCCCGGTCGCATCGGGCAGTCTGGCACGAAGCGGTGGACCGCTCGACGAACTGGCCAGCGCTCTGGGAATCTCCATCGCACAGTTGTCGCTGGCCTGGCTGCTGCGTCGATCTGCGGTGATGTTACCGATTCCTGGAACTTCGAAGGTCGCCCACGTGGTCGAGAACTGTGGAGCCGCCAGCATCGAACTCGACGATGAAACCTTCGAAGCTGTCGATTCTCTCGGTGGCTAAGCCTACGTAGTTGAGACCTCACTCAGGGAGTTACGAAGTTCGCGTTTCAAGACCTTCCCTTGAGGATTTCGTGGCAGGGGATCAGACCTGAAGAAGATCTTGGACGGCACCTCATAGTGCGCGAGGTGGTGCGCTACGTGGCGAGCGATCTCCCCAGCCTCGAGTACGCAGCCCGGCCGCAGAACGATGACCGCGGCCACTTCCTCACCAAGCGTTGAATGGGGAAGTCCGACGACGGCACAATCGATCACATCGGGGTGCTCGAAGATCGCGGCTTCGACAATAACTGAATAGACGTTCTCACCGCCACGAATGATCATGTCCTTTGCACGGTCGACGATATAGATAAAGCCCTCGTCGTCGATCTTGGCGATGTCGCCCGTATGCAGCCAACCTCGAGAGAACGATTTCGCCGTGGCCTCTGGCTTGTTCCAATAGCCGCTTACGACGTTGGGGCCCTTGATCCAAAGCTCACCCACGACGTCGGGTCCATGAGGGAGGTCTGGTGTTGGTTCGGCGCCGTCGAATCCGTCGGGAACGATCGCCACTTCGCACACGGGAACTGCCGGGCCACAGCTGGTGGGTTTGGCGATGTAGTCAGGGCCGAGGTTCATACACACTGCGGCCGAGGTCTCAGTCAGCCCGTACCCATTGCCGGCTTGGCCCTCGGGAAATGCCGCGCGGATCCGTTTGACCAATTCCGGGGGAGCCGGCGCCCCTCCATAGGAGACACTTCTCACGCTCGACGTGTCGTACTTCGAGAACTCGGGGTGGTCGAGAATCTGCATCGCGATTGTCGGTACTCCGCCAATGTTGGTGATGCGCTCGGCCTCGATGAGTTCGAGCGCCCTTTGTGGATCGAAGTGGTGCATCATCACGAGCTTGCCTCCCGAGGCGGTGGCCACCACCATGGTGGCGAGACAGCCCGTCGCGTGGAAGAGGGGCACGTTCAGGAGATTTGCATTGGCCGTGCTCCTCTCCTCGACGACAGACCCAAAACGTAGTGTCGCACGCTGCCCAACGAAGAAGAGATTCATGAGGTTGGCGATTGCGTTGCGGTGAGTGCCAACAGCGCCCTTGGGATGGCCGGTAGTTCCCGAAGTGTAGAACATGGTTGCCAGGTCGTCAGCGTGGATCTCGACGTTGGGGGGAGTGATTGCATCGTCGATGGGCCCAAGGAATTCATCGAAGCTGATGACTCGTACCCGCGAATGTCCAAGGTCACTACGAGCGGGTCGCTCCGGGCCCTCGCCGATCACAATGACCGTACGTAGTTCAGGAAGGGTGTCGAAGAGTGGGTGAATCCTTTCGAGCCGCTCCTCGTCGACGAACAGCATCGACGTCAGAGAATCGCTCAGTCCGTACTGCAACTCTTCAGAGGTCCACCATGCGTTGAGTGGCACGATCACTGCACCCGCAGTCACCGCACCCCAGAATGACATGATCCACTGTGGGAGATTGCGAGATGCTATGGCGACTCGGTCACCCTTGACGACGCCAGCATCGAGCAGGCGATGTGCGAGGGTTGCGGCGCGGCGGTAGTGCTCATCAACGGTGAATCGCTGCCCTTCATAGACCAGAAAGTCACGCGAGGCGTGGCTCAGGGACAAATCGAGGATTTGGCGCAGGTTGGCTGGCGAGTGCTTCCATACATTCATTTCGATTCCGCCAACGGTAACTCGCTCGACCTCAAACATTTGACCTGGGGCAGTCATTTGCTTCGTAGCTTGTTCAAGAGTCAGATCGTCCCCGCCCATTTTCGCGACTCTACTGGTTCTGTTCGGCCGGACGAAACAGCACTGCTCGATAGTGCTCAAGTTCTGCAATGGATTCTCGAACGTCGTCGAGGGCCCGGTGGCTCGTCGCCTTCTCGGGCATCGAGGCTATCGCGTCGGGCCTCCAACGCTTGGCCAACTCCTTCAAAGTCGATACGTCAACATTTCGATAGTGCAGGAACGCTTCGAGCTGGGGCATGTACTGCTGGAGGAATCGTCGGTCGGTGCCTATGGAGTTTCCACAAAGTGGCACCGACCTTGGTTCGAGGATGTGTTCTTTCAAGAAGTTGAGGGTCGCCTCCTCGGCGTCCGCCATTGTCATCGAAGAGTCACTGATGAGAGGCAGCAATCCGGATTTGGCGTGCATGGCGGTCACGAAGTCACCCATCTGGGCGCTCTGCTCCTCGGTGGCGTGAAGGACGAGGTCAGGTCCTTCGGCAATGACACGCAGGTCGTCATCGGTGATGACCGTAGCGATCTCGACGATGACGTGACGCTCCGGTTCTAAACCAGTCATCTCCAGGTCCATCCACACCAGCACACTGTGAGACTACTGAACAGGCGTAGCGGGTGGTGCAATGACCGATATCCTCTGGCCTATGGAAATCCAGATCAAGGTGCTCCATCCCAATGCGGTGGTGCCGACATACGCTCACCAAGGTGATGCTGGCTGCGACCTCGTCGCGGTGGAGAAATGCATCATCGAAGCTCGAGGTGGTAGAGCCATGGTCGCCACTGGCCTTTCGGTGGCGATTCCCGAAGGTTTCGCGGGCATGGTGCTTCCTCGAAGCGGCCTGGCTTTGAGACACGGAGTGACGTGCATCAATTCACCCGGTCTCATCGACGCTGGTTACCGAGGTGAGCTCAAGGTGGCACTGGTAAATCTGGACCCTCAACTCGATTATTGCGTGAACATTGGTGATCGGATTGCTCAACTCGTAGTCGTCCCGGTTGAACAGGTCTCGTTCTTCGCCGCCCCCGAGCTCCCGCCGGCCAATCGCGGTGATGGAGGCTTTGGGAGTACCGGTCGTTGAGATTACTGGTGCGGTCATCGGTTCAGCCATTTGGTTTCTAGCCGTCCAGCGCTACCCCAAAGAATCGAATACGTCGGCGCGCTCGAGAACGACCTGGCGACCCGGTGGGGACAACGTGCGACTGACCGATGGGCACGAACTGGTTTAGGTGCCCTGGCGATAGCGTTGCTCGGTCTCGGCGATGCGATCGCAGAGTGTTGGAAACGCTAGGTGATCCGTTCGAAACGGTGATGCAGCCGATTCCCTAGTGGTGAGTTAGTGCCAAGTCAACGGCGTTCCAAAATCGATGGCGAACTCTGTAGTTGCTCGATTTTGACGTAGTCCCCAATCGGGGCCATTCCTCA
>VFSW01014180.1_pt1 | contig 11034 bp, 9 predicted proteins | sample 5358111 | NCBI WGS metagenome assembly VFSW01 (sample SAMN11554181, study PRJNA540505) | mine drainage metagenome | isolation source: sediment from site ElyBrook_90M | place: USA: Ely Copper Mine, Vershire, VT | collected 2017
CGCATCGTGGTCACGCCCGTCTCCTGCTCCCCCCGCGCAATGGCCCATTGGATTGGTGCCGCTCCGCGATAACGCGGCAGCAGCGAGGCGTGCAGATTCAGATTGCCGTGGCGCGGCAGTGCCAGCATCCACGGCGGAATCAAGCGACCATACGCGACCACGACAATGGCATCGGCGGAAATTTCTGTGAGCTGTTGTTGCAAGGCAGGATTATTGCGAATCGTTTCTGGCTGCGCGATGGGCAGGTTGCGTTCCAGCGCGGCCTGCTTGACGGCGGAGTGCTGCTGCACCAGCCCGCGTCCGCTGGCGCGATCTGGCTGCGTGAGAACCAGCTCGACCGCATGGCCAGCCCCGAGCAGCGCGTGGAGCGTGGGCACGGCAAAGCTGGGCGTGCCGCAAAAGACCAGACGCATGGCGTTTACCACTCGCCGACTTTAATCATTTTGCGAATTTTGCGCAGTTGCAGATCGCGCTTCAGGCGGCTGATGCGATCAATAAACAGAATGCCGTCCAGGTGGTCAATCTCATGTTGAAAGGCGCGCGCCAGCAGCTCATCGCCTTCAATCTCATAGTGTTTTCCGTGCGCGTCCTGCGCCTGAACTTTTACATGCGCGGCGCGATGCACCTTGTCGCGAATCTCTGGCAAGCTCAGACAGCCTTCTTCCTCATACTGCTTGCCTTCCAACGCGACAATCTGTGGATTGATGAGCACGATCTTGTCTTCTGGCTTTTTCTGGAAGCTCAAATCAATCACAGTAATCCGCTTGGAGATTCCAATTTGTGGCGCAGCCAGGCCGATGCCCTCGGCTTGATACATGGAGGCGAACATGTCCTCCACCAGACGACGGAGCTTGCTGTCAAACTCCGTGACCGGGTCAGCCGGGCGATGCAACACAGGATCGGGATACTTCACAATGGAATAAATCATTACCGTGCGATTGAAAAACTGCTTCCTTGTAGCAAATTAAAAACTACTGTACTCGTAAAACATATTTGTCGTTTCGAGCGGACATTCGCAGAATGTGAGTCGAGAATCCTGCGTTTTGTCCGCTGGAACCTGAAAGACCGCAGATCCCTCCACTCCGCTGCGCTCCGGTCGGGATGACAATTCATGTGTATATGCAGCCTAAAATTTCTTAGCGTTCAATACTTGCGAATCTGCTCACAATATCCCTGATAGTTTCGCACCATTTCGCGCAGTGAGTCGCCACCAAATTTTTCAATGGCCGCCTTAGCCAGCGTCAGCGCCACCATTGCCTCCGCAGCAACGCCCGCTGCCGGGACCACGCAGACATCGGAGCGTTCATAGGCCGCCTTCACCTCTTCGCGCGTCTCAAAGCTGACCGAACCCAGCGGGCGGCGCAGGGTGGAGATGGGCTTCAGATATCCGCGCACCACCAGGTCTTCGCCATTGGAGATGCCCCCTTCGATGCCGCCAGCATTATTCTGATCGCGCACGAAGCGCGTGTAGGGAGGCGTACCGCTCTTCTCTGCACCATAATGAATTGGATCGTGTACCTGTGAGCCAAGCGATGCGGCTGCGGTGACACCACGGCCAATCTCCACCGCTTTGACGGCCTGCAAGGACATGACCGACGCGGCCAGCAGACCGTCGAGACGCTCATCCCAGTTGGCGTAGGTTCCCAATCCCGGCGGAACACCATGTACGACAACTTCAAAAACTCCGCCAATGGAATCGCCCGTGCGCAGCACCGCATCCACGGCTTCCTTCATCCGCAGCTCGGCGGCTTCGTCCACGCAATTGAGAAAAATCTCATCGAGATTTTGCAGCGCGGCAATCTCTTCCCAGCTTGCATCGCGATCCAGCTCTGCCTGGCCCACGCGAATCACATGGCTGGCAATCTGAATGCCGAGCGTCTGCAACATCTGCTTGGCCAGCGCTCCGGCAGCTACACGCGCCGTGGATTCGCGCGCAGAGGCGCGCTCCAGCACATAGCGCGCATCGGGAAAGTCATATTTCAAAGCACCCGCCAGATCAGCATGGCCAGGACGCGGCGAGGCCACGGCCTTGTGCTTGGCCGGATCGCCAGCATCGACGGGCAGAATCTCTGTCCAGTTTTTCCAGTCGCGGTTCTCAATGCGCAGCGCAATGGGCGAGCCAATGGTCTTGCCGTGGCGCACGCCAGAGAGAATCTCCGCCGTGTCCTGCTCAATACGCATCCGCCCGCCGCGGCCGTAGCCCTGCTGCCTGCGCCACAACTCGCGGTTCATCTGGGCAATGTCAATCGGCACGCCAGCAGGCATCCCGGAGATCATGGCAATCAGGCACTCGCCGTGTGATTCCCCGGCTGGCGAAAATCGAAACATAGTTCCCTATCCCCAAAAGCCATTTTGAAGCCCGTGTGAGGCTTTGTATTTGATTCTAAAGTAGAAGCGGCGAATGAACCAAAGCGAGCGTGCTGGAACCGGAAACGAGCCTATTTTGCGGCCAGCATCCAGCGATATTGCGCCGCGGTCAGCGGCACCACGGAGAGCCTTCCCTGCCGCAGCAGCGGCGAATCGGCAAAGAGTGGCAAGGCTTTCATCGCGTCCAGCGTTCTGGGACAGGCCAGAGGGGTGCCGCAGCGAATGCGTACCAGCGGCACCTTGGGATCGCGGGCATCGACGCTGACCACCGTGGCTGTGCCTACCGCCGTGCGGACGCCGCCCGTGTGATAGAGAATGAGCGTCTCGCCCGGCTGCATCTCGCGCAGATTTTTTACGGCCTGCGGATTGGTGACGCCATCCCAGACGGTTTCGCGGTCGCGTTGCAGGTCGGAAAACGAGTAGACATCCGGCTCGGTCTTCAGCAGAAATGGCATTACGCGCCCTCCCCGGGCAAACTGGTCGAGGCTGACGGGTTCGCCAGATATTGCCGCGTGTTCACCAGGCTGCGATCCAGCGCGCGCACGCGATCTACAAACTCCGGCGCGGCGGCTCCGGCAGACAGCGGGGCGCAGGCCTCTTGCATGGCCAGCATCTTGGCCTCAGCATCATCCAGATAATGCAGCAACACGGCTTCGGGAATCATGGGCAGCTTGGGCGAGCCAAATTCATAGCTGCCATGATGACTCAGAATGATATGCTCCACCAGAATGCGCAGCCGGTCAGGAAAATTCGGCAGCGTCTGCACTTTTTCATGCAGCAGGCGCGTGCCAATGGAAATGTGTCCGAGCAAATTGCCTTCCAGCGTGTACTCAAAGCTGGTCTTCCAGCCAAGCTCGTAAATTTTGCCGATGTCGTGCAGCATGGCTCCGGTCAACAGCAGGTCGCGATGAATCAGCGGAAAGTGCCCGGCGGCAAGATCGCAGAATTTACAGAGATCAACGACATGCTCCAGCAATCCGCCAATCCAGGCATGGTGCATCATCTTGGCGGCAGGCGCGGCCTGGTAGCGCTGCGCGATCTCTGGATCGTCGAGAAAGGCAAAGAGCAGACGCTTCAGGTCAGGATCAGTAAAGCTGGAAACGGTGGCGCGCAGCTCTGCCCACATGGTGGGAATATCCCGGGTGGTGGCGCGCAGCAGATCGGCCAGATCAAAGGTGCCGGGACGGGCTTTGGAAATTTCCGTTACGCGCAACTGCTGTTTTCCGTTGAAGGTGTCAACGGTTCCGCGCAGCAAAACAATGTCATCTTTTTCAAACTTGCGCGAAAGCGCCTCGCAGTTTTCCCAGATGCGCGCGTCGATGTGGCCACTGCGGTCGCCCAGAACCAGCGCAAGATAGGTGCCACCATCTTTTTTGTCGCGCGACTGTTTGGAAAGCACCGCAAAGCAGGATTGAATCTCCTGCCCCTGGCGCTGCGCTGCATCTGCGGCAAAGAAGTCCTTCATCATCCTCCCCTTTGCCGTTGTCGGCATGGGTTTGCCAACTTCTCCGGCGCAGCCAGTTCTGGCTGCGTCGGGCTACGGAGTTGTGCTGCCGGAACTGGAAGACGACGATGCAGGCGCATCCGTCGCCGCGACTGGCGCCGCGACTGGCGCTGGAGTCTGCTGCGTATCTGACGATTTTTTCTTGTCAGATTTCGTCTTCTTCTCGTCGCTCATGCGGATTTTCTCTCCGGGCTTGGCGGCAACATACTTCGATTTCTTCTTCTTTTTAGACGTATCACCCTCTAAGCCAAGTGGCGCGGACTGCACTTTCTGCGTTGCGTTCTCATCCTGACTCGCCACCGGCGGCTGCGTTTTTTTGCGTTTCAGTTTTCTGGTTTTTGCGTGCTTCGGCGCGCGCTTATTCGCTTCGCGCTTCTGTTTAGCCAGATCGCTCAGGCGCATTTTGCCGTTTTTCGCCGGAGTGCCGGGAGTGTGCGCCCAATCCTGGCCGAGAGGCTGCGCATCCGTCCCCAGCACGGCATCCGCTGCGGGAGTTGTAGCAGCATCCGATCCTGACGCAGACGAATTGGGTGTCTGCTCTTCAGAGATGGTGTACAGCGGAGCACGTCCGTAGCGAATTTTCTCGCGCTTCACTTTCTTCTTGAGCGGCTTCCTGGTTGTCTGCGTAGACGCAGGCACCCAAGACAGGTTGCTGGAAGTGGGCGGGTTCCCAGAATTTGCGATTGTTGCATTTGCGACTGCGGGGGAAGCTGACGCAGCGCTGGCCGTAGGTGCCGTGGCCTTCATGCCGCTGTGATTGCGGTTGAAGCGGGCAATTTCTTTCGCCCTGCGTTTTTCCTGCTGCTGCTTCTTCTTTAGCTTCTTCGACAGCGGTGCCGTGTAGGCACTGTAGATGGGCTTGGTTTCGTTGGCACTGGCACCGCTATCCACATATCCCGGACGAATATCGATGTACGCCTCTTCGCGCAGGCGAGTCAGATATTGCCGTATCGCAGGCTCCATCTGCCGTGTGAACACTGCCTGCTCAACCTGCGGTTCCACCTGTTGCAGGGTCGGAATGCCGCCAGGAATATGCTCCACCACCTTCAAGATAACGTAGCCCTGTTTGGTGCGAATCGGCTGCGTATATCCGCCGACAGGCAGATTGAAGGTCTGATCCTCCAGCATCTTGGCCAGAGCGCCACGGTGGAACTCTCCCAGATCGCCACCCTGTTGCGCCGTGGGGCCGCCAGAATCCTGCTTGGCCAGTTGCGCGAAATCTGCACCGGACTGCAACTTTGTCTCAATATCTTTTGCCTGCGCCTCGGCTGCGGTCAACTGTGCATCGCTGGCATCGGGTGCGGTCGGAATCAGAATTTCGCTGAGCCGAATCGACTCCTGCTGGGCAAATTCCTGCTTGTGCGCTTCGTAATATTTTTTGAACTCCGCTTGCGACGGCAGCAGTTTGTTGGTCACCTGCTCGCGAATGACCTGCTGCGCAATGATGTTGTCGCGAATGTTGGCCTTGAAATCTTCATACGAGGTTCCCTGCTGCTGCACAGCCTTTTCCAGATCATCCATCTAATCCAGATGGTTCTGCTTGCGAATCGCGTCGAGGCTCTTAATCAACTCTGTATCGCCGTGTATACCCAGTTCCTTGCCCTTGGATAAGAGCAGTTGACGGTCAATCAGATCGCGCAGCACGTTTTTTTGTTGCAGCTCCAGTTCATCAGCAGACAGATTTTGCTGGCTGGCATCCTGATCCAGTTGCTGCTGAGCGCGCAGCAGATCGGAGTTGGAGATCACCCGATCGTTGACGCGCGCGATGATCTGCTCCACGGGCGTGCCATAGAGGTTGCTGAGGTCTGCACTGGAAGAAGCAGCGGCACTGGCAGCCTGTGCGGCGGCGGGAAGGCAAAACACCGTGGCCAAAGCCAGCGGCAGGGCGGTACGCAGGACAACTCGAAGCATCATGGGTATTGGCTCTATGTCATACGGCCTGCCAGCATAGCTTGCACATACTGGCTGGCGCATTCTGGCAGACACCTTGGCGCCCGCCGTGCGCCCTATTGGTTCAGACCGATTCCTTTGCTCTTCATTCTACTCATATTTCCTGCTGGTGTTTTCACCTGCCAGAAGGGATTCAAAAATCGTGGTGGCCCCATGGAATCCTCCCAGGCCCTGCGATGCTACACTGTGGGTGCAAAGCAGGTGGCCACCGCGCCGCGTTTCGCCGGTACGCAGCCCATCTCTTCGCATGTCACGCAGCCACGAGGAACCTTCGGTTCATGAACCCGCGCTCCAGCCGTTCCCTCTTTCTTTTTGTCGTGTTTTTAGCCACCTGCGGACTGCTTGGCTCCTTTGTGAGTCGAAGCGCCGGGGCACAATCGGATACGGATGCCTCCACGCTGCGCGATAGCCTCAAGCAGTTCACCAGCGTCTACAGCATCGTGGAGCAAAATTACGCCGAGCCCCTGAACGCCGAGCGCGCCAACACGGCCATCTACGACAGCGCCATCCCCAACATGCTGCATGTTCTGGACCAGCATTCCAACTTTTACGACCCGAAAGCTTTTTCGCAGATGAAGGAGGACGAGCACGGCAAGTACTACGGCGTCGGCATGCAGATTATGCAGCAGGGCGACAAGGTTGTCGTGGTGGCTCCGTTTGAGGGAACGCCGAGCTACAAAGCTGGCATTCGTCCCGGCGACGTCATTCTAGCCATTGACGGAAAATCGGCGGCTAAGATGACCAGCTCCGATGTCGCCAATAAATTAAAAGGCCCCAAAGGCACGCCCGTCGAGATCACGCTTGGACGAGAAGGCGCGCCCAAGCCACTGGAGTTTCATCTGGTGCGCGACGAAATTCCGCGCAATAGCGTCGATCTGGCCTTTGATGTTCGTCCGGGAATTGGCTACATCCACATCACCAACTTTCAGGAAACAACAGGCCGCGAAGTGGCCGATGCCCTCCAGAAACTTAGCCCCATGCAGGGACTGGTGCTGGATCTGCGCGGGAATCCCGGCGGATTGCTGAGCGAGGCTGTCTCCGTAGCCGGAGATTTTTTGCAAAAGGGACAGATTATTGTTTCGCAAAAAGGACGCGCCTTCCCAGAGCAGGTCTACCGCGCGCCCCACTCGAATCACGGGGGCAGCTATCCCATCGTCGTGCTGGTCAATCGTGGCATGGCCTCGGCGGCAGAGATTGTCTCTGGCGCGTTGCAGGATCATGATCGTGCGCTGGTCGCTGGTGAAACGACCTTCGGCAAAGGATTGGTGCAGACCGTCTATCCGCTCTCCGAGGGCACGGGCCTGGCGCTGACCACCTATCACTACTACACCCCCAGCGGACGCCTGATCCAACGCAACTACAACGGCGTTTCTCTCTACGACTACTACTACAACCACGACAGCGCAGCGCAAAACGATGCCAATCGTGAAGTGAAGCTGACGGACTCTGGCCGCACCGTGTACGGCGGAGGCGGCATAACGCCGGATGTAAAGATCGACACGCCCAAGTCCACGCCGTTTCAGGACGCGCTCTTGCAGCATCTGGTCTTTTTCAATTTCGCCAAGTCGTATCTGGCCAATCGCACCATCCCGCGCACCTTTCAGGTGGATGATGCCGTGCTCAAGAGCTTTGAGCAGTTTCTAACGCAGCAAAAGGTTCCCTACACGGATCAGCAGATTGACGGCGTTCGCGACTGGATCAACACCAGCATCAAGAGTGAACTGTTCACCTCTCAGTTTGGACAGGAGGAGGGTCTGAAGGTTCGCGCAGAATGGGATCCGATGATTAATAAAGCCATCACGGTGATGCCCCAGGCGCTGGCGCTGGAAGATGCTGCGAAGAAGACCCTGGCGATGAAGACGACTACGCCGATCCCTGTCCCCACACCTGCACAGTAATCCTATTCGCATGAAATTTTACGATTGGTGGTGCGCCCACCTGTCGCAAAATTTTGCTCCTGACCGGTATCCTTGACCCGTATCCAGAACGCAACCTACTCGTACACTTCAAAGACCCGTTAGAATATGTAGTAAGAACCCAGTATCCTCGACTGCGTGCTCCTGGGAAGTCCAGACAGGAGCCTATTGGGGCTGTCGATATATTGCGTATCTCTCGACGTTTCGCCTGCTTCTTGACGTTCAAGGATGGTCGCTTCTGACTGTGACAACTTCCCAATCCGCCGTGTTGGAGCCGAGCAGCACGGTGAGCGTGGCGCGTGACCAGAAAGCCAGTCCTTCGCGTTTACGGCAATTTCTGCAACGACCCTCCATCCGTATTCTTGGATTGACCCTCGGCGCGCTTTGCATTTTGGGCTATCACCCCTTTGTGGATGATGCGGCCATCTATGTAGCAGGGGTAGAAAAAATTGTCTCTCCCGCGCTCTTTCAGCAACACGCGGAGTATATTCTTCCCCACTTGCAGCACTCTCTGTTCTCCGTGGGCATGGGCTGGCTGATCCGCCTGACGCACGCTCCACTGCTGCCCGCCATGTTTGCCACCTACGTTTTTTCGTTGTGGCTAACCGTGCTGGCCTGCTGGCGCGTATCATGCCAGCTATTTCTGCGCAATGAATCCCGCTGGGGCGCGACTGCGTGTCTGGCTGCGACGATGACCGTGCCCGTAGCTGGCTCCGCGCTTACGTTCGTGGATCCGTACCTGACGGCGCGCTCCTTTTCTACGCCCATCATTCTGTTTGCGTTGGTCTTTGCGTTGGAAAGAAAGTCAGTGCGCACCGTACTCAGCCTGCTGCTGGCGGTCTTGCTGCATCCGCTGATGGGTGGCTATGCCGTGGTGTATGTCGCCGTGCTTTGGCTGATCCGCGACGGGCGCTGGAAGCTGCTGGGCGGGTTGACGCTTGCCGTCTTTGCTGGCACGCTCCTGGCTACGCACGCACCAGCGCTGCTACATGTCTCCGCTGGCTATCGCGCCGCTACACTCAGCCGATCTTATTTCTTTTTAAATCGCTGGAAGTGGTATGAGATCTTCGGCCTTTTTCCTCCACTGGTTGCGGCCTGGATCGGTTGCACCGTCCATCCGTTTACCCTGCATCGCAAATGCAGCGTAGTTTGCGCTACGTCACTCTATGTTGGCATCTCTGCTCTTCTGTTTTCGATTCTCTTTGTGCATGTCTCCGGGCCGCTGATGCTGGCCAGCCTGCAACCTCTGCGCATCTTCCATCTCATCTATTTGATCTTCTTTCTTACGCTGGGCAGCCTGCTGGGACGTTATATTTTGCAGCGTCGCGTATGGGCCTGGGCACTTTGGTTTGGAGCGATTGGCCTTACCATGCTAACTGTCCAGCTTGGAACCTATCCTGACCTGGCCCACATTGAGTGGCCCGGAGTTGCTCCGCACAATCCGTGGGAGCAAGCCTTTCTGTGGATCCGCGCCAACACGCCCGACAACGCGCTCTTTGCGCTCGACCCCAGATATCAGGCACTCCCCGAAGAAAGCACCCTGGGCTTTCGCGCGATGACAGAACGCAGCGCGCTTCCTGACTGGAGCAAGGATGGTGGCGTTGCAGCTATCTATCCAAAAATTGCGCCGGAATGGTTTGCCGATGCCACCGTGGAAAACCCCTGGAATCAGTGGTCCGATGCGCAGCGCCTGCAAGCGCTGGCCCCGTACCATGTCAATTGGGTGGTGCTTTCTGCCGCAACGCCAACTGCGCTCGCCTGCCCGTACCAGAATGCACAGGTGCGTGTTTGCCAGCTTCCGACTGAAACGACATCGTTGACAGTGAATCCGTAGCCTCCCGCAGGTACCATAGAGATATGGAACTGATTGTGTATTCCGCTGCCTGGTGCCCGACTTGCCGCGAGGCAAAAAAGTTTCTGAGTCAGCATAAAATTCCATACACCGAAATTGACATCGAATCCACGCCGGGAGCAGCGGAGACAGTGATAACCCATGTTGGCAAACGAGCGATTCCGCAATTTGTCATCGACGGCGAATGGGTACAGCCGTACAAACCGGATAGTGGTTTTCTCTACAAAGAAATGGCTGAGCGCTTCGGCGTTGTTCCTAAGCGCTGAAATGCATGTACTCGTCATTGACCAAAAATTTCTTACGCAGGAGCTTGTGTGATCGACCGTTATACCCGACCCGCGATGGGTCGCATCTGGAAAGAAGAAAATAAATACCGCATGTGGCTGGCGGTGGAAACCGCTGCCTCCGAAACGCTGGCCGAGTTTGGCATTGTGCCCGCAGAGGCAGCGCGTGCCATTCGAGAGCGCGGAGGCTTCGATCTTGCGCGCATCCAGCAGATTGAAGCTGAGGTGCGCCATGACGTGATCGCCTTTACAACTGCGGTCGCTGAAAAAATTGGCCCGGAGGCGCGCTGGCTGCACTACGGCCTTACGTCCAATGATGTTGTGGATACGGCGCAGGCGCTCCAGGTGAAAGATGCCTCGGCCCTGCTGCGCGCGGGCATCGAACGCCTGCTTAGTGTGCTGCGCCATCGCGCGTTGGAATTCAAACACACGCCGACCATTGGGCGCACGCATGGCGTTCATGCCGAGCCAACCACCTTTGGCCTGAAGCTGCTGAACTGGTATGCCGAGATGCGGCGCAACCTGCGGCGCTTTGACACGGCAGCAGAAGACATGCGCATCGGCAAGCTCTCCGGCGCGGTGGGAACCTTTGGACATCTGAAGCCGGAGCATGAAGTGGCCATCTGCAAGCGTCTGGGATTGACCCCTGCTCCCATCGCCACGCAGGTGATTCAACGCGACCGCCATGCCACGTATATTTCCATGCTGGCGGTTCTGGTTTCGACGCTCGACAAAATCGCCGTTGAAATTCGCCATTTGCAGCGCACAGAAGTTCGCGAGGCCGAGGAATTTTTCTCAGAAAAACAAAAAGGTTCCTCCGCCATGCCGCACAAGCGCAACCCCATTACCTGCGAACAGATCAGCGGTCTGGCACGCGTGGTGCGCGGCAACGTGCAGCCGGCGCTGGAAGATATCGCCCTCTGGCATGAGCGCGACATTTCGCACTCCTCTGTGGAGCGCGTCATTCTGCCTGATTCGACCATCCTGGCCGATTACCTGCTGGACAAAACGGCCACGCTGATTGAAAAGCTGGTAGTCCATCCGCAGCGCATGATTCATAATCTGGAATCCACCGGCGGATTGATTTTTTCCGGGCAGTTACTACTCGACCTGGCTGAGGCAGGAATGCAGCGCGAGGATGCCTACCGCCTGGTGCAGCAG
>VFSW01014181.1_pt1 | contig 11033 bp, 11 predicted proteins | sample 5358111 | NCBI WGS metagenome assembly VFSW01 (sample SAMN11554181, study PRJNA540505) | mine drainage metagenome | isolation source: sediment from site ElyBrook_90M | place: USA: Ely Copper Mine, Vershire, VT | collected 2017
ACAGGATTCTAATATTTATACCGTAGGAATATTTAAGTAGAGATATAATAAGAGCCTTTAATTTATCCACAAAACAAGGAATTTATCCACAAGCCCTTATTTTTCCTTTTTATTTAACAGGCCTGCTTTACATGGACCTGTCTGCGTAGAACTTCCTGTGGTCCTTCGTCTTCAGCCCTTTCACTATGTAGTCGAATGCTTTTTCTGGCTTTGACTGCTCACCGCAGGTGTATATGTCAAGCGTGGCATAATTGTACTCGTTCCATATGTGGAGCGCGACATGGCTCTCAGTTATAAGGGCTATTACGCTGACTCCGCCCTTCTTTCCTCCGAACGACCATGCCTTCACTTCCACGAGCGTCATGTTCGCAATTTTCACCGCGTCTGTGACCAGATTCTTCAAATATTCCATGTCGTTCATGCGCTGCCTGTCGAGATCATAAAGGTTGCCGTAGAAGTGGTGCCCGGTTATCTTTTCGTCGGCTACGCTGCTCTTTGCAAAAGGCTGTTCAGGAATTGTTTTTGTTATGGCCCTTGTCTTAGCCTTGGTAGGTGAGGTATTCATCTAATCTATGACCTGGTTTCATGGTTTCTTTTTCCCGAGTCTTGACCTTATAACAAAAACTTTTTTATCCTGAAACATATTTAAATATATTTATACGGAGCTTTTCTATCAATACGCATGTTTATATGGATATAAAAGAGTTGAAAGGAAAACTTCCTGACGAAGTGATTGAGTCATTCTCTAAGCGAGGCATAGGCAAGCTGACTCCGCCGCAGGCGCTTTCCGTTGAGTACGGCCTTCTTGAAGGAAGGAACTTTGTGGTAGCTGCGCCTACTGCGAGCGGCAAGACCCTTATTGCGGAGATGGCAATGCTGAAGGGCATAATATGGAACAGGAAGAAGGCAGTTTATGTCGCGCCGATGCGCGCGCTTGTCAGCGAGAAGTACCATGAGTTCAAGGAGGCATACCCTTATGTCAAGAGCGCGATGTCCATAGGGGACCTTGATTCTTTGGACAACTGGCTCTACGAATACGACATAGTCTTCGCATCTACGGAGAAGCTCGACAGCCTGATAAGGCACGGTGCAAGCTGGCTCGACTCCGTTGGCTGCATAATATTCGATGAGGTGCATATGCTCGACGACCCTTCGAGGGGGCCTACTCTCGAGATACTGATTACAAGGCTGAAGCGCATTGCAAGGGACGCGCAGGTCATAGCGCTCAGCGCAACAATAGGCAATACGAAGGAACTTGCAGAATGGCTCGGAAGCGAGCTGATAGAGAGCGACTACAGGCCTGTTGAACTGCGCAAGGGGATAGAGCAGAACGGCACCATATATTATGCAGATGGAGAGGAGAGGCTTGACAGCAATGACAAGGCTGCTGAATTGAGAATAGAGCAGAATACGCTTGAGATGGGAAAGCAGCTGCTCCTGTTCTACAGCACGAAGAGAAATGCTGAGGCAGGGGCGGAGAAGCTCAGCTTCGACATATCGCAGAGGCTGAAGCCTGAAGAGAAAAAGGAGCTGAAGGAGGTAGCTGCAAAGATTCTGGGCGCGCTAGGAAGGCCCACGGCGCAGTGCGAGAAGCTCGCAAGGCTTATCGAAAGAGGCGTCGCATTCCATCACAGCGGGCTTGTGAACGAGCAGAGGCACGCTGTTGAAGAGGCATTCAAGGCGAACAAGATAAAGGCCATATGTTCGACCACGACCCTTGGCATGGGCGTGAACCTGCCTGCGCATACAGTCGTTGTAAGGGACACAGTAAGGTATGAGGAGCATCATGGCAGCACGCATATGAGCGTGAACATAGTGACTCAGCTCTTCGGAAGAGCTGGAAGGCCTAAATATGACAAGATGGGCAGGGCTCTGCTAATAGCAAAGTCAAAAGACGACATGAAGAGCCTGTATGAGAGGTACATGAATGGCGAACTTGAACCTATAGAGTCGAAGCTCGGCATAGAGAACGTGCTTCGCACCCACATACTTTCGTTCATAGCGACTAAGTTCCTTACAAGTAAGGAGTCGATTTCCGACTTCATGTCGGGTACCTTCTACGGATACCAGTATTCTGATATGCATGACCTCAACAGGATACTTGACAGGGTCCTGAAGGAGCTTGAGGGATGGCGCTTCATAGAAGCGCATGGAAGCATTTACAGGGCTACGAAGATAGGCGAGCGGGTCAGCGAGCTGTACATAGACCCGATGTCCGCGAAATGGCTCATAGACTCATTGCCAAAAGCCACAGACGGCATATCCGTTCTCTTCATGATAGCAAACACTGTGGAGATGAGGCCTTATGTGAAGATAGTGGAAGAGGCTGAGGAGCGGTTCTACAAATACCAGAGCATGGTCGACGGCGGCAGCCACATCGTCTCTGAGGAATACTTGGGATACTACGACCCGCTTAAGCCGTTCAGCACCTCGATAATGCTGAACGACTGGGTGAGCGAGAAGCATGAGCAGGAGATAACGTTCAAGTACGGGACCACTCCCGGCGCCCTGTACACGAAGATAAACAATGCGGACTGGCTCCTTTATTCTTCTGCGGAGCTTGCGAAGCTGATGCGCGTCAGCTCCAGAAAACTTATAGAGATGCGCGTCAGGATGCGCTACGGGATAAAGGAGGAGCTGATGGACCTTGTAAGGCTTGAGGGAATAGGAAGGGTCAGGGCGCGTGCGCTGTTCAACAGCGGCATAACCGACGTCAAAAGCCTCAGGAAAGAGGGCGCGCGCAGCTCCGCGGAGAAGATTCTTGGGAAGGAACTTGCAAAGCGCGTCTACAATCAAATCAACGAATGACTTTTTCTTCGTGTAATTCCCCTAATGAGGAAACATAGAAAGTATTATAAAAATGATTTATGATAATAACTTCAGTTTTAAGGCGACTGGTGAAAAAATGGGAGTATTTGACAAGCTGGGCCAGACATTTGGCTCACAGGGCAAGGACATGGATCTCGGAGAATACATGAGCGCAGTAGAGATGGAAGATGTAGACGTTATGCACGAACCTGCAGACATGTACATCAAGCCTGTCTCGATAAACAGCGAGGACGAAGTGAAGTCCGTTGAGGACGAAGTATCGAAGAAGAACATAATACTTCTCGACATAACGGAGCTCAACAAGCGTCCTACGACAAGGTCTAACGTGATTTCTGAGCTGAAGAGATTCACCGCAAAGATAAACGGCGACATAGGCCAGATAGACCAGGCAAGGATTCTGATCACCCCTGCAAAGATAAAGATAATCAAGAGGAAGAAGCAGTAACCTGCTTCATTCCTTCAGAGCAGTGATTAGCGCGTGAGTTTCCGTGCCGTTGGGCTGTGAGTAATTAATTATTCTTCTGAATATCCTGCTCACAGCTTTTTTATCCCTCATCCTTTTCTTTTCAAGCGACTTATCGAAGATCCTGAACAGGTATTCGAGCTCCCTCTTCTTCGTTTTCCTGTTAGACATGTTTTGATAATCAAGGGAGAACTTCTGTCTTGTCAGCTCGTACAGCACGATTGATAACGCGTGCGATACATTCAGCACAGGGTATTTCTCATTTGTGCCTATGAACGCAACCATGTCGCATGCTTCTATCTCATCTGCGGTGAGCCCTATGTCGTCCCTTCCTATGAGTATGCCGACAACAGCATCTTTCTTCAACCTTCGCAGGCTTTTTCCCGAGTTCTGCAGCAGAACCGTCCTTTTGAAGGTCCGGTGCGCCTTCTGCCATATGCCAGTAGTCCCTATCACTATTGAGCAGTCGCTTGTTGCATCTGCTATGCTGTTGTAAATCTTTGCGCTTTTGAGAAGAGCGCGTGCGTGCTTTGCGAACATCACAGCCTTCTTTCCGGTGAGCTTCGCCCTAGGCCTTACAAAGTACAGCTTCTTTATCCCGAAGTTCATCGAGACCCTTGCTATGTAGCCTATGTTTATCTGGTATTTCGGCTCCACAACTATTATCTTGAACTGCAACCAATCAGCCCGCTCCAAGTATCGCAAGGACCGCTATTGAATTGACTATTATGTGGGTGACTATGCTCGGGTAAAGCGAACCTGATTTCCTGAACACATATCCTGCCATCAGCCCGAAGAAGAGCGCTGCTATAACTTCTATCGCGAAAGTTGAATCGTAGCTCGCATGCAGCAGTCCGAAAATGACTGCGCTTGCTATTATGCCTATCCTGTTCACAAGGAAGCCCCTGAACATTATCTCTTCGTTTATCGGCTCTACAACTGCAACGAATATGTAGAACCAGAGCGGCGCGCCTGCTAGCGCAACCCCTGCGTTGGTGTTTATCGCAGTATTGATCGCATTGCCATAGGCACTTGTCGCCAGTTCAAGCAGCAGTATTATTATGAATAAAAGGAGGCCTATCCACACCGCATTTATTGAGAGCGCTGCCCTTGAAAGGCCCAATCCATCCAGCGTCTGGGAAAGCGCCTGGCGCTTGTAAAAGAATGAGTATTCGAATACTGCAATCGACAATGATAACAGAACCACAGCCTGGGACAGGAAACTGTATGTGTTTGCAGAGATTAACCCTAGGTAATTCAGCATAAGGACTATCAGGCTCAGCACAAAGGCGGTTACAACAAATATTGCAAGGAATATTATCGCTGCGGATATGCTTTTTGCCAGCGTGCCTTTGTCGCTCGTCAAAAGGCGCACCTACTTCGACTTGAATTCGGTGTACTTGCACCTGCCGCACGTGAACCTGTTCGCATGGTCTGCCATGCGCGCACCGCACTTCGGGCAGTATTTCGATCCTTGTTTGTAAGCACCTGCCTTTTTCGCTTCTTTCGCCATGAAAATCATTTGTTAAGATAAATCACTGCTTTTCCTCTTTCTTCTCAGCTGGTTTTTCAACTGCTTTCTCTTCCTTCACATGCTTCTCCTGCTTCTCCGCTTTCTCCTGTTTCTCTTCCTTCTCTTCTGCCTTCTTCGCATGCTCGGCAGGCTTTGCAGCTTCTGCCGCAGGCGCGGCTGCGTCCGTCTTCTTCTGCTTCGATCCTATCCTGAACGCGCCTCGTTCCTTTGCCTCTTTTGTCAGGTACTCATAAGCGCTTATCGTGCACTCCTTTGAGCCGTATGCCTGGTCTATGCTTATTATCTCCACCATTTCAGGATTCATGGACTTTTTCTTGCACAGCGCTTCCTTCACCGATTCCCTTGTCGGTGTCTTTGAATCATAAGTCGCATGTGCTGTTATCTCCCTTCTCTCGAACAGCTTGTTCTCATGCTCCTTTTCTATGTTTATCTCCATTTTAACCGCCCATTACCCTTGATATCGCTTTTCTTCCCATGCTATCCATTATCTCCACTTCTGAACCTGCCTTCACGCTTCCCTTCACGTCTTCCGGAATTGGAAGGTCGAAGGTCTCATACGTTTCAAGGTCCATAACCTGCGCTGTTGAATCCGTGACTGAAACGACCTGCGCCTTCTTCTTCGTGATCACCGGCACCTCTATGTCCCCTGAACTCGGCTTGAGCAGCGTCTTCTTCTGCCCGTCGAATATGCCTATTCCTGTTATGCGCATCTTTGCAGCGCCGTGCTTGCCAGGCGCAGATGTCTCTATGTCAACCACACGGCACGCGACTCCATCGATCATCACGAACCTGCCTACCTTAAGGTCCTTCATAGAACCATAGGTTATCTCATCAGTCACCAAACCACTCTTCGCACTGCAAAACGAGCCGCAGCAAGATGTTACATAGGAGTTATTGATGAGAAAAATTTATAAATGCAGTTAACTCTCATCGGATTGGCTTGCTGCATCAATTCAGTAGATGCGGTCTATCGCTTCAAGGCGCATCGGCTGCGAGCTGCTGCTTTCCATTCTTCTCTCGCCGAACTTTGCCTTTACGCCTGTTATTACGGACATGACACGTATCTCTTCGCCCAGGTCTGGGAGGAGTCTCGCGCCGAATATCACGTTCGCATCGCCTGCCACCCCGTCTGTTATGCCGTTGGCTATCTGCGTCGCCTCGCTTATAGTGAGGTTGCTGCCCCCTGTGATCTGTATCAGGGCGCCCTTTGCACCGTCATAGTCAACTGTGAGAAGCGGGTGCTGCTTCGTCGACTTTATCGCCTGCTCGACCCTGTCAGAGCCGCGGCCCGAGCCTATGCTTATGACTGCGGTGCCCGTGTTCCTGACTATTGTATTGAGGTCGGCAAAATCTAAGTTTATCAGGCTTGGGAAGAATATCGTGTCTGCTATGCCCTTCACGGCGTTGCCTGTTATATTGTCAACGAACTCGAATGCTTTGTCCATTGGAAGGTTCGGCACATAAGAAAGCAGTTTGTCGTTCTCTATCACTATTACCGAGTCTGCCTCCTTGTTGAGTCTGTCTATGCCCCACTCTGCCTTAAGTTTTCTGCTCCTTTCAAGTGAAAATGGGTACGTGACAGTTGCGATTACTGTTGCGCCGCACTCCTTTGCTATGTGCGCCACTACAGGAGCGGAGCCCGTGCCTGTTCCTCCTCCCATCCCTGCAGCTATGAAGACAAGGCTGTACCCTTCAAGGGCCTGCCTAATCTCTTCCCTGCTCACGTCTGCGCACTTCTCTGCAACTTCTGGGAAACCTCCTGCTCCTAATCCATTGGTTATGCTCTTTCCTATGAGCAGCTTCTTGTCCGCCTTGACTATGTTCAGGTGCGCAAGGTCCGTATTTATAGCTATCTTGTCAGCGGACTGCATGTTGTACCTTGATAGCCTGTTGACAAGGTTTGAGCCCTGCCCACCGCATCCTACAACCGCTATTTTCGGCTTGAACGCGTCGTAATCAAACTGCTCGTTTCCCATTCTTACCACTTTTTAATATAAAAGGGATCTCAAATGAGATCCAAATCATACTTCGCAGTCTTTTCCTCGTTGAACTTCCCGACTATGCTTGAGCCCTTGACTCCGGTGACTATCGCCACTATCTCTATCTGGCCCTCATATCCTGGGATTATCCTTGCACCCCACTTTATGTTAGCCTTAGGGTCCATGCGCTCGGTTATCATCTCTCCTGCCTTTATCGCATCGCCGAGGCTGAGGTCTCCTGCACCGGATATGTGTATGAGTGCGCCCTTCGCATTCTCAAAGTCGACATCTAGCAGCTTGTTCTTCAGAACAGCTTCTGATGCGGATGTGACTTTGTCGTTGCCCTTGCCCACTCCTACGGATATGAAGCCGACGTCTCCGCTGCCCATTATCGACCTTACATCGGCAAAGTCTATGTTTATCAGGCTTGGCTGGGTTATCGTCCAGACCAGTCCGCCTATCGCCTTTGCCAGTATGTCGTCCGCAACTGCGAACGCTTCATTCATCGGGAGGTTCGGCACCAGCTTCACTAGCCTGTTGTTATCAAGGATTATGACGCTGTCGCTGAACTTCCTAAGCTTCTGTATGCCTTCTTCTGCCTTTACCTTCCTTACCCTCTCAAGATCAAATGGATAGGTCACCATAGAGACTACTATTGCGCCCTGCTCCTTGGCTATCTGCGCAACCACAGGCATAGCGCCCGTTCCTGTGCCTCCTCCCATTCCTGCGCATAGGAAGACGAGCTGTGCGCCTGCTATCACTTCTTCAAGCGCCTGCCTGTCAGCTTCAGCAGCCTTCGCCCCTATCTCAGGAGTGCCTCCAGCGCCAAGGCCTCTTGTCAGGCTCTTGCCTATAAGCACTTTCTTTATCCTGTCGTCCAGTATCTTGAAATGCTGGACGTCAGTGTTAATTGCCACAAGGTCTGTGCCCTTAACACCGACCTTCAACAGTCGGTTTACTGTGTTGTTGCCGCCCCCGCCTACTCCTATGGTTACTATTTTTATCTGGGGCGTAGAGTTGCTGCTAACTACTTCTTCGTTCTTGTTTCCAAGAAACTCGCTAGAGAAATCTACCATGCGATCGCCTTTGTTAGATATCCTTGCAAATATATTTAAATAGCTTTTGTATGCGGGTTAGTAATGGAACAGCTTATACTTACATAAAAAACATTTATACAGGTAAAATCATTTTAATAAGATATATGAAATTTACCGAAAAACATGCAAAAAAACCGCAAAACTGCACAGCCTATTCCTTGACTTTTGCCTTTTTCTGCATGCCGTACATGCGGATTATCTCTTTTGTGGTGGTTGCGTCCTGCGCAGACTTGTCCTCGCGTATGCCGTCGCTGACAAGCCTCGGGAACCTCAGCGCATACCCCTGCCCTTCGGCTGTTCCGCAGGTGTGCATCGGCGACCTCGTTATCTCGTCGGCCATGACGGTGACAATGAACTTCGGCTCGACCCAGAAATCCGGTTCCACGAGCGCGTTCACCCTCGCAGGCTTCCTCTTTTCCTTTATTGAATCGAGGCTCTTCTTCAACGACTTCATCTGCACCTCGCTGAAGCCTGTGCCTATCCTTGTTATCGTCTCGAAGAGATCGTCGTCTTTGTTGTATACGCCTGCAAGTAGGCCGCCGAACTTGAATTCTGCGCGCTGGCCCCTTCCTAAGTAATAACCGAGCACAACAAGGTCCATCGTGTCGGACAGTTCGCCCTTGTAGCTCCTCTTCAGCTTTATCCATGAGAATTTCCTTGCGCCGGCAACGTATTTTGAATTAAGGTCCTTCGCCATTATGCCCTCGAGCCCGTTGCCCACTACGGTATTGAAATAGTCGTTTATCTCCTTCGCGGTCTTTGTGGTTATCTTGTCGCTCAGCCTTATCGTTTCCCGCTCCTTGAGTATGGACTCGAGAATCTTCCTCCTTTCTGAATAGGGCTTGTCCATGCAGCTTTCGCCGTTCAGATACATTATGTCGAATGAGAAGAGCGTGAGCGGAATGTCTTTGGACATCTGCTCCACGCCGTGCTTCCTTTTTCTTTGTATCGTTTCCTGGAACGGCAGGAACTGCTCCGTCGTGTCGTTGTACCCTATAGCCTCGCCTTCGATTATTGCGGAATCGGCGGATATCTCGAGGAGCGCAGCTTCTGATATCTCGGGGAACATCGGCGTCAAGACTTCAAGGTTCCTCGAATATATTTCCACCTTCTTTTTCTTCCTGTCCATGTGGATCTGCTGCCGCAAGCCATCGTATTTCGATTCAATGGCGCACTCGCCTCCGTCCTTGTCCAGTATCTCTTCTGCAGTGGGAAGGCGTTCTGCGAGCGCAGGCCTTATGGGGCTGAAGAGCTGCACCTCCATCTTTTCAATCCCTTTCATCCCTTTTTCCGTAAGCACTTCTGCAACTTTTCCGAGGTCACTGCAGATGTTGTATGCTGCTTCGAGGCTCTGCCTTGAATCCCTGCTGCCTGTCGCAGACTTTGAAAGCGCTTCAAGAATGGTGGCATCTCCGAGGCCGAGCCTCAGCCTTCCAAGCGCGAATCTTATCAGGTATCTTGCCTCGATGGGATTCGCTGCAGAGATCACATCTACAAGCATCTTTATCTTAAGGTCCTGGCTTCCCTGCCCCGATGTCCTCGATATCTTAAGCATTGATTCGAATATATCGTTAACTGAGAAGCGCTTCGAGCTGAGCCTCTTGAGCTTTGATTTTGAACACAGTTCTTCTGCAGCAAGGCCGAGGTCTCCTGATTTCCTGAATGAGGATATGGCCTGCTCTTTCGTATGGCCTGTTGCAATAGCTATGGCCTGCTCGGCGAAGCTCTCTGCCATGCCTATCTCTATTCCGGAAAACGACGGACCTAGTACTCCCTGAGTGATGTATACCAGGTTCCTTATCTCCTTCGGCGATGCCTTCCCGAACATTTCCGAGAGCGTGTCTATCATACCGAGCCTGGAGCTCGTCGCCTCCAGTTTCTCATAGTAAACAGCAGCTTCCTTGAAGAGCATTAGACTACCTTTATAGAGGGCGCATCTCAAATTTATATAAGTTATGAATGCGCGCTCGCTGCCGATTATTCCTCGTTTATTATCTCGAATATCCGGTTTGCGAAGAAGCCCCTGTTGCGCTCTTTCTTCTCTTCGGCAAGTATCCCGGCGTCAACAAGTTTCTCTATCGCGCGCTTTGCAGTCGGATAAGTGGTTGCGAGCATTTCCTGCGCGCCTGCAACTGTGATGAACGGGTTCCTGAAAAGCTCGTTGAGAAGCATGCGCGAGGATTCTGACGATTTTGAATCCCCTATCTTCTTCAGGGATGCTGTTCTGTACTCGGAGAGCTTTGCCGCGGCCCTCACCGCCTTCCTCGACTGGAACATGACGCTCTTTAGGAAGAATCTTATCCACTGCAGATAATCGCCGGTCTTGCTCACGTGAAGGATGGCATCGTAATACGCTGCCCTGTTCCTCTCGAAATACTCGCTTATGCATAATGACGGCATAGGCAGCAGGCCGCTCTTCTCGAGGTAAAGCGATATCAGCAACCTGCCGACCCTGCCGTTCGCGTATTCGAACGGCCTTATCGCCTCGAACTGGTAATGCATGAGCGCGGCCTGCACGAGCGGATGCATGCCGTCGCTGTCGCGCATCGAGTAAACCGCGTTCTCGAGGAGGGAATGCACTTTTTCAGGGGGAGGAGGCACATACCGTGCCGTGTTCACGGACGTGCCAGGTATGCCTAGCCAGTTTTGCCTTTTTCTTATGCTGCCTGGATCTTTTGCGTTTGCCGAGCCGTCAAGCATGATTCTATGGAGCGCTATTATCGTCGCAGAGCTTATCTCTCCGCTGCCTGTCATGGAAATCCCTTTCCTCATAGCCTCGACATGGTTCAATGCGTCGCGGGCTTCCTTCGGATTGAGCGGCGATCTCCTTCCCTTCTCGTATCTGAATATGTTGTCGAGTGTTTCCCTGTTGCCCTCTATCCTTGCGCTCTCCATCGCTTCCTTTTTCGCCTGAAGGTCCGCGAATTCGGGAAACTCCTTTGATACCGCATTGAGTTTTCCGAGTTCGAAACTCGCTTTTGCCAATAGTACAGTAGACTCAGAATCGAACCTCAGCTCGACAGGAAGCAGCCTTGGCAGGAATGCATAGTAATTATTATGTGGATTCTGGACAAGTATAAGCTCTCCTGCAACGCCGTTGAACTCATCTGGGTTCATCATATCGTTAGTAT
>VFSW01014182.1_pt1 | contig 11033 bp, 7 predicted proteins | sample 5358111 | NCBI WGS metagenome assembly VFSW01 (sample SAMN11554181, study PRJNA540505) | mine drainage metagenome | isolation source: sediment from site ElyBrook_90M | place: USA: Ely Copper Mine, Vershire, VT | collected 2017
GCACTTAAGTTTATGCCACGTCTATTGATTAGTAAAACAATTAATAGACAGTGGGTGCAGCAACACATATAAAAACTAGTCTTTACATAAAGATGGCAAATGTAGAAGCGGCATTCAGGAACCTGCACCAGGATCTTATTGACGGGTGCAAAACAGGCGATCAAAAGGCACAGTTCCAGGTTTACAAATTGTATTACAAAGCGATGTTTAATACAAGTCTGAGGATAGTAAATGACACGATGGAAGCTGAAGATATAATGCAGGAATCGTTCCTTTCGGCCTTTGAAAAAATTGACACCTATTCGGGTACGGTGAGCTTCGGGGCCTGGCTTAAAAAAATTGTGATAAACAGGTCGCTCGATGCATTAAATAAAAGAAAAGCGGTCTTTGAAGATATTGAGTCGCATGTTGGAATAAGAGATGAAAGCGGTGATGATACGGCCAGAAATGAGGAAATTGACATAAGGGTAGAAGAGGTTAAGGATGCAATTGAAAGATTGCCGGACGGCTACAGGGTGATACTTTCTCTCTACCTTCTGGAAGGCTACGATCATGATGAAATAGCAGATATACTCTCCATAAACAGCAGCACTTCCCGGTCACAGCTTTCAAGAGCCAAACAGAAACTCATCGGTGAATTAAGAGGAAAATGAAAAAATTATCAGGGATGAAAACGATAGAAGAAATAATCAGGAACAACAAGGTTCTTTTCGAAGATAAAGAACCTTCGGAAGGTCACTTTGAAAGATTCAGCGTAAAGCTTGAATTAAGATGCCAGGCAAAAGCCAGCAAAAGAAGTATTGTTCCATACCTGTTAAGGGCAGCGGTGGTCACCCTGCTTGTCACCCTCTCCTCGCTGTGGACATGGGATCATTTCATACGCCCCTCAAACAGCCGTATGACGCTGGGCCAGGTATCACCACAGTACAAGGAGGTTGAAAACTATTACCTGCACCAGGTTAATATGATGGAGGATGAAATAGTAAATGTCGATCTTAAAAACAATCCGAAACAGAAGGAGCAGCTTTTAAAGGAGATGAAAAGCATGGATTCAGTTTATGTATCTCTTCAGAAAGAGCTTAAGGCAAATCCTAACGACGAACGTATAATAAATGCAATGATTGAACACTATCAGACCAAGCTTGATGTGATGACATATATAGTGAATCAGCTTAAAACGATCAGGAATGATAACGCAAATAAAAAAGAAAATGAAAAAGTCAGATTATAAACCGGGAATCCTCCTCTTCATAGCTCTCCTCCTTATTCCTTTCTCCTTACAGGCACAGGCGGTAAGCAAGGAATTTCACAAGGAGTACACAGCAGGTCCAAAGACCACACTCGATATCAATAATAAATATGGTGATGTGGTGGTACAAAGCTGGAATAAAGATCAGGTGGTGATTGATGTGAAGGTAACTGTCGAAATGCCGAACAAGGAAAAGGCAGAGAAGTTACTCAGCTACATCGATGTGCAATTCGCCGAGAATGGCAATACGATCTCCGCAAAAACTGTTATTGATGACAAATTCAGCTTCACAGGCTGGGGTGGCGGATCAAAAAAATTCAGCATAGATTATACAATCAAGATGCCGGTGGAGGCAGCTCTCGCACTTGTCAATAAATATGGCGATTCGGATATTGATGAATTGCACGGACTTGTGGAGCTCGATATTAAATACGGTAATCTGACAGCCGGGAAACTGACCCGGGGTAATGAAAAACCTCTCAACAGCCTCAATCTTGCATATGGCAAAGGCACAATAGATGATGCCGGATGGCTTGACATGACACTCAGATATGTGTCAAACCTTGAAATAACAAAGAGTCAGGCTCTGCTTCTCGATTCCAAATATTCCAAATTACAGCTCGGTGAAACAAGCTCGGTTGTTGGAACAAGCAAGTATGATAACCTCAGGATAGATAAAATAAACAATCTTGTTCTGGATAACGGATACACCGAGGTCAATATCGGTGAACTGACAAAAAAACTTACCTATAACGGAAGCTACGGTTCCTTTTCTATAGATAACATACCTTCCGGATTTGAAACTTTGGCGGTGGATACAAGATACATGGGCGTAAAGCTCGGAATAGCTGAATCTGCAAGCTACAAGCTTGAGGCAAAGGTATCCTATGGCGGACTGAAATTCAATGAGGAAAACTTTAAGAACCAGAAAAGAATTATTAATAATAACTCAAGCGAAATATCAGGTACCGTCGGAAATGAAGAGGCTCCTTCCTCAACCGTAAATGTAGTTGCATCCTACGGTTCAGTGAAACTAGACTGACCTCATTTTACAATATATATTTCAGGGCGGGAATGCAAAGGCGTTTCCGCCCTATCTTTTATTTCTCCTCCTTATAGATAAAGATCCCCTGCTGTCCGTCAGATACTGCAAATGCCCTCAGCATGCCCTGCGAGTTGAAAGGCATCGATATATTGCCTGCCCTGTCAACGCATATGACTCCCCCGCTTCCTCCCGCCTTCACAAGCTTGTCATTTACAACAAGCTCCGAAGCCTCCTTCAGAGAGAGTCCCTTATATTCCATCAACGCGGAAATATCATGTGCAACAGTCCATCTTATGAAATACTCCCCATGCCCGGTGGCCGAAACAGCGCAGGTACTGTTATTGGCATAGGTACCCGCCCCAATTACCGGGGAATCGCCTATCCTGTTATACCGTTTGTCCGCCATTCCTCCGGTAGATGTCCCGGCAGCAAGATTTCCATTCCGGTCAAGAGCACAGCATCCTACTGTTCCGTTCTTTTCCTTTTTCAGGATCTCCTGAAGTTCATCAAATCTTCTCTTTGTATAAAAGTATGAAGGAGGAACAATATCAAGTCCCTGTTCCCTTGCAAACTGAGACGCCCCCGCTCCTGCCAGCATTACATGCGGAGAATTGGTCATTACATACCTGGCAGCCGTTATCGGATTCTTTATATCTGTTACTCCCGCGACTGCCCCTGCAGCAAGATTGGATCCATCCATGATGGCAGCATCAAGTTCATTTTTGCCGTCGTGGGTAAAAACGGCTCCCTTGCCGGCATTGAAGAGAGGATTATCCTCCAGAACCCGTATCGATCTCTCTACGGCTGCCAGGGATGTCCCTCCCATGGACAGGATCTTTTTGCCCGTATCCAGTGCCTGGGCCAGAGCCTCCCTGTACTGCACATCCAGGTCGTGCGGAATATTGTCACTTGTCAGTGCACCCGCACCCCCGTGAATGACAATAGCCCACTCCTTCCTCCCTGCAACGGTATTAACCTGATCCTTAGAGCTGTGATCTTTGTCTATTCTTTCTGATGCAAAATTGATCCCAAGCAAAAGAAGTACCGGAAAAATGAATAATGATGTTTTCATCATGATATAAATTTGATTTTAAAGGTATAAAGTCTCTCTTCCGGAAGGAAGTAAATTCAGCATATCAGGTATTGCTAAAAATCCATTTCGATAACTGTTATTCCAGAACCTCCGAACTCTATATTCTCATCACGGAATGATTTCACAACATCAACAGTGGCAAGATACTCCCTTATCAGCTGTCGCAGGATCCCGTTTCCCTTCCCGTGCAGGACACGCAGATGACGGTGCTGTACAATAAGAGCATCATCAATAAGAGCGCGTACCTGGTTTATCGCTTCCTCACCACGCACTCCCCTGATATCGATCTCAGGCTTGAAGCTTATATTCCTCTGAACAAGACCGGGATCGTTTTCCCTTACTGCCATGTTCGACCTGAGGCTTTTCTTCAGCTCCGATCTTGTTATCCTCTCCAGCTTATCCGCCTGTACAAAGAATCTTATATTTCCGGTTTCGATCTGCACCATTTTGTCCTTGATCTCCACAACCTCACCCGCGGCAAGTGTCTCCGTCATGCGTACCGGATCTCCCGGCTTCAAAGGTTGCCCGGGCAAAGGCTGTTTTTCCTTCTTCTCCTGTACTTTCCCTGATCCGGTATTTATCTTCCTGGCCCTTGCAGAGAGCTCTGCAACCCTGGCTTCCGAACTGGTCTCCGGGGCAGGAATCTCATCATTAACAGCAGATTTAAACTCCTCAAGCGCCTGCCTGATATCCTTTGTCCTCTCCTTTTCTGCCTGGGACTCTTTTATCTGCCTTATAGTATTTTCGATTACGCGGTTAGATTCCTGCAGCAGCTGATGAGCTTCATCTTTTGCTTTTGCTATTATCTCCTTCCTTAATGTTCTGGCACCCGAAAGTTCCGTCTCGTAACCGGCAATTATCTCTTCCAGCCTTTTTTCCTGTTTCCTTATGCTCTCCCTTTTTGTCTCCCAGTAACGTTTATCACGTGCAATATCTTTCAGATGCCTGTCATAATTTATATTCTTTACTCCTGCCTTCCCGGCAGCCTCCGCGAGAATATCTTCAGGCAGCCCTATCTTTCTGGCAATCTCAAAAGCAAAGGAGCTTCCGGGTTTTCCTATGGCAAGCTGAAAAAGAGGCTGCAACATATGATTGTCAAAAGCCATTGCGCCGTTGACAATACCATCGGTGAGCGACGCGAAATGCTTGAGATTTGTGTAATGAGTCGTCAAAACCCCGAACACCATTTTTCTGTTCAACCCGGCAAGTATTGCTTCAGCTATCGCTCCTCCAAGCATGGGTTCCGTTCCGGTACCGAATTCATCTATAAGCACCATAGTCTTTTCATCGCCATATCTGAGAAAATATTTCATGTTTATTAGATGAGAGCTATATGTACTCAGGTCATTATCAATACTTTGCTCATCGCCTATGTCAATAAGAATATTCCTGAAGATACCCGTTTCTGATCCCTCCGCTACCGGTATCGTAAGGCCGCACTGGAGCATATATTGAAGCAGCCCCACCGTTTTAAGACATACTGACTTACCCCCGGCATTCGGACCTGATATCAAAAGTATCCTGTTTTTCTCATCCAGACTGATATCCAGGGGAACAACTTTTCTTCCCCGGAGTTTTTCAAATGTGATCTTTAACAGGGGATGAACAGCCTTTTTCCAATCTAAAAAAGGCTTATTGAGCAGAACTGGTTTTATTGATTGCAGATGGTTGCCAAGAAGGGCTTTTGACCTTATGAAATCAATTTCCCCTAGAAAGTCATTCGTTTCCAGCAGATCATCAATATATGGCCTGATATTATCGGCAAAACCGGTCAGTATCCTTACGATCTCCCTCTTCTCTTCATATTCAAGCTCAATTATATCATTGTTTATCTCAACAATCTCTTCGGGCTCGATAAAAACAGTTTTGCCGGAAGAAGACTGATCGTGGATCAGACCTCTTATTTTTCTTTTGTCGTAGGCATTGACAGGTATGACACCTCTGCCGTTACGAACTGAAGCTGAGGTATCAGCCTCCACGATACCATCGGCCTGGGCCTGTTTCAGAATCGCGCCGAGCCTCTTTGATACAAGGATACTCTTCGCCTGAAGCTCGGATCTTAACTCCTTCAGCCGGGGGGAAGCGCTATCCTTTATAATTCCTTTTTTATCAATTATTCTGTCAATAGCCTCAAGAACATAGGGATACATTTTTACTGAACTGCACATCCCCTGCAGTACGGGATACCTGACCGCCCCTTTGGTTTTGAAAAACCCCAGTATTGATTTTACAGTCTCAAGGGAACGCTTCATGTTAAAAACTTCCGGTACCTCAGGAAAAGTGCCCTCTCTCCTTATCTTATTAAGACAATCGGAAATCTTATAGTAATTGTCAGATGGGAAGAAATCCTCGAAAGTGAGCAGCTGCTGAAATTCAAACGTGACTGATAAACTATGGTTCAGTGCATCAAAGTCATCGATGAACCTGACAGTATCCACATGCTCCTCTCCCATCGGGCTGAGACATCTCTCCTTCAGCAGCTTTCTGATCCTGTCAAAGCCTGTCTTGGTTTCGAATTCTTCCGGATAAATCATAATAAAGACAAAAGATAAAAGATAAAAGTTAAAAGTCAAAAGTTGAACCTCCCCCGAAAAGGCCTTTTTTGCCACCAGGTCACTTAACATTCCAATTTAGCAGTGCAACTCTGCGTGATAACTCAGTGTAACCCCGTGGTTAATTTTTAAGAATTATAAACCACGGAGTCACTCTGAGTGTCACGGAGTATTCCACTGAGGAACATTAACATAACATTCCAATTTGACAGTGGAACTCTGTGATAACTCAGTGTAACCCCGTGGTTAATTTTAAAATCTTAAGGATTCAAAGTTAACAAAAGTTGATCACTGGTTCCGGTATGGGAACAAACATTAATTTTTCAGAAGTAACTGTCTTTTGAAATTATCAATGAAGGGGAGAAAAAAATAATTGAATTTTATCTCTGTTTGGCAACAAGAAATACTATTTTTAAAACCTTCATTTTTAAAAAGCACCGGAATACAGAGTGATAATAATACAATTCCTTCCGATAATGAAAAAAAAACACATCCTTGTTGTTTCTCTCCTGACATTGTTAATTCCTGCATTTTCCCGGCCGGGAAGTCATGGAGAGGCAGGAAAATCAACTGCTCCCGATAGCGGAATACCTCTTAAGGAGCATCCCCGTCCCGATTTCCAGAGGGAGCTGTGGCAGAATCTTAACGGCTTATGGGATTTCAGATTTGATCCCGGGAATGTGGGTGAAAAGGAAAAGTGGTTTGAAACGACCGGATCGTTTAACAAAAAAATCCTTGTTCCTTTTCCATGGGGATCAAAATTATCGGGTGTGGCCAATGAGGCCGATATAGCCTGGTATGGCCGTCAGGTTGAAGTGCCGGCCGCGTGGGACGGTAAGAGGGTATTCATTGTTTTCGGAGCCTGCGACTGGATAACCACGGTCTGGATTGATGGTAAGATACTTGGTACTTTCCAGGGCGGATATACACCTTTCGAATTTGACATCACCCCCTATATTAAGAAAGGTCAGAAGCAGCAGCTGACAGTCAGGGTTGATGATTCACCCTTCCCCTTCAAACTTGAAGGGAAACAGGGATACGGGCCCGCCAAAGGAATCTGGCAGACCGTTTACCTGGATGCCAGGGGACAATACTATATAAAATCGGTACACTTCACTCCTGATATTGACCTTCAGAAGGTAACTGTAAAAGTTATTGCAAGTGAACCTGTCCCAGCCGCAACTTCCGTGAGGATAACATTCCTGAACGGTGACCAGACCAGGCCTGAAATAAATAAGGTACTGAAAAAAGGAACAAGCGAGCTGTCTTTTGAAATACCGGTTGAAAAGATGCAGCTGTGGGATTTGGATAATCCTTTCCTGTACGACATAAATGCTGATCTCCTGATAGCCGGGAAAGAGACTGACCGGATCAAAAGCTATTTTGGGATGCGGAAGATCGGTGTAATTGCCATGCCCGGGAAAGATTATTCGTATATATCTCTGAACAACAAGCCAATATACCTGCAGATGTGCCTTGATCAGTCATATAACCCGGATGGATTCTATACATTTCCCTCGGACGAGTTCATGAAGGAGGAGATCCTGCGTTCAAAACGCATCGGGCTAAATGCCAACAGGATACACATTAAAGTTGAGGTCCCCAGGAAGCTTTACTGGGCCGACAGGCTGGGATTGCTCATCATGGCTGATGTACCGAACTTCTGGGGAGATCCGGATTCCAAAGCCCGGAAGGAATATATGGTTGCATTGAATGGCATGATTGAAAGGGATTATAATCACCCTTCGGTTTTTCAATGGGTGCTTTTTAATGAAACCTGGGGCTTATTCACGGAGAATGCCGGACCGGATAAGAAAAGACTTTATCTGCCTGAAACACAGGCCTGGGTTGAAAGTGTATTCAGTCATGCCAGGCAGCTTGATCAGACCCGGTTAATTGAAGATAATTCGGCCTGCAATTACGACCATGTCATTACTGACGTGAACAGCTGGCATGTCTATATTCCCGGTTATGAATGGAAAAAACATCTCGATGAAGTTTGTGCCAATACCTATCCCGGGTCAAAATGGAATTTTACCGGTGAAAGGGTTCAGGGCAGCCAACCCCTGATAAACAGTGAATGCGGGAATGTCTGGGGTTATACGGGAAGCACCGGGGATGTTGACTGGTCATGGGATTATCACCTGATGATGAACGGTTTCCGGAGTCATCCCAAGATAGGTGGCTGGCTCTATACCGAGCACCATGATGTGATTAACGAATGGAACGGTTACTACCGTTATGACAGGAGCGAGAAATTCACCGGCATGGAAGGGATTGTCAGCGGCATGACCCTGAATGACCTGCACAGTAATATTTATATAGTTCCGGAGGGACCTCTGTGCCGGGAAGTAAAGCCGCTTGAGAAGATAAAGCTGCCCCTGTTCGCATCGTTCATGACCGGCAGCGACCTTGGCTCTACTCTTACAATCAGAACAAAACTTTACGGGTGGGATCAGCTTGGAAACTATGCAGTCTACCCTGTATCATCTCAAACTATTGATTATCAGCCATGGAGCGCCAGGGAACTGGAGCCTCTCGAAGTAGAGATGCCTGCCCGAAGGGGACTCTTCATCCTCTCCCTGCAGGTGGAAGATGCGGCAGGAAAGATCCTGCATCATAATTTCACAACTTTTTATGTTGGTGCCGGGGCATCAGCTCGTCAGGAAACCGTTAATGATGGGGGGAAGACCCTGAAGATCGTCAGGTTTGCCCCTGATAGTTTTAAATCACAGTCATGGAGCGTACGCCAGTGGAACGTGCTGGGAGGATTAAAGGTGAATGGTGCAGGATCAGGGTATTTTGAATATGAAGTTCCTGTTCCTGATGGAGTAACAGCTTCAAATACTGACGAAATTGATATAATTGCCGAGCTTTCCGCGAAGCAGCTCTTCGGCAAAGACAGGAAAGATGCACGTCTTCCCGATGGCGACTATATGCTTGGAAAAGGAACAAATGACCCGGGTATGAATCCCAACTCCTACCCCATGACTGACACTTACAAATATCCTTCAATGGTGAGGATAAGGGTCAACGGGGAATCCGCGGGGACCTTTTTCCTTGAAGATGATCCTGCTGATCACCGCGGTATCCTGTCATGGTTTTCGCAGCCAAAGGATAATAAATTATATGAAGCCGGGTCATATGGTTACCTGATAAAGGCTGCCATACCGAAGGAACTGATCCTGAAATCAGCAGGAAAGAATATAACGGTCAGATTCGAGGTCGACGGATCATTTCCGGGAGGATTGGCTGTATATGGTGAACGCTTTGGAAGATATCCCTTTGATCGCTCGGTTATATTTGTGTTAAAGAGATAAAACCGGCAGGCATAAATCTGTCTCAAAAGCTTGAATCAGCCTTATTAAGCGCCGGTGTTAATTGTTGTTAAATATTAAAGCCACCGTTGCGGATAGTCATCATTTTTTTACATTTGAGAATTCAATTAAAACCAAATAAACCAATTAAATGAAAATCAAACACTTATCAGTAACTCTTTTTCTCCTGTCGGTATTGTCTGTTCTGGCAATATCGCAGAGTGAAAATGTTGATCTTGGAATAATATATAAGATCAGGCAGGAAGGATTCAAAAATTCTTCAATTGAAGAGCTTGCGTTTGGACTGACAGACTTTGTCGGACCCAGGCTGACAGGTTCTACAGGTAATAACAGTGGAAACGAATGGGCAAAGAAAAAGATGGAGGAGATGGGCTTTCAGAATGTCAGGATTGAAACAGCCGGTGATTTTGACAGGGGCGGATGGGATAATCTGAAAACTTATGCAGCAATGACTTCACCCTATTATGTGAATTTTGCCTGCAATCCAGTTGCCTGGACAGGCAGTACAAAGGGTAGTGTAAAAGCTGCCGTCGTGCTCCTCGATGTGAAGGCTGAAAGCGACCTCGAGAAGTATAAGGGAACACTCGGTGGCAAGATTGTCCTGATACCCTCCACCTCCGCGTATGAGGTAAGCTTTGAACCTCTGGCAACCCGTAATACGGATGACCAGCTGAAAGAACTTTCAATGGCCTTCGGGCAGCCACGCTCCAGAAGACCACCATTTGACCGTGCAGCATACATGGCACAGAGAGCCCTTCGCGAGAAAATTTCCGAGTTCCTCAGTAAGGAAGGCGTGGTTGCTATCCTGAATAATGCAGGTACATTCAATGTGCCAAGATCAACGGGAGCAAGATACACGGCGGGATCTCCCGAGCCAACAGCTGAACTCAATCTGCCTGTTGAAGATCATGGAAGGATGCAGCGACTCCTGGAGCATAAAATTCCTGTCGAGATGGAAGTCGAGATTTCCAACCGTTTTTTTGCCAGCCCGTCAGTTTATAATGTGATAGGTGAAATCCCCGGTACCGATAAACTCCTTAAAGATGAAGTCGTGCTTATCGGAGCGCATATTGATTCATGGCATGGAGGAACGGGCGCTGCTGATGATGCATCAGGATGTATTGTAATGCTTGAAGCCATGAGGATACTAAAGGCTATCAATGTGGCACCCCGCCGTACAATAAGAATTGCTCTCTGGGGCGGTGAAGAGGAAGGCCTCTACGGATCACGCGGGTATGTCAAGACTTATCTGGCCGACCCTGAAACAAAAGAACATAAGCCTGGTTACGACAAATTTGCCGCATATTTCAACATGGATAACGGAACCGGAAAATATCGCGGGATATACCTGCAGGAAAACGAAATGGTAAGGCCGGTCTTCGAGGAATGGCTCAAGCCGTTTGCCGATCTTGGGGCTACAACCATAACCGACAGAACCACAGGCGGAACTGACCATCTTTCTTTTGATGCTGTCGGCCTGCCGGGATTTCAGTTCATACAGGATGAGATTGAATATGGCCGCGGATATCATACAGTGATGGATACTTATGACAGGCTGCTTATGCCTGACCTTAAGCAAAACGCAGTGATTACCGCTTCCTTTGTATATAATGCCGCTATGAGGAACAGCAAACTCCCGATAAAACCAAGGATGACCGATATAGAGGCTCTGCAGCAAAACAGGAGGATGTATTAGTAGCTCAGAGCATGGAGCTTCTTCAGATTCCCCTCCCTGGAGGGGCCAGGGGTGGGTTTT
>VFSW01014183.1_pt1 | contig 11033 bp, 10 predicted proteins | sample 5358111 | NCBI WGS metagenome assembly VFSW01 (sample SAMN11554181, study PRJNA540505) | mine drainage metagenome | isolation source: sediment from site ElyBrook_90M | place: USA: Ely Copper Mine, Vershire, VT | collected 2017
GGGTGGGAGTGGCGGGGCGCAAGCGGCGGCGCTCCTCTTCGCGGGCTACGGTCTTGCCACGCTGGCTGATACCGCCTTGACCCGCGCCGCCGCCGGGGATGTGGCCCTGACCACCATCACCCAGAGCAACGGCGCGGGGTAACGGAATGAATAGCTATCCGATTGGCGAGCCGATCCACCTGACTGTGACGTTTGCCACCTCCGGCGGCGTGGCGACCGACCCCACCACGATTACCTGCAAGCAACGCACGCCCGCTGGGGTTATCACGATCAACACCTATGGCGACGGTATCCTGTTGCGCGATGGCACGGGCCTGTACCACCTCGACCTCACCCCCACCGTCTCCGGCGTCTGGTCGTATCGGTGGCTTGGCGTAGGGGCATTGATCGCCGCCAGTGAAGCGGAATTCTATGTGACCCCCAGCGACTTCGGCGTCAACGGTTGAACATCCCCCTAGCTTGCGCTAGCGAGTTCTCGGTTCACCGCCCCCACTAACGCAGGGACTCCCCGAAGGGCCTGACCGGCCCATTTGACATTCACCGCGCCGTTCTCATCCCGATCCATCACCAGTCCACAATGGGGACACACATGGGTGCGGACACTGAGACTTTTGTGGACGCGCTGATGACAGCGAGAGCAATCCTGTGAGGTGTACGCGGGTGGCACCGCAACGACTGACTTTCCGGCGCATGCTGCCTTGAACGTCAGGATTGAACGAAACTGTGCCCACCCGGCATCACTGATGCCCTTGGACAAATGGCGATTCTTCACCATATTGGCGACTTGCAGATCTTCTACGTAAATGACATCGTACTGTTTGACCAGCGTGACCGATTGTTTGTGCTGAAAGTCCTCGCGTTGACGGCGTACCGTCTGGTAGACTTTCGCCAGATCCTTGACGGCCTTCTTACGGCGTTTGCTACCCTTCTTACGACGGGATACGCGCTTGTGGTGCCAACGCAGCCGCTTCTCCATCTTGCGCAGCCACTGCGGATTGCCGACATGTACGCCGTCTGAGGTCGTCAGGAAGCTCTTGATGCCTACGTCAATGCCGACCTCTTGTCCTGTTTTGGGCAGTTCCACGCATGGCACATCAGCACAAGCGAAGCAGACATACCAGCCATCGGCTTCTTTGCTGATGGTCACGGTCTTGGGCGTGCCCTCTAGGGGACGTGACCAGATGACTTTCACGCGCCCAATCTTGCTCAGGACCAGAAAGCCATTATCGGTGTAGGTTCCCGCCTTACTTCCATATTGGGGATAGGTAAAAGAGTGGTAGCGGTTGCTGCCTTGAAAGCGCGGGAAGCCCCCCTTGCCGCCACTCTTGCGACGGGCAAAGAAGGACTGATACGTCTTGTCCAGACGATGCAGCACATTTTGCAACACCTGAGAATGCACATCCTTGAACTCAGGGAACGCTTCCTTGATTCCTGGAAGTTCAACCTGTTGCTGGAAACGGTTCACCGATACTTTCTGGTACTTCCAGGCAGTGATGCGTTGCTCTAACGCCGTGTTGTAGAGCCAGTTGCAGAGGCCGACCGTCCGAAACATCAAGTGTTCTTGCTCCGGTGTGGGAGCAAGCTTGTATTTAAATGTTTTTGTAACGGTCGGCATCGGTTATTCCTTTTCCGCAGATTGACGCGCGAGGTACTGACGTAAGGCCCAAATGATTTCCCCCACCAGGGAGCGTTGATGCGCTTGGGCTAGGATGCGCAAGGCGTCAATAAGATCCTTGGGGTAAACGAAGGAGATTTTCACCTTCTCCTTTTTTGTAGTTTCCATACGCGCATCATACCATATCTACACGCGCATGTCAAGCAACGAGTAAGCGTCATTCACGGTTACGTCAACGGCTAAGGAGGCATCCCTATGGCAACTGGTACGATGTTGTGGTCCGGTCTGATTAGTTCCACGGCGAGCAGCGATAGCATCACGGCGGGGATCAGTGACCCCGCCGGGCATTCCGGCCAATTGGATCTGAGTGTCATCCGCGACCTCGCCATCTTCGTGCAACTCAAAACCCTCACGGGTGGCACCACGCCCTCGGTGCAAGTGCTGGTGGCGACGGGCGACGGCCAAGCGGGTGCGAGCCAATATTGGACGAATCTCAACCCCACCGCGCCCACCTGGACTAGCGCGGTCAACCAATACTATACCAGCGCGGGGCCAGGGACCGATAACGCCCATAGCATCGGCGATGTGGGCAAGATTGTGTGGAACATCACGGGCGGTCCCACGGGTTGCACCTTCTATGTCACGATCTATGGCAAGCAATAGGCAGGCGACCGATGGCGAAAACAAAACCCAAAACCGTGGCGCATGATGCCCCCTTGGTGTGGACGCCGAAACTGCAATCTCTCTTGGAACTGGTGTTTGAAGGGCGCATGACGCATGAGAAAATTGCACAAAGTTGCACCATCTCTCTACGCGCGTGTAAATATTGGATCGCCCATCCTAACTTCCAGGAAAGGCTGAAAGCGTTGCGAGCGAACCTGGAGGCGGCGCTCTTAGATCGCGGTGTGGCCTATGTGGCGAAAGAGTCACGGATCATCGCACTGTCGCAAGTGGGAGAAAGCGCCCGATGCGCATATGAGGCACGGCCTTGGTTGCAAGAGAAACGCCAGATCGGCTTTGACAAAGAACGCGAAGAACCGCTCTATTCCATTAACGAAAATTTCAACCGTGATGCCTTTGAATCCTTTCGTGGGGCGCTGGATGATATCGCCAAAGAGCTAGGCCATCGTAAGACCGTCACCGAACTGACGGGCAAAGACGGCGAGGCGCTCATGACGCCCATCGGCGCGGCCATCGCCACGGCGCTCTTAGCCCGCGTGGGCACCCAGCCGCAGATGCGCGACCTGCTGGCAACGGCCCTGCTGCAAGAGGCGACCATTGATGCCGACGTATACCCGCGCTGATCTGATCGCCGCCGCCTGTGCGCTCTCTGCCGCCGCCTTCTCCCAACAAGCGGGCATCACCCCCGATCCCTGGCAACGTCGCCTGTTGCTCAGTGACGCGCAACGGGTGCTGATCAATTGCAGTCGGCAGTCCGGGAAGTCAACCACCATCGCCACCCTGGCGCTCCATACCGCGCTGTACACGCCGAATAGCCTGGTGCTGATGCTCTCGCCCTCGTTGCGGCAATCCGGCGAATTGTTCAAGAAATGCCTGGGCGTGTATCGCGCGATAGGCCGTCCGGTCACAGCCGAATCGGAGACGGCGCTCTCCCTCACGCTGGCGAATCGGTCGCGCATCGTCAGCTTGCCCGGCAAAGAGGGCGTCATTCGCGGCTATTCCGGCGTGCGCCTCTTGCTGATTGATGAGGCGTCGCGCGTGCCGGATGACCTGTACATGTCGGTGCGCCCCATGCTGGCGGTCAGTGGCGGTCGCCTGATTGCCGCCAGCACGCCGTTCGGCACGCGGGGCTGGTGGTATGACGCCTGGCGCGGCAAAGAGCCGTGGGAACGCTACGAAATCCCCGCCGCCGATTGCCCGCGCATCACGCCGGAATTTCTTGCCGAGGAACGCCGCACAATGGGGGACTGGTGGTTCCTGCAAGAGTATAACTGTCAATTCCTGGATGCGCAAACCTCGGCCTTCCGGCAAGCCGATATTGACGCCGCGCTGTGTGAGGACTTAGACCCGTGGGATTTGAAGCCGTACATGTCGGCGTAGACCTCGGCCAGCGCCATGACCCCACCGCGCTTGTTGTTACACAAGTGCTGACCGATCCCGCCGCCCAGACGCGCTACCTGGTACGGCAAATGGAACGCCTGCCACTCGGCACCGCCTATCCTGACGTGGCGACCTATCTGGTGCGCATCTTGGCGGCGTTGCAGGCGATGGATCAGGCACGCATCGCGCAAGCGGAGCAACGCCTGGCCGATGACGGCGTGATCGATCCGCGCACGGGTCAGCCGCCACGGGTCCCAGGCGTCGCACGGCGGCTGTTGGTCGATGCGACGGGCGTCGGGCGTCCGGTCGTGGATATCCTCGAACGGGCGTTACAGGCCGATCCCACCACGGCGGGCGTGGAACTCAAAGCGATCACCTTCCGGCATGGCGAGAGCTATGATCGGGCCTCCGGCATGATGGGCAAAGCGTATCTGGTGAGCCGTCTGCAAGCCCTGCTGCAAGAACGGCTGATTCAGCTTCCCGCGCGGCACCCCGAAGCCGACGCGCTGGCACGCGAGATCCACGATTATGAGATCCGCGTGGATGAGAACGCCCGCGATACCTACGGCGCGTTCAAGACGGGCACGCACGATGACCTCGTGACCGCGCTGGGCCTGGCGGTCCTGGAAGATCCGGCCCAAAGTGGCGCGCGCATTCGCTGGTTTGATTGAGGGTGGCACACATGGGTATTCGCCAATGGCCGACCGCCATCCGATCATTCTTCACCAAAGCCAACCCCGCCGGGCCGCTGATCGTCAGTTCCTATGGCCTCAGTCAACCCGTCCGCACCCCCCGCCGCTTCGACAACTTAGCAAGCGAAGGATACCAAAGTCAATCTCCGGTATTTCGCGGCATCAACCTGATTGCCACAGGCTGCGCGGGCATTCCGTGGCTGTTGTATGAGCGCAAGGGCAGCAATCGGCGCGGGCTAGAGATCAACCAACATCCCCTCATTGACCTGATGCAACGGCCCAACCCGAACCAGGGCTGGGGTAAGTTCTTTGAAGCGTATGTCAGCTACTTGTATATCGCGGGCAATACCTACCTGTGGGCCAATCAGCCCAAGGGCAGCGGACCGCCGATGGAACTGTGGACCTTGCGGCCTGATCGCATGCGCGTGGTCCCCGATGAGAAGCAGTTTGTGTCGGGCTACACCTACGAAGTCAACGGCAAGCACATCGACTTTGACCGCGCCTCGGTGCTGCATACGAAGACCTTTGCGCCCCTGGATGACTGGTACGGCATGTCTCCCCTGGTGGTGGCCGCCCGATCCGTGGATACGCGCAACGCGGGCGGCGATTGGAACCTGGCGCTATTGCAAAATAGCGGGCGCGTGCCAGGGTTCTTCACCACCAAGGAGCGGCTGGGCGATCTGCAATTCAGCCGTATGCGCGAGCAACTGCTGGATCGCTACACGGGGACGCGCAACATCGGCCTGCCGGGGCTGCTGGATGGCGGCGATATCAGTTGGCTGCCCGCAGGCATGACGCCGCTCGATATGGATTGGGCGGCCCTCAACCGTGAGACCGCCCGCGAAATTTGCATGGTGTTGGGCGTGCCCTCCGAGATGATGGGCGATCCCGAAGTCAAGACGTATGCCAGCTACAGCGAGGCGCGATCCAGCTTCTACACCGAAACGATCCTGCCCTTGATGGATATCTTGCGCGACGAACTCAACCGCTGGCTGGTGCCGATGTATGGTGGCAACCTGTGGCTGGATTACGATACCGAAGACATTGAGGCGCTGGGGCCACTACGGGCGGCGCGCTGGGCACAGGTCAATGTCAGCAACTTCTTGACCGTCAACGAAAAGCGCGAGGCCGTGGGCTACGATGCCATCCCTGGCGGCGATGTGATCGTGGTCCTCACCACCAATGCCACCCTCGATCAGGTCGAACACGGCCAAGCGGACGGCGCACAAAACGGCGTCAGCAAGGTCCCCGCCAACGTGCGGGTGGTCCCCACGGGCAACCCTGGTTTGCCGCCGCCGCATGACGCCAACGATACCGATGAGGGCGCACCGGCCCCCGCGCCGGAGGGCGATGGGCCAGGCGATACGGGCGTGCTGGATGACAGCATCGGCGAGGCGGGCGTCAGTAGTGGCGAAAAAGCGTATGACCCGCTGGACGCGATTCTGGCGGGTAAGGCGGTACGCTTGCGCCCAAAAGCCGCAGCGCCGAGGGTCCGGCCATCGCGCTTCCCTCGGCGCAACCCGCACGCAACCGCCTGATCACCACCCAGCGCCGCGCGATGGTCCGCCAATTCGCGGCAGAACGCGCGGCGGTGCTGGCCGCCATTGCCGGCGCGGGCGATCCCCACCAGGCGCAGACGGCGGCGCTCATTGCTCAGGAACGGCAGCGCGACGCCTGGGCGGCGGTGCTGGGCGCGGCGGCATCGGCGGCGGCGCTGGCGGCGGGTCGGCATATGGTCCATAGCGCCCAAGCGGCGGGCGTGGCGATCCCTGCCTACGATCCCCAATCCGATGATCCCGATAGCCCCGACGCCTGGGTATCGGCCAATCAGGATGACCTGGCGACGGGGGTGCAACATCACACCCGCCGCATGCTCATTGCCGCGCTGGCAGGGGCGCTGATTGGCGGCGTCGGCCTCGCGGGCATGGCGCTGGTGGTCACGGCGCTCTATGACCAATGGACAGGACAAGCGGGCAGTAGCGACTATGCGGGGCAACTGGCGGGCGATCTGGTGGTGCTGGGCTGGGGCCTCGGTGAGTTGTTTGGCATTGGGCAAATCACCGCCGATGGGCAATGGAGCGCCGAAAAGACGTGGAACACGATGGGCGATGATCGCGTGCGCACGACGCATGACGATGTGGACGGCGTGAGTGTGGATGCCAGCGACACCTTCAGCGTGGGGGGCGCGGATCTCGATGCGCCTGGAATGCCCGGAGGTCCTCCGGCTGAGGTGGACGGGTGCAGGTGCTGGCTTACCTGGGAGTTAGTCAACAATGTGACGGGTGCGACGCAAGACAGCGCCGCGCCGGATGGTGAGGAATGATGCCTACCGTTTTGTCGATGGGCCGTAAGAATGGTATACTAACAGAGCCGTCTAGGTTGCGCCTCATGAACGCAGCCGAAAAGTGGGAACCCTACCCATCTGGCGGTACCACAAATAGGGGCTAACCAAGGGGGTTAGGAGAAATAATGGCCGCCATTGCTGAGCGCACCTGCGTTTATTGCGGCAAAACGTACATTGGTCAAGGTGAGAAATACTGCTCACAAGCATGTAACGGTAGGGCAAGACGGACAAGGTACGGTGAAAGAGTTTGCCAGTGTTGCGGTAAAACCTATGAAGGCTTTGGCGCGCTCTATTGTTCTAGTGTTTGCCAAACTGAGGTTCGCAAGCGGCGCGTAACCTTGACGTGTGAGCAATGCGGGGCGGTATTTGAACGTCCTGCAAGTGCGGCATCTCATAGGTTTTGTTCCCGCGAATGCAAAGGGCTTGCATCAAGAAAGCCCGTTCCTGAGAGATTGTGCGAACAATGCGGTAAACCCTTCACTGGTGCTTATCATCATACCCGCTTTTGTTCTCTTGAATGCTCAGGATTGGCGCATAGAAGTCAGTTAGAGCGCACGTGTCGTCATTGTGGTAAGACGTTTGTAGTGCAGTTACACCGAGCGAATGCGGAATATTGCTCTAACCCTTGCTGGTGGGCGGCAAGTCATAAGGTTAAGATTGCAAGGATTACGCAACTGATATGCACTACCTGCGGAAAGACATTTGAACGCAATTATTACAGTAAGCGCTATTCTAGATGCTACTGCTCCGATGCGTGCCTTAGAGAAGCTTGGCGTAAGACCGATGTAGCATGCACATGTAAATTCTGTGGCAAGGCATTTATCATCAAGAAATCGCAACATAAGTATCGGGCCACCGCTGGCACTTTTTGCTCTAAATCATGCCATAGTGCATGGGAAACGCAATTCAATCAAAAGCGCGTAAGCAAGATAGAAACTCAGTTCATGGACGCATTAGAACGGACGGGCGTTGCGATAGAGCGCCAGTATGCCATCGGACGCTACACAGTTGATGGCTGTCATTTACTATCTCGCACGGTGATCGAGTTTGATGGTGATTACTGGCATAACCTACCAAGGGCGAAACTACGCGATCCTCGCCGCGAGCGAATCATAAGAAAAGCTGGCTACCAAGTGATACGAATACGCGAATCATTGTGGAAGTCGGACCCCGATCAAGCCTTAAATATCGTTCTTAATAGTATCCCTCAGGCACTGAGAGGCTTAACACAGCCAAGTCTTTGGGATGCGAAATAAGCAGTAAGACGCCATTTAATAGAAGAGCCACCTTTTAAGGTGGCTCTTCTATTTGGGGGAAATGCCATGCAATTCAAGGGAACCGGCACGCTCCTAGTCAAAGACTTGGATACCAAGCGTGGCATCGTACAGGCATACTGGAACGCATTCAATAACATTGATGATCAGAAAGATATTGCTGAGCCTGGGTGCTGGGGAAAAAGTATCCGCGAGCGTGGCCCGCAATCCCATCAGCCGCGTATCAAGTTTCTCTATCAACACCAAGAAACGATGTTACTCGGAAAACCGAGTGAACTCGTTGAAGATTCTTTTGGCCTGCTCGCTACCTGTCCGATTGTCCCCACCGCCCTTGGACGTGATTGCTTGGTGCTTTACGAAGCGGGGGTCATCACCGATCACTCCGTGGGCTATGAAGTGGTGCAATCGCAATGGGACCCCAAGACGGGCGCTAGGCGTCTCATTGAATGCTCGCTTTGGGAAGGAAGTGCCGTGACCTGGGGGGCAAATCCCAATACCCCCGTGGTTGCTATCAAGTCCCTGATGCAACCCGCCGCCCTCAGTGAGATGGCCGCCCGCGCTCAGCGCCTTGACGCCCTCTTGCACAATGGTTCCCTCCATTCCGACGCCCTGTGCGAAACATTAGACCGCGAACTGAAAGCCCTGCATGCCGCGCTGGCCCCCGCCGATGCGCCCGCCGCGCCCTACACCATCCAAGGAGTGCTTGATAGCATGAGTGACCTAGCGGATCGCCTGGCAACCAAGGCAACCAGCGCCGATGACAAAAAGGCGCAAGAGGCGCGGGCGAAGAAGTACGGCATCGGCATCAAGGACGGTGGCAACGTCACGCAACCCACCGCCGATAAGGGGATTGCCGAAGAGGACTACGGCGATCCGGTGAATTTTCGCTATCCCTGTTCCGACAAAGCGCATGCGGATAACGCCGCCGCGCGCTTTGCCGCGCCGTCGGCACGCGCGGATTATACCGCCAAAGAGCAAGACATTATCGCCAAACGTATCATGGCGAAGCAAAAATCTTACGGCGAAGAGCCGGACTGGTGGCCGCTAGACGACGGCGCAAAAGGAGCGAACATGGATACCGAAACCAAGGCCACAGACGACGCGCCCGCCGTCTCCGCCGATGGCACGCACGCGGCCATGACGGGCACGCATACCCACAGCCACAAAGCCTTTGGCAGCCAGGGCGGCGACGCAATGCACGGCCACGAGCATACCCACGCCGATGATGCCAAGCACGATCATGATCACGGCGAAAAGACGGCCCCCCAGCCCGCGCCGAAAGCCGCCGCCCAGCCCAGCGCCCGCAAAACGCCGGAGGGCCGCGCCGTGCGCAAGGCCCGCGATTTCGACACGCTGTTCCAGTCGCTCAACGCAGCGGACGAGCTACAAGACGACTGGGGCGATACCTTCATTGCCTTTGTCAACGCCATGAGTGAGTTGATGTGGCAAGCCAGCGCCGTGACGAATGGCTGGTCCTCCGATGAGGACGCCAAAGACTTTGACGCGCAAGAGGCCACGCAAGCCAACCTCACCGCCTTTGGCAAGGCAGTCCTGTCGCTGGTGCAACGGAGCGTGGCCGCCGATTTCGTGCCGCAGATGACGCATGACTGCGATCAATTCATCGATCCTGATGGCACCCAAGACGATGACGATGATGATGAGGTTGACGGGTACCTCACCATTGACCTCTCCAAGTCGCGCCGCAACTCGCTGGCCCCCAAGCCGATGCCCGACGCCCCCGCGCCGCTCCGCAAGGCGGGCCGCGCCATTGGCAGCGCCAACCGCGCCGTCATCACGAAAGCCCTCGATGGCATGAGTGAGGCCATGAAAAGCCTCAAATCCCACCACGGCACCATCGCCGATCTGATGACCAAAACCGACCCTGACGCCGTGCGGCAGGATGAAGATACCGTGCTTGGTGACGATGATACCGAAAATGGCGGCACCAATCCCAACAAAAGCCGCTTTGCCCCGCGCCCCGCGCCGGACCGCCATGAGAAGGCTGGCACCACGCATCAGGGGATGAACCTGTCTGAGCTTGACTCGGATCTTGATGCGTTACGCCGGAAATCCGGCAGAAAGGCCAGTTAGATGGCAGTCACCACCCAAGAACTCGATGAGGTCCAGAAGCTCACGCATCGGTTGCGCGAGATCGTGGACCTGGGCGAATCGCAACTCGCCGAACGCGCCCCCAACTTTGACGCGCTCAACGATCGCTTGAACCAATTGGAAGCGAAAAGCGCCCGCCCTGGCCTGTTTGAAGCCAGCCGCGGCGATACGGGCGATCTCGAAACCAAGCAGCGCAACCAATCGCGCAGCAAGGCGCTGCGGTCCCTGGTGGCCAGCAACTTCAATGTGCGCAACATGAGCGCCGATGACCGCGCCAGCCTCGTGCCGGACCGCCTGAAAGATGGCAGCCCGAACGGCAACGGCCTGGATTTGAAGGCGCTGAATCTCACGGATGATACGCTCGGTGGCTTCTTTGTGCTGCCCGATATCATCCAGAATGAGATCATCCGCAACGTGGTGTTGGTCTCGCCGATCCGCGCCATTTCGCGCGTGATGCAAACCAGCAGCAACAACCTCAAGATCCCCGTCTTGACCGCCCCCACCGCCGCCGCGTGGATCAGCGAGACGGGCACGCGCTCCGTTTCCAGCAATCCGCAGTTCGGCATGAAGGATATCCCGACGCATGAGTGCTATGCCTTGATGCTGTTCTCGCGCCAACTCTTGGAAGACAGCTTTTTCGACATGGAAAAAGAGATGTCGTTCGAGTTCGCGCAACAGTTCGCTAAACTCGAAGGCGCGGCGTTTGTGAGTGGATCGGGCGTCGGGCAGCCCTTGGGTTTCCTGAATGACCCTGGCATCAGCACCTACACCACCGCAACGAGTGCGGTGCTGGCTGCCGATGACCTGATTGGCGCGGTGCATAACTTCAAAGCCTTCGCCTACTACATGAATGGCGCGCAATGGGTCTTCAACCTGAAAACCTTGGGCGTCATTCGCAAAATGAAGGACTCCCAGAATCGCTACCTGTGGGAGCCTGG
>VFSW01014184.1_pt1 | contig 11033 bp, 10 predicted proteins | sample 5358111 | NCBI WGS metagenome assembly VFSW01 (sample SAMN11554181, study PRJNA540505) | mine drainage metagenome | isolation source: sediment from site ElyBrook_90M | place: USA: Ely Copper Mine, Vershire, VT | collected 2017
CCCATTGCCCCGCCTTCGGGTCGGGCGTTATTATTTCCTTTATGGGGGGCGTGGATGGCCTGGAGGCAGCCGAAGGCCATGAAACGGGGCCACCGTCCCCAATCGGACCCCCGGACGACGTCCCGAGCCCGCTGCTCGACCCGCTCGAGCTCGCGGTGCCGCTCGAGCTCGTCGCGCCGGAGCTACCCCCGCCGCTGCTCGTGGCGCCGTTGCCGCTGCTGCTACCCCCCCCGCCGTTCCCGTCGGAGCTCTCCCCGGCGTCCTGCCCACCCGTCGCGCTCGACGAGCTGCAGGCGACGAGGTTTCCCCATGCGAGAAAGAGCGCCCCGGACGCGACAACCGACACCGCGGCAACCTTCATCGTTTTCATCGTGCCTCAACGTGCTGGAAAATCGAGACTGAGAGCGTCTTCATCCCCCCGACGGCGCATCCGAAGCTCCGGCTTCGCCGGCCCCGCCTTCGCTGGCGCCGCCTTCGCTCGTACCGGCTTCGGCGGGCGGCAGGATGCCCGCGTCGACGCCGTCGGCCGCGTTGGTCCACACGACGTCCTTGATGAATAGGTACGCACCGCCGGTGAAGTACTGCGGCTCGACGACCATGGAGAGCGCGCTCCAGACGCCGCCGCCGGAGCCCGGCTCGTCATCGTACGGCTCTCCTGCCGGGAGGCTGACCGTATAGTTTGCCCACTGGTCGGTGAGCTGGATGTAAAACTCGGTGTCTCCAGGGCAGGAGGCCTGCTCGGTCGCCGGATCGGGCGCCCCGCCGTCGGCTTCCAGGATGGGAGTGACGAGGCAAGGCCCAGGCCTGCTCGACCCGAACTTGACGATCACTCCCGGCACGCTCGCGCGCGCCCAGAACGAGATCGTCGTCGCGCCTGGATCGATGCAGACGCCCACGGCGCTCGGCGTGACGACCGCGCCTGGGGCCGCAGCCGCGGTGGCCGGCGAGTTCGTGAAGATCGCGCCCGACCAGCAAAGGCCTTGTCCGCCCGTGATGCACGAGGGATCGAACAGGAACTCGTAGCAGGACGAGGGCACGTACGTCGCGACCTGGACCGCTCCGGCCCCTCCGTCTTGGAGGCTCGGGTATCCCGCGTCGGGCATGCCGCCGTCTCCGAGGCCGGTGTTCGGGATGGGCGGGTACGTGGTCGCGTCGCAATCGGCGCCCGATGGAAGGATGGAGAAGTTCGCCGACTCCGGGCCGATCGTGAAGACGGTCGTGAAGTCGTTCTCGATGTTGTACGGGAGGCTCCTCGACGGCTTTCCAGCGCAAGACGAGGGCTGGCACGTCCCGCCGCTGCAGAAGAGGCCCGACGCGCACGTGTTTCCCGGCGGCGTGCAGGGCTCCCCGGCCTCGCCGTACTCGATCACCGCCGCTTCCGCGGTTCCACTGCTGCTGCCGCTGCTGCTGCCGCTCCCGCTCGAGGAGCCGCTCATGGTGCCGTCCGTGGACCCGTCGGGATTCGAATTTCCGGCGTCGTTGTTCGACGGACTGTTCGAGGAGCACGCGGCGATCACGGCGAAGCCCGCGGCGACGACGGCGCCTGCTTGCATGCGCGCGTACCTGCTGCCCGGCTTGTGCCCGAGCACCCTCCCGTTCGAACTCCCCTGGCTCAAGTCACTCATCCGAATCCTCCTCCGAAGCGCACGCCTACCGGCGAGCGGCCCGCGCAGCCTTGCAGAGTGTGTGCCCCGGCGTCAATCCACTTGGAAACCTCACCCCAGGCCCCCCCTGGCCCCTCTCCGCAGGCGGAGAGGGGAGGAAGAAGCGAGAAATCCGGCACGCCACCCGGCTCTCCTCCCCCTCTCCGCTTGCGGCCGGGGTGTGAGGTTTTGCCGAGAGCCGGAGAGTAATGGGGGGCTACGGGGCCACGAGGCGACAATGTCCCGAAACATGCTGCGCTGGAACCGGCCGCAGTAGGGATCAGAGTGATCGCACCCTCCATCCAGCGCGGCGGGCAGCGTAGCGCCGGTTTCTGGCGTCACACGAAGCCGCCCGAGGACAGGACGCGGACAGACGGGCGGGGGGTCCGGCTCTTGCTTCCGCGCGTCGGCGCGCATACATCGTACGTCAAGGGAGGAGATTTCGACGACTCATCATCGCAAGACGTGGCTCGGTTCTTTGCTCGGCGTTGGCTTCTTCATGCTTTCGTCGGTCGCTTTGGGCGGTGCTACATCGAGCTACCAGGTCTATGTTGATACCAGCAGCCAATCTGCCTACGGCACTGTCAGCGCCGCTCGTTACTCATCCGACTCCAGTCAAGAGATCGGATGCTACGAGGGCCCCAACACCGTGGGTTGCTATGCGAGTGACGCATCTGGCAACTATCTGTCGTGTGTGAATGCGTATTATAATCCTGATGGCGTTCCCACCTACCTCCCCACGGTGATTTCAGGCATTAACGCGGCTTCGTACATATACTTCGTGGTCGACCCAAACACCGGAGAGTGTGGGATAGTCCAGATAGACAACGGCTCCGAGTACATCCATTAGCTTTGAAATCGCACGCTTCGGTGTGGGTGCTCCTTGCCATCGGCGGAGGATCCATGATGTTTGGGGTTCTCGTAGGAGCGGCCACTTCAAAGGACCGCGAACGCTCGCCGTCGACGTCGCACGTTGCAAACGCCCTTCTGCCGGAGGAGGCAACTACGGGGATCGCGAGGGCCGCGGCAGCGACCGGGATGACCGAGGAGGAAAAGACGGAGCTCCGACGCATCGTTCGGGAGGAGGTTCGCGCGGCCCAATCCGCCCAAGCAAGGGAAGAGGCCACGGACAGCGGTCGGCCGCTGCCCCCGGAAGCCACTTCGCCCGCGATGTCCGATGACGCAATCCACGCGTACGATCGTGCGCAGGGCGTTATTGATGATGCGCTGGCTCGCGGATCATGGACGGCCGACGATCGCTCGAGGTTCCGCGCGAACCTTGCTGCCCTGCCCGCAGAAAGGCAGGTGGAGCTGGAGCGTGCCGTCGTCATTGCCCTCAACAAGCGGAAGATGCAGTTCGCGGCGGGTCACGGGCCGCCCTTTTAGCGAGCTGCCGCGGAGCTCACTTCCACTCGACGCCGTCGATCCAGAACTGGTACTGCCCAGCCGCCCCGGGTTGGCAAAGCCAGAAGAAGCCGCCAATAACGGGGCCGTAGGACGAGGGTAGCGGGATACTGTACTGCGTCCAGGACGTCGTTAGAGGGACGGTGGTGGGATTGGTGGTGGCTGTGAATGTATCGCCATAGGGATCCGGGGGCACGAGGGCGGTGTTGATTCCGCCGGCAGCGAAGGAGACGCCCAGGCCAAGGGCCGCGGCTTTTGCGTAGAAGCTGACCTGAGTGGCCCCTTCTGCGATCGGCAAACCCTGCTTGCTTCCCCAATTGCCGTTGGGATACTGCCATTGAATGGCGGCCCAACTCGTAGCACTCGCGGCGGTGTAGGTGATCGAGTAGCAGTCCCCGACAGGGTTTGGGGATCGGGCTGTACCGGTGCAGGTCGCCCCGTTAAACTGGGAAGCAGGGTGACCGGCATCGGTTGTGTTGTACGCGTCGCCCTCCCAACCGTAGGGAAGGAATCTCTGCGAGACGATCAGCGGAAGCGGCCAACACCCCGTCGTGCACGTGTACCCGCCGTCCACCCCCGAGCTGCTGCCGCTCGTCGAGCTGCTCGTCCCGCTCGACGAGCTGCTCGTACTCCCGCTGCTCGCCGAGCCGGTGTTCACGCTCGACGAGCTGCTGCTCGAAGACGAAGTGCTACTCGTGGACGACCCGCCCCCGCTCGTCGACGAGCCGCTGGTGCTGGACGCGGCCGTGCCACTGCTCGACGAGGAGCTGCCTCCGGTCGTTGACCCCGAGGTCGACGACCCCGAGCTTCCCCCGGTCGACGAGGACCCGGAGCTGCCCCCGTTCGAGGAGGACGCTGCCGCATCGTTCCCCCCTCCCGCGTCCACGACCGTCAAATCCTGGATGCCCGCCACGAGCTCGCATCCGGCGAGGGCAATCGATCCCAGTCCGGCAAAGAGGGCGAACCGGCGCCCGCTGGGTAGCATGAAAGACCACACGCTGAGCATGGACACTGTGCAGGCCTCGTGCCTCATCGAGGGCGCGGCAATCCGAGCACGCCCCCCGTGAAGTATCGTATTGCTTACGAAGAGAATGACCCCTGGTTCCCCTCGTGCCAAGGGAAAGATACAGCGCCAAGCAACATTCCTTCCCGCACGAAGCTTCCGTTCTTGTCGGAACCAGCAGGGCCTAATTGAGCACTGCGATCGCATTGAGCGCAGCGAAACGGGCTGGGGGTGCCGGCCCATCCGTGGCGACGCCGGCGGGTCACGCGCGGCGGGACGCCAAGGATGTGTGCGGGGCAAGCAGGGCAAATGGGCTCGCAAAGGCGGGCGCCGGAACTGCCGCGGGCCTTGTTCCCGTGCGCGAGACGAGGTTGGCATGTACCCTGCGAAGGCAGCGCGAGTTGCAGCCGGTCGAATCGGCTTAAGGTTATGGAGGTTTGGAATGTTGCTCAGGAACCGCACGTGGGCTTTCGTCCTTGGCTGCCCGCTCGTCGCCGTCGCTTGTGGATCGAACAACAACAGCGGCCAGGATGCCGGCTCGGGTGGAACGAGCTCCGGGGGCACCGCGAGCTCCAGCGGCGGCACGGCGAGTTCCAGCGGGAACGCGACGAGCTCCAGCGGCGTGACGAGCAGCTCGGGCACGACGTCGTCCAGCGGGACGACGAGCAGCAGCGGTAGCAGCAGCGGTAGCAGCAGCGGCCCCCCGATGCTCGATGGCGGCCCCCCGGGGAGCGTCCTCGTCCTCGAGACGTCACGCAACGCGGGGACGGGCGCCACGCCCGAGCACCTTCAGCAACTGACGTCGTTGACGCCCGGAACCGCCACCGCCGGCGTCACGACGATCGTGGTCGACCCGACGATGAAGCGCCAGACGATCCAGGGGTTCGGCGCCGCTCTCACGGAATCCGTCGCCTACGTCGTCACCAGCCTGCCCAGCGCGCAGCAGCAGGAGATCTTGCACGACTTCTTCGCCCCCGCGTCCCAAGGCGGCTCGGGGTACACGCTCACGCGCACGCACATCGGCAGCTGCGACATGGCGATGACCCAGTACTCGCTCGACGACACGTGCGCGGGGCCGGGTACGGTGGCCAGCCGCCCCGCCTGCTTCACGGCTGACCCGACCCTCGCCAAGTTCTCCATCGGCCACGACACGACCGTCACCGCAGGGATTCAAGGCAGCGGCATCCTCGTTCCTTTCCTCAAGGCGGCTATCGCCACCTCGGGCAATGCGCTCAAAGTCCTCGCGAGCCCGTGGTCGGCGCCGCCCTGGATGAAGAGCAACGGCCTGATGCAGGGCACGGGCGGGACCGACGGCACCCTCCTGACCCAGTACTACGGGGCCTACGCCTCCTATCTGTCGAAGTACATCTCCGCCTACACGGCGGCGGGCGTTCCCATCTGGGCCCTGACGCCCGCGAACGAGCCGCTCGGCGTCGGCGGAAGCCGCGAGGCGATGGACTGGTCTGCCGGGAACATGAACACGTTCATCAAGACCAACCTGGGCCCGCAATTGAAAGCGGACGGGAACAACGGGACGAAGGTCTTCATCTACGATCACAACAAGGGCCCCGTCGGCACGGACGTGGACGTCTGGGCCAATACGATGTTGGGCGACGCGGCGACGAAGCCTTTCGTCGCGGGGACGGCGGTCCACTGGTACGGGTCGACCGTGCAGACGGACGACGACACGATGGACCAGGTGCACGCCATCGACCCGACGAAGGACATCCTCTTCGACGAAGGCACGGCCGACGAGCTCGGGGACAAGTCCTTCGGCACGTCGACGCCCGGATTCCAGTACTCGTGGCTGGGCGACGACTTCTACTGGAAGAAGGACGACTACGACTGGGGCTACTGGTTCGCGAGCAAGTCGTGCGCGACCCCGGCGACGTGCAACCATCCCCCGTACGAGGCGTTCTACCGGTACGCCCGCGACATCATCCACGGCCTCAACCACTGGTACATCGGCTTCATCGACTGGACGGCGGTCTTGAATCAGGATGGCGGCCCGGAGCACGTCTTCAACCCGATCCCGACGACCATCATGGTCGACTCGAGGCAGACCCCCGCGACGATTTACCACTCGCCGACGTTCTACCTCATGCGATCGTTCTCCCAGTACTTCCGTCCTGGGGCGCAGGTCCTCCTGACGACGGTGAACGTCGCCGCGAACGTGTCGGCGACCGACTACGACGGGACGCCGACCTACGACGGCGGTTCGATCATGGCGACCGCCGCGGTGAACAGCGACAACGGCACCACGGTGGTCCAGGTCTTCAACGAGACGGGCAAGCCCATCCCGTACGCCCTGAGCGTGGGAGCGAAGACCGTCAACAACTCGATCCCGGCGCAGTCGCTCCAGACGCTCGTCTTCGCGCCGTGAGTCTTGTTCGAGGGTCGGTGCCACGGCATCGCTTGCGATGCCGTGGGCGGCCGCTCCCCTCGAGCTCCCAATCTCTGCTCACGGAGAGCGCGACCCGGAGCGGGCATTTCGGCCGCGCATGAGACAGTTTCGCCGCGGGGCACGGGAGAGACTCCGGACGTCGCGGGGCACTGCCCGGGAGTCGGTTCCGCCGAGCGTGGCCGCTCGCTTGCTACCTCGCATGCGATGCCTCGCCAATTTCCGTACGTCGCCGCCGCCGCCGTCACCGCGGCCGTGGGCTCCGTGACCACCTTCGTACGCGCGGCACAGGTAGCCGTACCGCACGTGGCACCCCACGTGTTGGTGTCCGCGGTGGCAGCCATGGTGCCCTCTCCTCCGGTGGCGCCGCCGCCCGTCGCCGCGGCTCCCGGGAACGCGGCGAATACGCCGACGTCCACCGGCCCTGCCTTCGCGCCTGGAAACGTCGCCTTGCAGGTCGGGGCCGACGCGGCACCCGCCGTGACCCGCGCCGCGGCCTTTGCGCAACCAGGGCTCAACCAGCCGGGTACGCCCCCGTTCTCGGAGTTCTTCGTGAGCCAGCAGACCGCGATGGGGCAACCGGGCCAGCCCGACTTCTACCAAGGGACGAACAACCCGAGCATCGTCCAGGCGAACGAGGGCGCCGTCCCTGCTCGAGCCTATCCAGACGCGACGACGCCCGAGACCGGGGTCTCTCCGGCGGCGACGAAGGCGTTCGGATTCGCTACCACGCAAGGCAGCAACGTGGTCGGCTTCTACAACGGCTTCGGCCCCGGCCAGCCGGACTTCGGGTTCTACAAGGGCTTCACGGCACCCACCCCGCCGTGATGCTCGGGACACGAGTCCCCCGCGCTGCACCGTCTCGACATTGGATCTTCTCCCGTTCCGGAGATTTTCCGCATGGAATTTCTCCGTACGAGTTCCGGCGATCATGCAAGATCGCGCAGTTATACGTGGCAATGGGCTTGCACTGCCTGAGCTCATGCAGCGCATACAGCGCATTGGCGGGCTCGCCCTGACGCTCGCGGCTTGGGTCGCGGTCGGTTGCGGAGGAAGCGCGGAGGTCGTTCCGCTCCTCTCCGCAGCGGGGGTTCCGATCGCCATGCCGAATACGGTGCCCCTCGAGATTGTTACGCAGTCGACGGCCGTCGCCGACCCTCTCCCGGTCCGAAATACTGCGCTGGGATACGCGGAAGTGGAGTCTGCTCTAGGGCATGCGGTGGCGTCGGCGACAGCCCCGTGGGCGGAGGGTCATCGCAAGGACACGGCGGAGAAGGGCGGCTGGCAGCTCTTCGTCGAGATCACGAACGCGGACGCCGACTACGAGGACGGACGCGTGGTCTTCACCGTGGGCGTACGCGCAACGCTGCGCGCCCGCGCGGGGAACGTGTTCCTCGCGCAGACGCAGGCGAGCTGCCGGCAGGGCGGCATCGTTCCGGCCGACCGCGGTGCCCCCGTCATGTACCGATGCATGACGCAAGTCGGCGACCAGCTTGCGGGATGGTTGACAGGCGTCGACCTCGACGCGGTCGGTCCGCCTCGTTCCTAGGGCAGGCGACTACGGGCTTTTGGCTTCCTCGGCTCGCGCGAGGAAATGCTTTTTTGGATAACACCAATTTGGAAAGGACGCCGAGGGCCTCCGATGGCAGCGGCGAAACGGTACTTCCATGCGAAAGTTCACTGGTTCCGGCTCGTTCGTGTGCGCGCTCGTCGCGCTCTTCATGGGAACAGGCTGCGCGGGAGCGACGATCAACCCCGGCCACCGCGGCATCCTGTTCGACCCGGGCAACAACGGCATCCGGCCCGAAGTGCTCAAGCCCGGGTGGGTCGGCCTCAACTGCCCCTTCTGGGTGCCGGGGGCGAAGTGCCCTCGCGTCGACGACTTCGACGTCACGTACCACACCTCCGACGAGCAGTTTCACGTCATCTCCAAAGAAGGGCTGCCGATGGAGGTGCAGATCGCCGTCTCCTACCGGCCCATCGTCTCCGAGCTCTACCTCCTCGACACGGAGATCGGCTCCTCTTACTTCGATAAGGTCATCGGCCCGGAGTTCCGAAACGCGGCCATCGGCGTGTTCTCGCAGGAGTCGTACGCGGACCTGCAACGGCAGAACGGCGAGATCGAGAGCAAGATCGAGAAGCGGCTCCGGGAGCGCCTGAAGGGCAAGCACCTCGAGGTCTCGAGCGTCTTCATCCAGCACGTGAGCTACGACCCGAAGATCCTCGAGGCGCAGCAGCAGGAGGTGGTCTCACGGCAGGAGACCGAGACGAACAAGCAGCTCCTCGAGAACCAGGCCGAGCAGAAGAAGCAGCAGCTCAAGCTCGAGACGGAGACCAAGGAGCTCGAGATCGCCGCGCAGAGCAAGCTCCTCGCGGCGGAGACGGAGCAGAAGAAGATGGAGCTCGCGGCGAAGGCCGAGCAGAAGAAGCTGGAGCTCAGCACCGAGCTCGAGACGGCGAAGCTTCAGGCCGAGAAGGACTCCGCAGCAGAGAAGGTCCAGATCCAGTCGGAGCTGCGCAACGAGGACGCGGAGAAGAAGATGGCGATCGCGCAGGCGCAGATCGACAAGATGAAGGCCGAGGCGGCCGCCGGTGCCCACGTCGCGGAGGCGCAGGGAGAGGCAGATTCGAGGCTGCTCCTCGCCCGGGCGTCCGCGGCGGAGAACAGCGCGTCGGCGGCGAACATCACGCCGATGCAGGTGGAGATGCACGCGTACGACGCCCTCGGGAAGCTGGGCGGGAAGGGTTCGACCATCCTGCTGGGGGACCCGGCGAAGCTTCCCTCGTGGCTCTTCCCCCACTTGCCGGGCTTCCAGACGGCTTTCACCCCCATGTACACCCTCCCGCAGCTCACCCCGCCCGACTGGACGACCTCGGCCCCGCGGCGCGCCGAGCTGGGGCAGACGGGCAGCAACAACCCGTACTGATGCGGCAGAACCTGGAGGGGTGGGAAGAACGCCCCTTCACAGCAGCGCGTTCCGCGCGTTCTTCGCGGCCTCGTCGCGCTCCTTCCGAGACTCGAGCACGATGACCGCGGTCTCCTCGATGGCGCGCCCGGTGACGTCGATGACGGGCCACCCGGGGTGCTCTTGGAAGAGGCGGCGAGCGTAGTCGAGCTCCTGCTTGATCTGGTCGCGAAGGCCGTAGCTCGTGTCGGTCGGCATGCCGAGCTGCCTGAGGCGCGCCTTGCGGATCTCGACGAGCTGGTCGATGTCGATCGTGAGCCCCACGACGCGGTCCTGCGGCGCCTCCTCGAGCTCCGGGGGGAGCGCCACGCCGAGGACGATGGGCTGGTTGGCGACCTTGAGTCCGCGCTGGGCGAGGAGCGTCGAGAGCGGCGTCTTGCTCGTGCGGCTCACGCCGCAGAGGACGATGTCGGCCTTCTTGAAGTTGCGCGGCTCCTTGCCGTCGTCGCTCTTGACCGCGAACTCCACGGCTTCGATGCGCCGGAAGTACTCCTCGGTCAGAGGGAGCATGCCGCTCGGGGTGTTGATGGGCTGGCGGTCGAGGAACGTCGCGAGCTTGCCGATGAGCGAGCCGATGAGGTCGAGCGACTCGACCTTCAGCTCGTAGCTCCGGGCGTGGATGTGCTCGCGCAGCTCCGGGCTGACGACGGTGAAGACGACGAGCGCGCCGTCCTTGGCGGCGGCATCGAGCACGGGCGCGACGGCCTCTCGAGTCCGCACGCGGGTGTGGAGGCGGATGCGCGTGCCGGAATGAGGGAACTGCAGCATCGCGGCGCGGACGACCTTCTCCGCCGTCTCGCCGGTCGAGTCGCTCAGGATGTCGATACGCCGCGTTTCCACGTACGCAGTCTGTCCCACCGCCCGCCACGCGGACAAGCACAGCGTGAGGCACGGGTGCGTCTTTTTTCCGACGTTTGCGACGCGTCAACCGCGCATGAAGTCTTCGCGCGTGTACACGGCGACCAGGTTGGTATCGCCAGTGCCTTCGATGGCCTCGCGCCCGCCCTCCAGCCGATCCACGAGCGCCACGACGCCGGCGACGTGGTAGCCCGCGCCCCGAAGCTTCGCGGCTGCCGCGAGCGTCGAGCCTCCCGTCGTCACGACGTCTTCGAGAAGCACGACCGCCGCGCCTGCGGGCAGGTGCGCGTTGCCCTCGAGCACGCGGCGGGACCCATGGTCCTTGGCGTCCTTTCGAACGTACACGGCGTCGAGAGGCGCGCCGCGCAGGTAGCTCGTCATCGCCACCGCGCTCGCGAGCGGACAGCCCCCGAGTTCGACGCCTGCCACGGCCGCGATCGGCCGTTCGCGCGAAAGCGCTGCGAGAGCATCGAGCATCACCTCGCCGACGAGCGCGTGGCCCTCGGCGGCCAGGACCGCCTGCTTGCAGTCGATGAAGAATTCGCTCTCGCGGCCCGAGGCGAGGACCACCCGCCTCCGGGCGAACGCCTTCTGCCGCAGGAGCTCGAGCAACCGGGCGCGCGCGGCCTCGGCCACGTCAGCGCTCCTTCTTTTTCGCGATCTGGCCCTTGGCCTTCCGGAGCGCGGGCACGACGGGCGGAGGCGGGCGTCGTGGGCCTGCTTCGTGCGCGAGGTTGTTGATGGGAGCGGGCGCGGGT
>VFSW01014185.1_pt1 | contig 11032 bp, 22 predicted proteins | sample 5358111 | NCBI WGS metagenome assembly VFSW01 (sample SAMN11554181, study PRJNA540505) | mine drainage metagenome | isolation source: sediment from site ElyBrook_90M | place: USA: Ely Copper Mine, Vershire, VT | collected 2017
CAACGTCAACATCATGCATGCAACCAATCTCATCCAAATCCTCTTCACAGCAGTCCCGAAAGATCCGTCTCGACGATGCGGCCCCTGTCCAGGGTGGAGAGAATCTATGAGCGTGTCCGTTCTCGCCACGCACTTTTCACTCACCCCTCGGGAGCAGCTGCAGCAGCCTGTCCCACAACGATCTTGCGCGGCTCGGCCTTTGGAGCTGCGTCGAGCTTGGGAATGGACACGGTCTGCGTAACGAAGGCAGATGTCGAGGTAGGGTGTGAGCCGGCTGAGGCCGCTGAGAGGACCTGATGGGGTTTGCGTCCGTCATCATCAAACACTCACCAGCACCCCGTGGTTCAGCCGCGCCACGATTGCGTTGGCGTCGACGTCTCTCGGGACCACAAAGGTGCGGGCGAAGTTGCTCTTGGCGCGCTCGGTCCTGAAGAACACGCGGTCAGACTTCTCATCCTTGACGGTCTTCTCTTGGGTCTCGGAGTGCTCTCCGCAGATGGTCAGAACCTGACGATGATTGAGCAGCAGGTGCATCAGTGAACCCGTGCCGAGGCGAAAGATGTTGTTGATTCTGGGTTCTGACGTTGTTGAGGTCAGCAGCGGGTTCCAGCTCGTGGGTCGTCACTCACGCACCCTCGTGTCGTCGTTGAAGGCGACGCTGATCTCCTCGGGCTTCATACCGGGTGCGTCGGCCAAGACCCGATAGCTCTGCTCAGTCTCCACGATGTCCTACGGCCGTTGGAGATCCAAATTCAGCGGAGCGGCGGTCGACAGCAGCCGTTTGGTCATGAACGCACCATTGGGTGGCGGCGGGCGCCTCCCGTGCGCTGTTGGGTGGTCGGCCAGGCGCTGAACGTTTAGAAGAAGGGGTCATCCAGTGGGGGGGCCGCAAATGGGTCCAGCAGGAGAGCGTCGGGCCCAAAGCCGCCGAACGAAGTGAGCGCCATTTCTGTGTGCGGAGTTGATGGATTGGGGCTTATCGGGCTTGATGGCCCATCAAGCAGCCCGATGATGATGTGATGTGATGTGATGTGATGTGCCCGCTACGGAAGATCCTAGATTAGAATCGCCCGCCATCTGACATCAGCAGATTTTCAACTATAAGCAAGCGCTTTTGCCCAAGTCGCCGATCGATCAGATGAAGTTCGACGAGAACGCCGCTCTCATCACCACGGGAGTCAGCTGGGCGTCCTTCGCCGTCACCAATCTATTCGCGCCCGTGGTGTTCGAAAAGGTTCTTCGTCTCTCAGCATCCTTGCCTAATCCTTCTCACTGTCTCTCCTGTCCTCTGGCAGCTCTTCTTCACGCCTTCCTCTGGCGGCATCAGAGGTTTGATGGGCAACGAGGGCCCGTTGATCACCGGCCTCGCCTTCGGCTCCCTCGCGGCTAGGGACCTCGCCATGGCCACAAACAAGAGTGCTCTCACGAAGACCAAGAAGCGCGCGTTGGTCGTCCAAGGTGCCACGTTTGGGGCGTACGCCCTCCTCTTAACCGACAACACGTTTCGCAAGAAGAACCTGAGGACTGCGGAGGGCTCTGGTATCGTCGCCTTCAACGTCGGCATGGCCGCAATGTGCCTCTATCAGGGCCTCAAGAAGGACTAGAGATTTGACCACTCAAAATATAAACCTTTTTGTGCGCTCTGTGCACTATTCATCACAACTCGACAGAGTGCCCCCCTTGAGAAGAAAAACTTGGTTCTGAAGACGGCAATCTCGCCGCTTTGAAGCCCAGCAGATGCGTGAACTTGATGTAGACGATCATAGTGCAGAAGACGAGGCAGACGACGAGGAGGACGCCCAGCGTCAGGCAGAACGTGCCGCCCCTGTGCGTAGCAGTGGTTGTGGGGGCGACGAATGATCCGTGCAGATTCTGTCAGTCTCGATGGGGTCACTCAGCAGGATGAAACGAGTGAGGTCATCTGAGGACAATGATCTCTCGAGTGGCAGAAAGAGCTGCATGACTTGTTTCGCACCTTTGGTGCTGCACTTTGGCCTTGGAGGCGACGTCCTTTGCGTTCTCAAGGCTGCGGGCGAGGTTCTGATCCGCCGCGTCGACGAGTGAGCCTCTTTGCTCCACAGCTGCCTGCAGCAGGGCGGCGAGGAGAGAGAGGCGTCCTTTTTCTCTGATGCGTAAAAGTGGTGATAGAAGTGAACGAAAAGCAGAGTTCTGCTCTGAGATTATCACGTGCCTGCACGCCCAACGTGCTGGCTTTGAGGGCTGCCGCCATGTCCACGAGCTCGTCGGTGAGAGACTCGTGCATATTCTGTTGATGGGAGAGCCTGAGGAGAGGTGAGGAAGAGGATGGGCGGAATCGGAGGGAAGGATCTGTCAAGGATCCGTCAAATGTGTGTGAAGGTACAGCAAGGCCGATCAACCTGACACTGAAAAAGGAAACTACCTCTTTCTTGCATCGTTCGCCATGGTTTCAGACAAGCCGCCGGTGGACGAGGCCGTCCCACCAGAGCTGCAGCAACGATTAAAACAGCAGTTGCGTAAGCCACATACTATCAGATTCTAGGAGCTGCAATCTCACACCTGGGGTCAAACATGCGAGGCGCTGCCACGGCAGGAGGTTTTTGAGGCTGCGGCGGCGGAGCAGGTTTAGGTTTCTGACAGTAGGCGGGGAGAGACACCTGAGGAATCCTCGCTCTTAGCGATTCTACTTGACGCTTGTACTCGGAAAGCGTATCCAAACCGATCCTGCAAGTCAGAGGAGTCAGAGGATGGTGGTGCATTGACGGGAATGCAGCCGACTAAACAGCCTTACTGGCCCGCATGGCTCCTTTCCAATTCGATCAGCTGCTCCTGAAGTGTCTCCACGTACTGTAAAGGGGTGGAACGTCACAGGATGCACCATGCGACAGATTAGGTGTCGCACATGCAAGAGTTTGGCAGCCTTGAGATCATCAGGCGCAGACGTGCTGGCTTCCGCATGCGCTTGGCACGACCGCAAGAGCCTGCGGAAATGGATATCGTTCATTGCAAAACTCTGATGCAGCCAGGCAGTACAGGCTTCGAACTACTACAAATTGCTGCTCGACGCTGCGATGACGTCCACGATGACCTCGACGTCCTCCGCTGCGATGAAGTCGACGTTCTACACGAGTCCCAGCCACGGCACGGGATTGCGAGGCATAGAGCTCGACAGGAGCTACGAAGGTGGGTTCAGCTCTCACATGAGCTCCTCCTGTGCAGCTTAGACCTCTGGAGGACCCCACATTCGCTGCTCAGGAGGATTCGACAGTGAAGGAAGGCGGCATGGACGAGGCGTCTACCGGTACCCGAACCATCTGACTTATGAAGGCGACTACGTGCATGGCCTCAAGCAAGGCGAGTGTGACTCATGTCTCCGCATGCAACGCCATCGAATAACCTTCTCGTACTTACAGGAAGTGGCAAGCTCTCTTTCCCAGACGGGGGCTGGTACGAGGGGGCGTTTGATAACAACGAGATCAATGGCAAAGGGAGGCGAAGGTTTGCCAACGGCAACATGTACACGGGTGAGCGGCGAAGAGGAAGTCCAGTCTGACACATCTTACCTTGGTCACCATCTGCCCCCGTCCTACCTGAAGGTGATTTTTTCATGGGAGAGATGCACGGCTTGGGGGTGATGCAGTTTGCAAACGGAGACGTATTCGAGGGGAGAATCAATCGTAATGTGATTGAAGGTGAGGAGCGTCGTTGAATTAAGGAAAGTAAGTACGATGGGGGCTTTGAATGATGCTCCATATCTCTGATGCATGCAGGAAACGGCAGGATGGTCTTCCAGAATGGAGACGTCTACGAGGGGGAGTTCCGAGCCAACAAGATCAACGGTATGTTTGAGGTGTGGGTCAGGAGGGGGGATGATGTCCCTGTCTCTGACCAGTTCAAGGGAGGGTTCGACCCGAAATCAACAAACTTGAACTTGCAGGCCAGGGCACGAAGATCTTCAAGTGCGGCGACACATACGTCGGTGCCTGGGAGTGCAACAAGAGGTGTGGGAACGGCCGATGCAGCTTCAGCAACGGAGACTGTTATGAGGGGATGTGGAGCGATGACCTTCCCCAGGGCTTTGGGAAGCTGGACGTGCTCACTGGGCACCTCACGTACGAGGGGGTCTTCGAGCAAGGTGCGAGGGGCGCGGGGTAAGGGGATGAATAAATCGAGGATGGAATGCTTGGTCAGGGGAGGAAGAGATTTCGGCTTGGTCGAATGCCAAGACTCCGTGACCCCTCTCCCTCTCCCTTTGACCACGATTCTTCAGGCAAGCCCTCTCAGATCCCCACAAAGATGAACGTGTCCTTCCCCAGCGCGGCCGCGGCCGCTGCGGGGGGAAAGAAGGCCCCAGCGGCCGCAAAGGGCGCGCCGGTGGCCGAAGCGCCCGTCATGCCGGTGAGAGGGCAGCAGAAGAGTTTGACACTCGGTTCGAGGAAAGGAGGTGTGTCCTGTTTCCACCTGTCGGATTACTCCTTGGTTCACTGCGACCTGCTGGTCTTGATTACGCCCATTTTCCCATCACTCAGGTCACGCTGGGGGTCCCCCTTCCCTTTGCCATCACGCTCTCCGCCCAGTTCGAGCAGCCTATTCCTGAGCCTGCGCCAGTGGTCGCATTGGAAGTCAAGACCCCCCCTGCTGGGAAGACAAGGCCGGGGGCCGCGGCCGCAGCCGAAGCTGCTCCGGCCGGTCCAGTGGTCACGGAGCCCCCGTCGCCAGGTGAAAACTTGTAGGCGGAGCCGGCTGGCCAGCCCTCTGCCTTGCCCTGACTTGCGTCCCCTCCCGGCTTCAGTGCTGCTGCTGGAGCTCCTTGCTTGAAATCAGACCTGAAAAGCATCCGATCCGACTCTGTCGCCGCTGCTGCCCTTGGGTGCAGGATACACGTGGCAGACCGCAGAGATGGAGAGCCGGAGGGCCGCGGTGCTGACGCTTCACCGGGCCCCGCCTCAGCCGCTGCCCGAGGGCGCCGTCATCGGCCTCTGCATCGTCAACGTGCTCGTGCGGGCCACGGGCGAGACCAGGCTCAGGGCCCTGCTGCTGCCGGTGCGGAGGGGGGCGGGCTGAAGGCCGCCGAGATCCGCTCTCGGTGACGCACGCGCCCGGTGTGGGGGGACGCCGAGGCCTCACGCATTATTCACGCATTCACGCTCTCAGGCGCGCCTGGATGCGCCCTTGCCGATGTCGCGGACCGAGGAGGGCGAGGCAGTCAACGGGCTCGAGACCCTTCTCTCTCGCGGCCAGGTAGGATTCGTCCGAGTTTTCTTTTCGCTTTTTCCTAAGGCTGGATGTGTCAGTTCCGTGTCCTGAAACACCCCCCCTCAAAGGCGACCATCGAAGGCCTCGTCATCGGCGATCCGACGGATGCCGCCGCTCCCCCCTCGGGCCTGCCGATCAACGACATGCTTGCGGTGCCGGGCGGCGTCGGTTGCCTGGTGGTCTCTTCGTGGCCAAAGGGGCAGTCTGGGACGCTGCGGCCGGGATACATGCGCGTGCAGCTGCCCGAGGCAAAAGAGGATAAGGTTAAGGCCAAGAAATGAGAAATGAATCTTTCCTGTAAGGAAACAGGATGTATGGAGCCTGTTTGAATCCTGCATGGATGTTGCCAAGGCTCCCAGCCACGACGGCTTTTCGGAGGGCAGGAACTTCCGTCGCGTCGTGTAACCCCGTGTCGTATATTACCAAGCGAGAGGGACCGCAATCGGTGTGACACAAGATTCTGCACATGATCAGAACCACCGGGGCGGGCCATCACGTGCGCACACAAGCGTATCCCCTCTGCTGTCCTGGGAGATACGGAATTCGTCATCAATAAAAACGGTGTCAAACCTGCAGGGAGTCCGAGAGTGGATCATCATCTCCACCAGCCGAAACGATCTCATTCTCATACCATCCTTTTCCAAAGGGTGGCAGCTTTAGAGTCCTTCCTTTCGGCAGCTTGATTTCGGCTGCTCTGAAGTTGAACAGGCACCGCTGCTTCCCGGAACTCACGAGTTCTGAGTCAACGACGAAACTTCCTTCCGGGGGAAACGTAATGACGTTGGCGAGTCTCTTCTGGTCCAAGTCAATCACCTGGGAATCGAGGGAGAGAGCGAGACGGTGAGAGGTCGAGTCCCCACGACCCTCTGCGGCCGGCAGTGCCCTGACCTGAAACACTTCCCCCGCGGCTGTACCGAAAAATCCCGCGTTCTTGAGGATGAACAGCGTCTCTTTCTCCGTGGTCCAGAGCAGCCTCCATGTCGCACTAAGCCCCATGTCATTGGACGCTGCAGCTGCCGATGATGCTTTGAGAGCGTTGATCCTGTCCATAATTTCTGCTGTTCTCGCTGTGTTCAGGCCCCTTTGGGCATCCGCCGTTAGAGCGGCGAGATCCTTCTTGAGGCCAGCCAGAGATGCTGCAGATGCCCTTGGTACGGTCGAGGCTCTTCGTCCAGCTGAGACTGATCGGTTCCAATGCAACATCGTCCTCTGATGGTGCATCCCGGTTAGCGATCTAGAATCTCGCATGGGGTGCTTTTCCTCCACGCCGACGAAGGCCGATGATGCAGAGTTCGATGCTCCGATGGCGAAATCGCCCGAGAAAACACCGCCTGACGAGGACGAATACGGGCTGCGAGGGCTCTACGATGTGCAGAAGTTCCTTGGCAAGGGTGCAGGTGGTGAAGCGTTCCTGGCAAAGGACTGCAAGACCGGCGAAGTGGTCGCCATCAAGCTGATCAAGAGGCCCTTCTCTGACGAGATGATCGAGGCAGTGCGAAGGCGAGCCACATTGTGCATGCGAATTAGTGCATGCGTGACGGGCTTTGTCCTGTCCAGAGAGTGTCGCATCCAGACGTGGATAGGCTTGGGGCACATCAACGTCGTGCCTGCAAAGGCAGTGGTGCTGAGCAAGTGTCACTTTGGCCTGATTATGGAATACGAAGCAGGTCAGAATTTGACAAGCATTTGCCTTGTTCGCGACACTGACAACAACTGCGCAGGTGGAGACATGGCTCACTACATCTCGAAGCGGATCCCCGAGGGCGGGGGTCTGTGTATCAGCGAAGATGAGGCTCGTTTCTTTTTCCTTCAGCTCGTCAACGCCATGGAGCACTGCCACAAGCACAGCATCGCTCACAGGTGTGGTTGCTTTGCATCCCTGCACAGCAACATTCTGCCACGTAATGCCTTTGGTCACGACGCTGGTATAGAGACATGAAGTTAGATAATCTGCTGCTAGACGGGCACAACCCTCCGTGGATCAAGGTATGCGACTTTGGCTTCAGCAAGGCGACCGAGGACCCGAGCAGTCATCACCAGCTGAGGCTGCAGTCTATGCGAGTGGGGTAAGTTGGTTCACAATACCCCTAACGTCTTTGCCACTTTGCTAGTGCAATAGCGATTTTTTGCACTTCAATTTTCTTCTGCCTTTTTCTGACTTGGTTTGGGGTGGCTGTCTGGCCTAACGATTAGGACGCCTGACTACATGGCACCCGGCGTGATAAAGAGCACGTGAGTTGCGTCAAATGAGCTTATATTAATTTTTTCGTCCTGGTGCATGAATCTGCCAACCCCTGTGCCACAGGGACGGCAAGCTTGGATATGACGGCTGTAAAGCGGATATCTGGAGGTACGTCACTGCAGACGACAGAGAGACAGGCAGCGGGCGAGGGATACCGTTCTCGGACTCCCATTTGTCTCCCTGATGTGCAGTTTGGGCGTCCTGTTGTACGTCATGCTTTTGGCCCAGTTCCCATTCGAGCCCGAGGTCAGCACAGCCCAAACAGACGAGGAAATGACGTTTGAAATTTGGGCGAGGCAGGTGAGGAGCATTCTCTACTCTTAGCTGCCAGGGAGCCTCCTTCGCAAGGTGACAAACATTATCCTCGCTCATTCAGACACAAAAGCCGTGGAGGGAGCGGAAACACAACAAGGACGGCGTGCGCCTTTTGAGCGAAGACCTCAAGGACATGCTGGATAGGATCTTTGAGGTCAATGAGGTGAGCGACTGGTGGAACGTAGACCAACATGTGTTTCATTGGCTCGCATCTGATTGGATGTTTTTCTTCCGAATCCCCCAGGAGAAACGCTTTGGTCTGGAGGATCTGCGCTCGCATCCGTGGCTGAAGAAACCCCTGACTCCTGTGTATAGGAAGGCCATGGATGAGATATGCGCCGAGCAAAGGGTTTGTCTCTTGCGACCGCCACCTGCGCCCTCCCGGGAGAACGAGTGCTGAGTGCCCATTGCGATCCTGCAGCTTCGCGCCGCCAAATTCCCGGACCTCGGGCCCTACGATGAAGGCAAGAGGCTCCCTTTCGCTCATCCCGAAAGAGCAGTGAAATTCCAGGCAAGCTGCAATTCCAACATTCACCGCATGCATGAGTGAATCTCGCTTTCGCAGGAGCTGATGAAGGCTGCGAAAACTGGTGTGCTCAAGGATAACAAGCCGATCGTGCTCAACATTTGGAGGGAGCTCGAGAGCGGTCTCACATCATTGCAGGAGAATGCAGAGGCCGCGGCGTAATGGTGGCTCTGTGTGCCGACCTTGTCCAAGAGAAGGAAACACTCCTGATGGAAGTACGGCGGCGGCGGATGTCGGCTCGCTCTGATCGCTCGTCGCGATTTGATGTTATGTCACCTTGCTAATTTGATACCGCGTATCGAGGTCCTCGCCGCCCGATCGATTTTCTCTTTTGTCTCGCAAAGCATGCCGCTGGTGGCCGCATCGTCTCCTACGAACGCGTGCTGCCCGTCGTCGTGCTGCTGCTGCGTTGGCGGTAGCCCAACACCGATCGAGCAACAGAGGTGACCTTGCAAGTTGCCACTCGATGAGTCGTGCCACAGTCCCTCATTGCGATCTACACAATCACAGGGTCCAACCAAAGAGCGCCAAGCGCAAGGCTGCCGAGGCGCTGCTGGCTGCGCGGTTCGGTACAACTTCATGCGGCATCAGCGGATGGGATGCTGGCAGCTCCCCTTGGCTTCCTCGCATGGGAGGGAGCAGTGTGGACGACGCATCAATTTCGCTGAGCAAGCATGCGAGGTTGCTCTCTACGGCCAGCCCCGGCTCTGATGGCGCGGCGGCGTCGCCCCAATCTCAATGGACAGGCGACTCGTTGTCGTCCATGTCTGAACCAGAGTCGGTAGCGGTGGACTCTCTCGGCCACAGCAGAGGAGAAAGGGGGAAGGCATCTCCTCCTTCCTCGCCCTCTTCCCTTGCATTCCCCGCCCCGCTGTCGTCCTCGTCGCCGTCGACTCCCACGGTGCTCGTCAAGGGCTGCCCCCCGAGCTGCAGCTGCCGGGTGGCGGATCCGACCGGCAGCGCTCCTTGGTGCTCGTTCGACGTGCGGATTCCCCACACTAATTGGCATGCCGTTTTCGAGTCCAACCCGCACTCTTACAACTCGTTCTTGATGGGCAAGGGATACGAAAGGATTTACTTCCCCGAGAAGCTTCAAGTCTATTTGGTTCAGAACCCTGCGCACGTCAAAGCGGCGCTCCAGCTCCTGAAGGCATCGATGAAGGTGTCAATTGGCAATTGCAATGTCAAGGGGTACCTATTTCCCACTTCCTTCTCTCATTCTCGCCTCGGATGCAGGACCGATTTGTTGCAATCGACCTCGAGTGGAAGCCCGAGTTTCTCACCCAGCCCAAAGACAAGCCGGTGCCGAGCCCCGTGGCCGTGATACAGCTGGCCTCGTCCACCGTGTGCCTCCTGATCCACGTGTCGGCCATGTCCTCACGCGCCCCGCCGGAGTTGAAGGAGTTCCTGTGTTCCCCCGACATTACGCTGGTGAGGCGCTTTGTGCTGAACGTGCTCGGGGGCATCAGGGGTGGCATCTACGTGCTTTCGTGAATGTTTGACATTTGGCCCACCTTGTCCAAATCAACAGGTCGGGTTTTCGTGGGAGTCGGGAGACGAACGGAAGCTGCAGAGCACTCTGGGATTTGGCCGCTCCTCGTTCCCCGGCTTTGTGGACCTGCAGGAGGTCGCGCAGCAGCTCGGATGGCACAGGATCGGTCTGTCCCGCATCGCCAAGCTGGTGATGGGCATCGACATGCCCAAGAACAAGAAGGTGTCCTGCTCGAACTGGGCGGCCAACAACCTGAGCATGCAGCAGATCAAGTACGCCTCGCTGGACGCGTTCGTGGCGGGCCAGGTCTTCCGCGGCCTGCGGCTGTGGCACTCGAGCCCCAGCTCTTGCCCAGGCTGCTTGTCGCCTGTCGGCGCTCCGATGGAGATCAAGTTCAAGTGCCGCGGATCAACAGAGGCGGGGAAGGAGGCAGGGTGTTCGTCGACCTTCCACTGTATCGAGGCCTTTCGCATGCACGGCCGGACAACGGGCCACAGTACCGAGGCCTATTATGTCTGCGGCGTGTGCGGGAGAGCTGCAGAGAAGCAACAGCAGCAGCAGCCAACTGTCGTGTGATCAAACATGTTGTGCCCTTTTTCTCTGATTTCTCATTCGATCGATGTTGTTATTGTGCGTCGTGATCTGCCTGCGCTTGTTGGTAGTCGGAGGAGGGGATGGCGCAACGAAGATCGGCGATTTGGTGGCAGCGATCCCGACCTGCGAAGGACGAGAAACGATCCTCGAGGGGTCGAGGGCGTGGCGATCGTCGTCAGATCACGCGATCCCGACCTTCATCGCCACCAACAGCAGCGTGGACACAGCGGACACACAGTGGACACACAAGGAGTTCTACCAGAGCTACGCTGACGAGAGGCAGCAAGCTTACGACGACGGCCACGAGCACGGCAAACGACCGGGGGACATGAGGAGCGCCATGTCGCCTTTCCTGGCGCATGCACGATTCGTCAAGGAGCGGATAGAGTACAAGTGGCTCCTTTACGGTCGGTGAGCGAAGGATTGTGGCTGCAAGGCGGCATCTCTGATCAACGCTCGTGTACCTAGGGGACGACGACACCGTTTTCTTCATCCCCAATGTGCTGAGGCTATTGGACCGACTGGACCACACTGTTCCGCAGGCGCTGACGGACAATTTGTGGTGAGAAGCTTAGATGTCGTAGAGGCATGGTACCCTCAACCCCACCTCCACCTTATCCCCAAACTA
>VFSW01014186.1_pt1 | contig 11032 bp, 10 predicted proteins | sample 5358111 | NCBI WGS metagenome assembly VFSW01 (sample SAMN11554181, study PRJNA540505) | mine drainage metagenome | isolation source: sediment from site ElyBrook_90M | place: USA: Ely Copper Mine, Vershire, VT | collected 2017
AAACATGTCGACATCGATGTCGCTGAACAGGCCGGAACCGATACAATCCAGCACGCACGCGGCGATCAGCTCGTTTGCGTCCAGCTCTTTCTGCTTGATCGCGTTGCGCCGCTCCGGGCGCAGGGACTTGGTTTCACGATACGCGAGCACGGTGGCATCGACCGCGGCGCCGTTGATCCGGCAATGGGTATACACGGCGGCGCAGAGGCGGTGCAGGGGTTCGCCGATGCCTTCCAGCGCCAGCGGAATCTGCCGCTGATAGGCTTCCAGCACCTCCTGCAGGGCCATGAACAACAGGTCTTCCTTGTCCCCGACATATTGGTAGATCAGCCCGGTGCTGACATGCGCGCGTTCCGCCACGTCGCGGATCGTGCTCGGGTGGTAGCCGTTCCTGCTGAAGCAGGCGATCGCCGCCTGCGTCAGCTGCGCGCGCCGGCGTTCAACCAGCGCGGAGTCCTCGACGGTGGTCTTGATCGCGGTTGGCGTGGCGGATTTGGATGAGCGTGCCAGTGCGTTGCTCCTTTATGGCGTGGGGGTGCCATCGCAAACCCGGCCGACGAGGCCGTTCAGGCCGGGGTTGTCCGGGCCGTGCGCGGGAGAAACGCCCCGATGAGCTCGCGCGTCTTCGCTGTCTGCAACAACCCGCGCGACTGTTCCACCTCTTCGCCGAAGCCGTTCGTGCCGGGCGTGGCCGCCGCGGCGATGCAGGCTTTCGCGGCCTTCACCGCATGCGCCGGCACGGCGGCATAGCGCCGGGCGATCGCGCTGGCGGTTTCCGCCAGTTCTGCCGCCGGCACCGCCCACTGCACCAGGCCGATCCGTTCCGCTTCAGCACCGTCTATCTGTTCCGCCCCTAAGATAATCCGCAGGGCCACGGGCCGGCCGGCGAGGCGGGTCATGCGTTGCGTGCCGCCGGCCCCCGGCAGCAGGCCCAGACGCAGCTCCGGCAATCCGACCTTCACCTCGCGCGCGGCGATCCGCAGATCGCAGGCGAGCGCCACCTCGAAGCCGCCGCCCAGCGCGGTGCCGGAGATTTCCGCGAGCGTGACCCGTGGCAACGCCTCGATGCGGGCGAACAGACGCTGATAGCCGCGGATGGCGGCAAGCTGCGTCTCCAGTCCGCCGGGCGCCTCAAACCGCTCGCGCATCTCCTTCAGGTCGGCGCCCGCCGAGAACAGTTTCAGCGCGCTGCGAAGATGCAGCACGGACCAGTCCTCGCGCGCATCCAAGTCGTCGAGCAAAACGTGGAACGCGGCGACCCAGGCGTCGCTCATGGCATTCACCGGCGGGCGGTCCATGGTGACCGTGGCAACGCCGTCGGCGAGGTGCGTATGAAACATCGAACGGCTCCTTGTCGGGCTGGGTGGTCAGTGGGCGCCGCCAGCCGTTGCCGGCCGCGAGTCCGGGGTGAAGTCCTTGGCCATGTCGCGCAGCACGACCTTCTGGATCTTGCCGCTGGGCGTCTTCGGCAGGCTGTCCATGAGTTCCAGCCGCTCGGGCAGGTAGTTGCGCGCCAGCCGCTGCTGCTCCAGGAACGCCACCAGCTCCGGCAGGGTCAGGCGGGTGCCTTCGCGCAGCACGGCGAAGGCGCAGGCGCGCTCGCCCAGCCGCGGATCGGGCATCGCCACCACGGCGACCTCCTGGATCGCGGGATGGCGGTAGATCAGTCCCTCGACCTCCACCACCGGCACGTTCTCGCCGCCGCGGATGATGACGTCCTTGGTGCGGCCGGTGATGCGCACGTAGCCGTCGCGATCGATGCGCGCGAGGTCGCCGGTGTCGAACCAGCCGTCCGCGTCGGTGGCGAACCATTCCGGATGTTTCAGATAGCCGACGAAATTGCTGGCCCCTCTCGCCTGCAGGCGGCCTTCGGTATCGGGCGGCAGCACGCTGCCCTTGTCGTCCACCGCGCGGATTTCCATGCCGTCCATCGGCGTGCCGTCGGTCTCGAAGGTCTTTTCCGGCGGGTCGTCGATCAGCGTTGTGGTGACCGCGCCGTTCTCGGTCATGCCCCAGGCCGAGATGATGTTGGCGCCGAGCTGTTCGGCGGCGCGCCGCACCAGGGCGCGCGGGATCGGCGCGCCGGCGGACAGGAAGGTGCGCAGGCTGCGCACGTCCTGCGGGCGTTTCGCCGCCTCGTCGGTCATGTCCGACAGGAACGGCGTGGCGGCCATGGTGAAGGTGACACGCTCCTTGGCCACCAGATCGACCGCGCGGGCCGCGTTCCAGATGTCCTGCAACACGACTTTGGCACCCATCCAGGCCGGCGCCATGATGCCGTAGAGAAAGCCCGTCTGATGCGCCAGCGGCGACGCCATCAGGATGGTGTCGTGTTCGCCGAGCGAGAACCGCGCGACATAGGGGCGGACATTGGCGCACAGCGTGTTGGAGGTGTGCATGACACCCTTCGGCTCGCCCGTGGTGCCGGAGGTGTAGAGCAGTTCCACCACCTCGTCGGCGCTGGGGTGGGATGCGGCGAACAGCGCGCGCATCGCCGGATCGGGATCGGCGGCATCCTGGTAGAGGCGTTCGAACGCAGTGTCGCCGTCGCCGCCGACCACCAGCACATGCCGCAGCGCCGGCAGGGAGGGGCGCAGCGACGCGGCCATCGGCTCGAAGTCGAAGCCGCGGAATCGGCGGGGGATCACCAGCAATTTCGATTCCGCGAGTTTCAGCATGAAGCCGAGTTCGCGCTCGCGGAAGATGGGCATGATGGGATTGGTGACCGCACCGATGCGCAGCGCCGCGAGATGCAGCGCGTTGAACGTCCACCAGTTCGGCAGCTGCATCGATACGACGTCGCCCTTGGCGATACCGAGGCGGCTCAGGCCGGCGGCGATGCGATCCACGCGCTGCGCCAGCGCCGCATAGGTGAGCTCGGTGCGCTCGCCCGTCATGCTGTTGTGGTCCACGATGGCGATGCGGTCCGGCACCTTGGCGACCCAGCGGTCGAAATCGTCCAGGACAGTCGTCTCGCCCCACAGGCCGGCTTGCTTCATTGCCTTGATGCGGGCTTCCGGCAGGATCGGACTGATGCTCATGGCGGTTTCCCCAGTTACTCAGAAGGCGGGGACCATCGCCTGAACGCAAGAAAAGGCCAGGGGCTCCGCCCCATAGACGCTAAGATACAGCGTCCGGACCCGATATAACCCGTCATGGCCGGGCTTGTCCCGGCCATCTACGCGCGGACCGTCACGCCGGAATCGCGAAAGCGCTCGGCACCGGCTGGGGGTAGATGGCCGGGTCAAGCCCGGCCATGACGGGAAAGTGCGGGCCAGGCGCCCTGATTTAGCGCCTATGGGGCAGCGCCCCCTGGCCTTTCTCGCATTCACGCGACGGCCCTGCCTACTTGTAGTAGCGGCGGAAGTCGGGCTTGCGCTTCTCCAGGAACGAGGCGACGCCCTCCTTCGATTCGGCAGTGCCGTAATACAGCTTCAACGCCTGCATCCCAAGCGCGCCGATGCCCTGGATATTGTCCGAATCGGCATTGAACGAGCGCTTGGCGATGGCGATCGCGGTCGGGCTGCGCTCGGCGATCTCGCGCGCCCAGGTGTCCACCTCGGCGTCCAGCTGGTCGTCCGGCACGACCTTGTTGACCAGCCCCATCGCCAGCGCTTCCTGCGCCGTATAGAAGCGGCACAGGTACCAGATCTCGCGCGCCTTCTTCTCGCCGACGATACGCGCCAGATACGCGGTGCCGAAGCCCGGATCGACCGAGCCCATCTTGGGGCCGACTTGGCCGAACTTCGCGCTTTCCCCGGCAATCGTCAGATCGCACAGCGTGGCCAGCACGTTGCCGCCGCCGACCGCGTAGCCGCGCACCTTGGCGATGACGGGTTGCGGCACGCCGCGGATGATATTGTGCAGCGCCTCCATCGGCAGCCCGACGGTGCCCTTGCCGTCGTACTCCCCGACATGGGCCGACTGGTCGCCGCCGGTGCAGAACGCCTTGGTGCCCGCGCCGGTCAGCACGATCACGCCGATGTCCTTGCTCCAGCCGGCACGATTGAAGGCGTGCAGCAGCTCGTCGCAGGTGATGCCGCGGAAGGCGTTGTGCTTCTCCGGCCGGTTCATGGTGATGGTGGCGACACCGTCCTTCTCTTCATAGAGCAGGTCGGTGTAGGTCGGTGCGTCGGTCATCTTCTGCCTTTCTCCTGTCCAGGGACCACGAACGAACGCCGGTTTCTCCGGCCGCTTGACTTCGGGGCGCGGCGGTGTGCAGATACCCAACTGACCGACCGTTCATTCATCTCGGGCGCACTCTAACCATGATCCTCAGCGAAGAACAAGAGATGATCCGGGACACCGCGCGGGAATTCGCCCGCCGGCACCTGGCGCCGTTCTCCGCGGAGTGGGAGCGCAGCGCCAGCTTCCCGCGCGCGGCGCTGCGGGAAATGGGCAAGCTCGGCTTCCTCGGCATGACCGTCCCCACCGAATGGGGCGGTGCCGGAACGGATTACGTGTCCTATGCGCTGGCGCTGGAGGAGATCGCCGCCGGCGACGCCGCGACCGCCTGCGTGATGAGCGGCCACAACTCGGTCGGCTGTATGCCGATCGCGGTGTTCGGCACGCCGGAGCAGAAGGAGAAATACCTGAAGCCGATGGCGAGCGGCGAGTACCTCAGCGCCTTCGCGCTGACCGAACCGACCGGCGGGTCGGACGCGGCGGCGTTGCGCACCAGTGCCGAACGCCACGGCGATGTCTATGTGCTGGAGGGCACCAAGCAGTACATCACCACGGGCAGCAACGCGGACGTCTGCCTGGTGTTTGCCGTCACGGATCCCGCGAAAGGCAAGCGCGGCATTTCCGCCTTCATCGTCGACACCAAAAGCCCCGGCTATCGCGTCGGCCGGATCGAAATGAAGCTGGGGCAGAAAGCCTCCGACACCTGCGAGATCCATCTCGACCGGGGCGAGGTGCCGGCCGCCGACCGGCTGGGCGCCGAGGGCCAGGGCTACCGCATTGCGCTGTCCAACCTGGAAGGCGGGCGCATCGGCATCGCGGCGCAGGCGGTGGGCATCGCCCGCGCGGCCTACGAACTCGCACTGGGCTACGCGCAGGAACGCAAGAGCTTCGGCAAGGTGATCTACGAGTACCAGGCGGTGTCGCACCGGATCGCGGAGATGGCGACGCAGATCATGGCGGCGCACCTGCTGGTGATGCACGCCGCCGAGATGCGCAGCCGCGGGCTGCCATGCCTGAAGGAGGCGTCGATGGCGAAGCTGTTTGCCTCCGACATGGCGGAACGCGTCTGCTCCGATGCGGTGCAGACCTATGGCGGCGCCGGCTACATCGCGGGTTCGGGCGTGGAGCAGCTTTACCGCGCCGCCCGCGTCACCCGCATCTACGAAGGCACCAACGACATTCAGCGCCTCGTCATCAGCCGGGCGATCGCCCATTGATCGCGCGGACCAGCAAACAGGAGGGACTGCAATGAAGCTCGACGGCAAGACGGCTCTCATCACTGGCGGCGTGTCCGGCATCGGCAAGGCGACGGCACTGGAGTTCGCCCGTTGCGGGGCGCACGTCATCGTCGCCGACATCAACAAGGACGGCGGCGCGGCGATCGAGGCGGAGGCGAAGGCGGCCGGCCTGTCGATCGACTATGTCGGCCTCGACCTTGCCGATCTCGCTTCCATCGACGCCTGCGCCGCGCAGGTGCTGGCAAGCCGCGGGCGCGTGGACATCCTGGTGAACGCCGCGGGCTGGGACCGCATCCAGCCGTTCCTGGAGAATTCGTCGGACTTCATCGACCGGGTGCTGGCGATCAACCTGCGCGGGCCGATCGGCCTGACGCAGAAGCTGGTGCCGGCGATGGCCGCGAACGGTTACGGCAAAATCGTCAACGTCTCGAGCGACGCGGGCCGGGTGGGCAGCCTGGGCGAGACGGTGTACGCCGGGGCGAAAGGCGGCATGATCGCCTTCACCAAGTCCCTGGCCCGCGAGGTCGCGCGCTACAAGATCACGGTCAATTGCGTCTGCCCCGGGCCGACCGACACGCCGCTGTTCCGTGCGCAGCCGGAAAAGCTGCAGGTTGCCCTGGAAAAGGCGATCCCGTTCAAGCGCATCGCCAGGCCGCAGGAGCTTGCCGATGCGATCCTGTTCTTCGCCAGCCCGCGTTCGGATTACGTGACCGCGCAGGTTCTGAGCGTCAGCGGGGGGCTGACGATGGTGGGATGAGCGGCGGGACGAAGCGTTCCACCGCCATGCCATGCTGATCCAGCTGCTCAACGCCTGGTCTATGGCGGGCTGCTCTACATCTCCGGCATGAGCTTCACCAAGGCGGCGCAGAGCAACGGGCGGACGATCGTGACGCGATCACCTTTGCCACGCAGGCCAGGCAGTTCGGCCTGCTCGACAAGGTGTTCACCGCGGGCGTCAGCTTCATCGCCGACAATCAGGTGACCGCGCTCGGGGCGGCCGCCAAGGGCATCTGGGGCGTCATCAACTACAGCTCGACGCTGGACACGCCGGCCAACAAGACGTTCGTTGCCGCGTGGGCGAAGAAGTATCCCGGCACCACGCCCTCCAATTTCGAGGGCGAGACCTATGTGGGAATGCAGGTGATCTTCCAGGCGGTGAAGAAGGCCGGCAGCGTGAAGCCGATGGATATTGCCAAGGCGATGGAAGGCACGACATTCGCCACGCTGTATGGTGAACAGCTGATGCGCAAGGAGGACCACCAGTTGGTCTGCCCGAACTACTTCGGCTATGTCGGGGAAGTGAACGGCGCGATGAAGCCGATCATCACCATGACGGTGCCGGCAAACGTCGCGACGCCGCCTCCGGATGGCAGCTGCAAAATGGGATAGGTCTGAAAGGGCGGCCGGCTTCGCCTTCTAACAAGAAAATAGGGGCCAAGCCGGCCGGCATTCCCCTGTCATTGCGAGGAGGCGAAGCCGACGAAGCAATCTCCAGCGAGAGGACGCACGGTCCATGCGTCCATCCGCTCGGGATTGCTTCGTCGCTTCGCTCCTCGCAATGACAGGGGGGCACGTCACGCACCGATCGGTCTCATTTTCATCCAGGGCGGGTCGGCCGCGCCGGCCGGTGGCCAACTCGCAATGACAGGTGAGGATCGTGCCGCGCACCGATCGGTCTCATTTTCATCCAGGGCCGGTCGGCCCCCGCCGGCCGGTGGTCAACTCGCAATGACACGGGAATAAGTGCTCCGGTGCATCCTCAGGGACAGTTCGTGGCGCAAGGACCGTTGATGCGTGGCTGCTCTACCCCCGCCGCCCTTTCCCGGCCGCACGCCGCAGTCGCGGCTTCGGTTGCGGCGTCGTGGTGTCGAGCACCGCGTGCAGCGCGGCCACCGTCTCGGGCGGCAGCCGGTGGATGGTCTGCGCCAGGCGGTTGGCGAGCGCGGTCTGCTCCGGGGTCAGCCCCGCCGTGTTCACCGTCACGCGCGGATGCGACAGCCGCGCCAGGCGCGCCATCTCCTCGGCTTCGTCCCAGATCAGGCCGAAGAACTCGTTGACCTGATGAACCAGCCCGGCGCTCGGCGCGCCGCGCTTGCCGTGCTCCAGCGCCGACAGGTAGGCGGCCGACACGCGCAGCTCCACCGCCAGGCGCTGCAGCGTGACGCCACGCTCGGCGCGCAACGCCCGCAGACGCGCGCCGAACGGCGTCAACGCGCCCGCCGGAGCAGCAGCCGCACGGATCCGGGAATGGCGGCGTGCGGATGCGCCGCGGCCAGAACCAGTGGCCTGATCTCGGGCAGGTTGAGCCAAAGTGGAAACTCGCGCCGGATCACCCCTTCGCCCGCAGTGCCGCGCCCGGTCACCACCTCGACGCAGCGCAGCCGCTCGGCCTGCGCCGTGCGCAGGAAGCCGAGCAGCGCATGGAACGCGCGCTGGGCGGTCTGTCCGTGCAGGTCCAGCGTCCTTTCGGCGCGCAGCTTGCCGCTGCGGAAGCGCTGCCAGGTGGCGCGGTCGAGGCCGCCGGGCTGATCGCCGACCGCCATCGGCGGGGCCGCGGCGCGGGCGGCGCGCGCCGGCGCCGGTGGCGGCGGACGGGAAGGGGGCTCGGCGGCGGGTGCAGGTTTTTCCCCCGGGACAGCTTGCCTGCGGCCGGACAATGGGGCGATCCGGCTGGTGTAGCCGGCCCACGCGGCACGATCGGCGTCGGTCAGATTGGCGCGGCGGGCCTTGTCCATGACTCCAGACAAAGCAGCAGGGCGCTCAGCAGGGCAAGCGCCGCCAGGCCGTCGTACGGAACACCATAGCCGCCGAACGCGGTGACCGCCAATCCGACGCTCGAAGGGATGAGCAGGACGCCGGCGAACATGATCGCGGTGCCGAGGCCGGTCGCCTCGGTTCGCCGCGTCCCGCCGAGATGGGCGTATTCGGCGTAGGCGACGCCGGTGTAGCCGCCGGCGGTGCAGCCGGCGATGGCGGCCACCAGCAGGATCAGCCAGCCCGGCCAGCCCGGTGCGAACCGTCCGGCGGCCAGCGCGGCGAGCGCCATCCCGAACCCGTGCACCGCCAATGTCCGGCGGGGGGTGAGCCACCGGTCGGCGATCCAGCCCCAGACCGGGCGGCTGACCGCCCCGGCGACCTGATAGGTGGCGAGCGCCCGCCCGGCCCGCACCAGATCGAACCCCACCACACGCGTCAATTGCACCGTCATGAAGGCGACAAAGCTAAGCTGCATACCGGAGTAAACAAAGCTGGCGATCGAGAGGCGCCGTATCGCCGCCTCGCGCAGCAGTGCCAGGGGCTGCAGCAGGCTCCGTCCGAGCAGCTTGCGCGACGGGTCCGCCGCGGCGTCCCACTGTCTGCGGGGCAATTGCAGCAACGCCACCAGGATCACGATCGCGGGCAACTCGGCCAGCAGTGCGATCCGCCACCCCGCCAGCAAGACGAGCGGTGGCAGTGACAGGCTGGCGAGAACCCCGCCGAGCGGCACGCCGATCTGCCGCAGCGACATCACCAGGTTGAACACGCGCGCCGGCGTGTGGGGCACCAGCAGATGCGTGCTGGCGGCCGCGCCACCGCCATAGCCCAGCCCCAGCACCACCGCGGCGATGGCCAGCCAGGCGACGCTGCCGCCGGCCGCGGTCAGCAGCATTCCAGCCGCCGCCAGCAGCATCACCTGCATCGTCCGCACCCCGCCATAGCGATGGATGAAGCCGGGCGAGAGCAGCGCCGAGGCGATGCCGACGCCATAGGCCACCGAAACGAATACGCCGACCAGTTCGCCGCGGATATGCAGCGCGCGGGCGACGGCGGGGGCTATCGCCGGCAGCGAAAACAGCGCCATCGTCGCCAGGGTCTGCGCGGCGAGCGTTGCGATCAGTGGCCAGACCGGCATCCGATTGGTCGCCTTGTCGTTGATGGCAATCCCCGGCTTTCGCCAGGATGACGAAGAGAGGATTACGCTGTAGCCTGGTACCCGGAATCGTGGAACAGAGAAACGTCCGTTTTGTCATTATGCGGGTGGTGCGGCCCCGCGCGTCGGCGATGACGAGTACTGGCCCGGAGGATCGGAGCAGGCATGGACGCAAAACCCGAGGACGTCGGCCTTTCGTCTGAGCGGCTTGCGCGTGTGAACGCGTGGGCGCGGCGCCTCGTCGATGACGGCAGACTCGCCGGGCTGATCACCGCGGTGGCGCGCCGCGGCAAGCTGGTGCATTTTGACGTGTGCGGCCTGGCCGACATCGCGCGTGCGACGCCGATGGCGCCGGACACGATCTTCCGATTCTATTCGATGACCAAGCCGCTGACGTCGGCGGCGATCATGATGCTGTACGAGCAGGGACATTTCCAGCTCGACGATCCGATCACGCGGTTCGTGCCGTGCTTCAAGGACATGCGGGTGTTCGTGGGCGGCATGCGCGGCAAGCTGGATACGGTGCCGGCCGAGCGCGACATAACTTTTCGCGACCTGCTGACACATACCTCCGGTCTGACCTACGGCTTCATGGAAGCGACGCCGGTGGACGCGCTGTATCGCGACCGTGGCGTCGATTTCAAGACGTCGGACCGGAGCCTGGCCGAGGTGGTGGAGACCGCGGCCGAGATTCCGCTGATCGCACAGCCGGGCGCGGCGTGGAACTACAGCATCTCGACCGACGTGCTCGGCCATCTGGTGGCGGTGATTTCCGGGCAGCCGTTCGAGCAGTTTTTGCGCGAGAAGGTAACCGGGCCGCTGGCCATGGTGGATACGGAATTTTATGTGCCCGCCGAAAAACTTGCGCGCTTTGCCGCGAACTATACGGCGGCTGCGGACGGCAGGCTGCTGCCGATCGACGATCCGGAGAAGAGCGTGTTCGGCAAGAAGCGGCGGATCGCCTCCGGTGGTGGCGGACTGGTGTCCACCGCGACCGACTATATGCGCTTCTGCCGGATGATGCTGAACAAGGGCGAGCTGGACGGCGTCCGGCTGCTGGGCCGCAAGACGGTGGAGCTGATGACGGTGAATCATCTGCGCGGCGATATGGCCGATATGGGGCAGCCGCGGTTTTCCGAATCGTCGTACTACGGCATTGGTTTCGGTCTTGGTTTCTCCATCATGCTGGATCCGGCGAAGGCGCAAATCCTTGGCACGCCCGGCGAATATGCCTGGGGCGGCGCGGCCAGCACCGCGTTCTGGATCGATCCCGCCGAGGACATGGCGGTGATTCTTCTGACGCAGCTCATGCCATCGTCCACCTATCCGATCCGCCGCGAGCTGCGCGTGCTGACGTATCAGGCGATTGTCGACTGATACCAACCAGCCCGTGGCATCAGCGGGATCGCTTCGCTGTCTACTCCTCCGTCCCACGCGGCAACCGGCGCTCGACCAGCCGCGCGAACAGCCCCGAGCCGAACGGGATCGCCTCGTCGTTGAAATCGTACTGATGGTTGTGCACCGCGGCACTGTCGCCGTTGCCAAGATTGATATACGCACCTGGCACCTGCTCGAGCATGAAACTGAAATCCTCGGACGCCATCGCCGGCGTCTGGACGCGGTTGACGTTCGCCTCGCCGACCAGTTCGGCCGCGGCGTCGGCGATCGCCTGCGCCTCGGCTGCATGGTTGACCAGTGG
>VFSW01014187.1_pt1 | contig 11031 bp, 11 predicted proteins | sample 5358111 | NCBI WGS metagenome assembly VFSW01 (sample SAMN11554181, study PRJNA540505) | mine drainage metagenome | isolation source: sediment from site ElyBrook_90M | place: USA: Ely Copper Mine, Vershire, VT | collected 2017
TTATGGCCCATATGTGGCCCCCGCGGGGCCGGGGGCATTGGGGGGGGCCGCCTTTGGGGGGGGGTGCATATTGCTTTAGACGGTAAATTGCTAGCGAATGATCCGCTCGGAGAGCGCGCGGTCGGGGTCGGAGAGAATGCGGGCGCGCACGGTGCGGTCTTCGCTGACGGCGACGGTGAGAATATCGCGCACTTCGGTAAAATCGGCGACGGCGGCGACCGGGCGTTTTTCGGGCTCCAGGATTTCGAACAACACGTCGCTATTGCTCGCGAGCAGCGCGCCGCGCCAGCGCCGGGGACGGAAGGCCGAGATCGGCGTGAGCGGCAGCAGATTGGCCGAGAGCGGCACGATTGGTCCGTGGGCCGAGAGATTATAGGCGGTGGAGCCGGCGGGGGTCGCGAGCAGCACGCCATCGCAGATCAATTCTTGCAGGCGCACCGTGCCATCGATGGCGATGCGGATTTTTGCGGCTTGGCGCAATTGGCGCAGCAGGCTGACTTCGTTAAAGGCCAACGCCTCCTCGACCGCGCCGGACATGGTGACCACATGCATGTGCAGTGGAAACAGATCATTGCCGAGGGCACGACCGACGCGTTCGATCAACCCGGCTTCAGAATAATCATTCATCAAAAAGCCGACCGAGCCGCAATTCATTCCATAGACCGGCACGCCGCGTGCGAGGGTGGCGTGGATGGTTTCCAGCATCAGCCCATCACCGCCGAGGGCGACGATGATTTCGGCGGCTTCGACCGAGGCTTGGCCGTAGCGCGCGGTTAGACGGTCGAACGCCGCGCGGGCGGCATCGGTTGGGGCGGCGGCGAAATGCAGGGCGATCAAGCGCGTTTTCGATGATCGAGGGCGGGCATGCCGAGCACCCGATGCTCGAGCAGGGGCATATCGCCCCGAATGCGGCCAATCATCGCCGGGTCGATCCGGGCGGTGGCAAAGCCTGGCCCTTCGGAGACGCGGGCGATCACGGCACCCCACGGGTCGGCGATCAGGCTATTGCCGAAGGTGACGCGCGGTTCGTTCGAGCCGTCATAATGGGTGCCGGTGCAGGCAGGGGCGACGATATAGCACTGGGTTTCGATGGCGCGGGCGCGCAGCAGCACCTCCCAATGGTCTTTGCCGGTTTGCAGGGTGAAGGCGGCGGGGACGAAAATAATGTCGGCGCCGGCGACCCGCAAAGCGCGGTAGAGTTCGGGAAAGCGCACATCATAGCAAATCGTGAGACCTATGCGATGATCGCCGATCGGCACGGTGACCACTTGATCGCCCGCGCCATACACAGCGCTCTCGCGGTAGCCTTGACCGTCGGGCGTTACGATATCGAACAGATGGATTTTGCGATAGCGGGCAATTTCCTGGCCATCGGGGGCAAAAACCAGATTGGTGTTGAACAGCAACGCGCCGCCCTGCTCGCCGATCGAGCCACCATGCACATGGATGTGGTGGGTGCGGGCCATGTCGCGCAGAAATTCATAGGCATCACCGCCCTGATCCGGCGATCCGGGCAGCGGCAAGGTTTCGGCGGCGGCGAATTTGGTGGCGCGGTCACCGCCGAGGCAGGTCCAGATTTCGGGCAGGGCCACGAGGTCCGGCCGATCCGCCGCGACGGCTTGCTCGATCAGGCGCCGCGCTTGGGCGATGTTTTGCGCTTTGTCCGATCCGGGGGCCAATTGTATTGCGCTGATTCGCATGATTTTTCGCTCCTCATCCCATGCTTCATGGCCGAGCCTGCGCCGGGTGGGCGGGTTGCGCAAGCCCCCGGCGGCGCGGTATTTTATTGCCGAGGCTGGTCGATTTCGCGCAACTCGCCATTGGCAACGCTATCCATCGCGCTTTGCAAAATCCGCAGCACCGCCTCATCGGGCAAATTGGCCGAGAGTACGTTGAGCGCGCCGCCGAGCAGGGCTGAGGCGATCGCGATTTGCGGCAAATCCTGCTTGACCATGCTTTCGATCAAGCGATCGACGATGACACCGGCTTTCATGACCGCCTCGTGATCGATCGGGTCATCCAGGTGATCTTCCATGTCGTTCGGCTCCATTGGGTTAAGATAATCGGGTTGGTTGAGACAATTGGGCTTTATTCGGCGGCGCGCACGGCGGGTGCGGCCTCCATCGCTTCGGATTGCGCTTGCCACATCGTGGCATAGACACCGCCTGCGGCTAGGAGCGAGATATGGGTGCCGCGCTCGACGATCTCACCCTCGCGCAGCACCAGAATTTCATCGGCATCGATCACAGTTGATAGGCGATGGGCGATGACCAGGGTGGTGCGATCGCGCGAGACTTGGCGCAGCGCCGTGCCGATATCCTGTTCGGTCGCGGTATCAAGCGCGCTGGTGGCTTCATCGAGAATCAGCAAACGGGGGTTTTTCAGAATGGTGCGTGCAATGGCGACGCGCTGCTTTTCGCCTCCGGAGAGTTTCAGGCCGCGCTCACCCACCCGGGTGGCATAGCCTTCGGGGAGCGAGAGCACGAAATCATGGATTTGCGCGAGGCGGGCGGCTTGTTCCACCTCGGCCTCGGTGGCGCCGGGGCGGCCATAGGCGATGTTGTAGCGGATCGTGTCGTTGAACAGCACGGTATCCTGCGGCACCACGCCGATCACGGCGCGCAGGCTGGTTTGGGTGATATCGCGCACATCCACGCCATCGATGCGCACAGCGCCCCCGGTGACGTCGTAAAAGCGGAATAGCAGGCGCGAAATCGTCGATTTACCCGAACCGGTGGGGCCGACTAGGGCGATTTTGCGGCCGGGGGCGGCGGTAAAGCTGACCCCGTGCAGAATTTCCCGGTTCGCATTGTAGCCAAAGCGAACATGATCAAACTGCACGGCAACCGGGGCGCCATGGGCGGGTAGGATTTTGGCGCCGGGCCGATCGGCGATTTCCTCCTCGGTGCGCAGGAGCGCAAACATTTGCTCCATATCGACCAGCCCTTGTTTCAACTCGCGATAAACAAAGCCCATCAAATTGAGCGGCTGGTATAATTGCAGCAAATAGGCATTGACCAATACGAACTGACCGACATTCATCCGCCCGGCGACCACGCCGGAGGCGGCCATCAGCATCAGCGAAACCGCGCCGGCCGCGATGATCATCGCCTGGCCGAAATTCAGCATGCTGAGGGTAACTTGCGAGCGCACGGCGGCTTTTTCGTACGAGGTCAGGCTCTCATCGAAGCGGCGCGATTCGTGGGTTTCATTACCGAAATATTTGACCGTCTCGAAATTGAGGAGAGAGTCGATGGCTTTGGTTTGCGCGGCGTTATCGGTCTCGTTCATCATGCGTCGGAACTTGATCCGCCAGGCGGTGAAGGACAGCGTGAAGGTCATGTAGGTGGCGACGGTGAGCAGGGTGACCGCCGCATAGTGCCAGCCGAACAGGTGCCAGAGAATACCGATGGTGAGCGTCAGTTCGAGAATGGTGGGCAAGACCTGGAACGTGGCGAGGCGCAGCACGTTTTGGATGCCGGTGGCACCGCGCAAAATGACCCGCGACAGGCCGCCGGTTTGCCGATCGAGATGAAAGCGCATCGATAGCCGGTGCAAATGCTCGAACGTCTCCCGCGATACCGCCCGGGCCGCGCGCTGTTGCACGGCGGAAAATAGGCCATCGCGGAGTTCGCCAAAGCCCGATGACATGACCCGCACGAGACCATAGGCGATCACCAAAGCGACCGGGAGCAGCAGCGTGCCGGTTTTCGGCGAGAGGTCATTGACCGCACGGGCATAGATGATGGGGATCAGCACGATGGCGATTTTCGCTGCGATCAGGGCCGCGACGGCGAGCACCATGCGCACCCGCAGCCCCCATTCGTGCTTGGGCCAGAGATAAGGCAGCAAGGCGCGCACGGTTTGCCAACTACTGCGGGTGCGGGCGATTTCAACTGTTTGCGCGGGCGTTTGCGCGGGTAGGGTGCTGGGTGATTGATTTTGTGATCGCGGGTCCATTGACCGGACATGGCACTTGATCCCTTGATTGCCAATGCACCCGCCCTTGACCCTGACTAGCATTACCCCCCTGCTCGGCCATATTGCCGCTTGCCAGACCGCTCAGCTCCCTGGCGATCGGCTGGAATGGCGCATCGGGGACGCATCCGTTGGGTTTCTCAAACCAGATTTCGCCGCAGCCTTTTGCGCCTATTTTGGTGCGGATGTACACCGCACGGACCACGTGATTGAGCTGGCGCCGAGCGCGGCGGGGCGGCTGAATGCGGCGGCGCGGGCCTTGGCACCGCAATTCGGGTTTTCGCTGCGCGGCGAGGATTTTGATGTGCGCGATCCCAACGCCGAGCGTGCTTTGAGCGTTTTGGATCGCGGGGCGGTGCCGACATTCGGGGTGCTGGGCGCGGGGGTGCATTTGAACGGCGTGGTGCGCCGGGCCGACGGGCCGTATTTGTGGATTGCCAAGCGGAGTGCGACGAAAAAACTGGACCCAGGCAAATATGATAATTTGGTCGGCGGCGGTGTGTCCGCCGGGCTGAGCCTGACCGAAACACTGGCGAAGGAAGCGGCAGAGGAAGCCGCGATTCCGGCTGAGTTGATTGCCGAGGCCAAGCTGGTTTCGCGGATCGATTACGCGATGGAGCGCCCGGAAGGGCTGCGCCGGGACCGGCTTTATTGTTTTGATCTGGCGCTGCCGGAGAGTTTTACGCCGCGCGCCGCCGATGGCGAAGTAGAGTCGTTCGCGTTGTGGCCCGCCGAACGCATTGTGCAGATGATGCTGGCCGGTGATGAGATTAAATTTAACGTGAATCTCGTGTTAATCGATTGGCTGATCCGGGAAGGCCTGGTTCCATCTGACGCTGGTGATCGGCTGCGAACCGCGCTTGATGGCTCATGCTGCTGAGATAAAATAGGATTTGACCGGTTGACGCATGTTTGATCGAACCAGAACGGCACTGGGCACATTGCCGCGTCAACCAATGTGCGAACGTTAACAATTTAATTACACTGGCATTTGGTCGCAGATTCGTTCATAAGTAATGATGATACGGTTTGAAGCTCCACCAGCCACCAGGATCATGATGTGACCGACGACTCTGATTTCGATGACGATGCTGCTGTGCCGAGCCGAGGTGCGGCCACTGCGACGCGCTATACGCGGCGGCTTTCGGATAAGGTTTTCATTGCCTTTCATCATGCGTGCGATCAGGAAGATTTTGAAGTTGCCGAGCGATTGCTGGGTATTTTAGAGCAAATGTTGACCCGGCGCACCGTGCCGGTTGATGCAAACCGACGCAAAGCAATTGAAAGTCTCGTTGCTGCGCATGAGCGGCTTTGGCATTTGCGCCATCCGGAGCAGAAATTCGGCTAGTGTCCACTCTGATTCCGAAATCCAACGGATTTCAGGGGCAGGCCACTAAGATTTTCGCCGAGTCGCGCCGATTGAGCGGGCGCGTTGATTAGCGGGGTAGCAGCGGGCCAAAGCCACGACGATGATGCTGGGTTGGTCCCAGCGCGGCGATCGCCGCGCGATGCTGGGCGGTTCCGTAGCCCGCATTACGCGCCCAGCCATATCCCGGATACCGCGCATCGAGAAGCTGCATCAGCCGGTCGCGATGGCATTTCGCAATGATCGAGGCGGCGGCAATCGAAAGCGAAACACCATCACCGCCGATCACCGCACGGCACGCCATCGGTAAATCCGGCGTGCGATTGCCATCGACGAGCACGTGATCGGGCGCAATAGCGAGCCGCAGCACCGCCCGGCGCATGGCCAGCAGGCTTGCCTGCAAAATATTCAGCGCGGCGATTTCGGCCACTGAGGCGCTGGCGACCGCCCAAATGGCGCCGGAGCCGCGCAGCAATGTCGCGACCGCGATGCGTTCGGCGTCACGCAGGCGTTTGGAATCATCGATCCGGGCGGCTAACGCAGGATCGAGCGGTGTGGGCAGAATGACCGCAGCGGCCAATACCGGGCCGGCGAGCGGGCCGCGCCCGACCTCATCGACGCCGGCGACCAGCCCGCGACAGGCTTGCTCATACGCGAGGCCGATCCGGCGCGGACCGGTCATGATGCGAGCGCCGCGAGCAGGCCATTGATCACCTGCTCTGGCGCGGGCGGGCAGCCGGTTAAAGCGAAATCCACGGCAATCAGCCGTGCGACACCGCCGAGCACGGCGGGGCTGTCTTTGAACACCCCGCCATCGACCGCGCAATCGCCCATCACCACGACCAGCTTGGCCCCGGCCATGGCGGCGAGGGTGCGGCGCAGCGGCTCGGCCATGCCTTGCGTGGCAACGCCGGTGACCAGCAGAATATCGGCCGTGCGCGGATCATCCACGAAGCGGATGCCATAGGCGGCGAGGCCTGCCTGCCAGGCGCGCACGCTGCGCAATTCCAATTCGCAGCCACCGCAACTGCCCGCATCGATATGGCGGATCGCGAGGCCGCCGGTAGGGCGCACCCGGCCTTCCGCCGCGAGACGCTGCGCCAAAGCGGCGCCGATAGTGGGATCGGGGTGCGGAATTTTCATAGATCGATCATGCCGATGGGCGGCATCAGGAGGGCGGCGCGGCGCTCGAATGCGACACGGGTTAATCCGGGGGCGGCTGATTCTAGCGATGCGATTGCCGCGAGGCCGGCATTGGCGATGGCACAGGAATCGATGAAGCCAGCTTCGAGCCGCATCCAGCAATAGACCGGGCCGTCCAGCCCCGGCGCCTGACCGAGGCCCGCGCCGCTGATGCTGGGCAACGCCACCAGCCAGGGTTCGGTGCTCGGCGCGGCACCGAACCGGGCGAATGAAGCACAGGCGGCCTCGGCCGCGTGAATGGCTTGCCAAACGCGCAGGCGCACCGGCGCGGCAAGGTCAGCCCAGCGCCGCCGCGAGCGCCAGGCGCCGAAGAGTTGCAGGGCGGGGCGCACCGATTGCAAGATGGCGATAAGGCTCGGCAGCGCACTCAGGCGTGGGACGGTATCGATCCCGCCCGGCACCACCATGTCCATCATCAGGCGGTGATAGAATATTTGCTCCGCTGCACTGGCGATATCCGTGCGCAAGGCGATGAGGGTTGCCGCGAGGCGGGGTGCCGCGCAGATTTCGGCGAGTCGGGCCAGAGCGAGCAGGGCCGCGACGCAGCGTTCCGCCGCTGCCATGCCGTCGCGCAACGGCTCGATCTGCGCGGGCAGCACCGCACCGCTCGCCGCCTCGGCCGCGCGGGCGAAGGCGAGGCTGTGCGCGACCGCGCTGACCCCGGCGATGCGCGTCGCGAAGCGCGCTGCGGCGCGCGGCGATTTACCGCCGATCAGCGCGAGAATGCCGCGATGCGCGTAGCCAAACCGATGATCGGCGCGGACGACGCAGTCACCCGCGAGATGAAGGCGCCGGTGCATCGGCTCGGCGATCACGCCACCCACCGGTCCTTCGCCGATTTGATAGATCCCCTCGCCCGGCGCTTCGGGAAAATCGCCATGGCGTTGCGCGAGCGCCAAGGCTGGGTGCGCGCTGCGCATGAGGGCGATGGCGGGTTCGCCCCCGATTGTTGCGACCGGCAAGACCCAGTCATCCAACAGCACGAGCCCGAGGACGCGATCATGCTCCAGCCAGAGTGCGGCGAGTTGGTAGCCTTGCATGGTGGCGAGATTGGCCCAATCTTGCGGCGTCAGCACCCGCAAGGGCTCGGGCGCTGCGGGTTCGATCGCTGCGCGGGAGAGCAGGGCGACCAAAACATCCGGCGGCGCGGTCATGCCCGCACCCCGCGCAGGCGGATGAGCGCGATCATCGCCATCGTGAGTAACGCCAGCGCCATCGCGAAGGCGATGCCGCTTTGCTGGGTTCGCAGGGCTTGCAGCGTGACGGCATCGCCCACGAACAGGGCGAAGGGCGGGAAGCCGGCCAGCGCCAGCAACGCCCAGGGGGCTTCGGGGTTGCGGGCACGCCAGAGCTGCACCAGTGCGAAGCCGATTGGCAGACAGAGGGTGGGCCAGCCGCGATCAAGCCCGGCAGTCGCGATGATCGCGCCGATTTGGGCAATTGCGAGACAGGACCAGGGCGAGCGCAGCCCCCAGCGTGGGCGCAGCGCAAAGAGGGCCACGGCGCTGAGCACCAGGATCAGGCCGAGCGCCGCATAGAGCGATGCGGGCAGACCCGCAGGATGCCACCGCCAGAGCAGCGCGAGGGCAGCGACCGGCGCCAAGGCTGCGCGGGGTCCGGCTTCGAGCGTGATCAGCGCGTAACCCGCCCCGCCGATCAGCCAGAGCAGGGCGGCGGGCAAAGCATCGGCCCCAGCGCCAATGGTGTGGGTGATCGCGGACGCGATGGCCATGAGCATGACGCAGCCCGCGCCGCGCATGACCGTGATTGTCGGGGGATGCGCGCCCAGGCTGAGCAAGGTCACGCCCAACAGCGCGGTGCCGAACATGCTACTGGGCGCGGCGATAGCGGCAAGGGGTGCGGCGGTGGCGATGGCGAGCCAGACCCGGTCGGGAATCGGCCAGTGGGGCGCGGTCAGCGGGCGGCTCAGCGTGAGTGCGGCCACCACGATGATCAGCGTGCCAGTGCCGGGCGCAAAATCGAGGGCCAGTATCGCGATACTGGCCGCAGATTCCAGCACCAGCCCGGCGGAATAGCCGTTCCAGAGCAGCACCGCCCCTGCCGCGAGCGCACCGACCGGGAGCACCAAATCGCGGCTGGGGGCGAGCGCCAAGGCGAGCAGACACGCCGCGATGGTGATTGCGATGATCCGAGTCGAGGGGGGTGCGATGATCATCGCGGCAGCACCATCACCACGGCCAAGCCGATCAACAGCATCGCGATCAGACTGGCGCGCCAGGCGCCGCGCGGGGCGACCGCGATGGCTAAAGTGCCAAGGCCCCAGCGCAGCCAGAAGCCGAGCAGTCCGAGCGGCCAGCTGGATGGGCGGTTCGCGGTGGCGAGCCAGAGCGGTGCGAACAAAGCAAACACCAGGAGCAGCAAGATCACGGGGCGTAATTGTGCCTCCAGGCGCAGCATGGCGAGATCGGGGCCGGCCAAATCGCCTTCAGGGGCGGATTGATCGTTTGCCAAACCCACGATGGCGGCGGCGAGGGCGAGCAGCAGCACCAGCCGGTTCAGCCCTGCGCCGCCCAGCGGCAAGCCAGCGCCAAGTGATATCGAGCCGACCGCACTGGCTGCGGCGAGGGTGCCGATCAGCAAAATGGTTTGCACCATCCAGAAACTGCGCGCCGCCAGCGCCGCCGCGAGGCCGCGCGCGCCCTGCCCGGCATCCAGCGTCGCGAGCAGCCGCGCCATCCTTGCCAAAGCCAGCAGGCCGATGACCCAAAATGCGAGGCTAGGCACGCCGGTCCAGATATTTTTGGCAAAGCTTGGCACCAGTGCGGCGGCCATCAAGGTGGCGGCGAGGGCGATGGCGGGCCAGAGCCGCGCCAAGGGTGAGGCAAAATCGGATTCGAGCCTGGGTTGCTGCCAAAGCCAGCGCCATTCGCGCAACGGTTGGGTGATGCCGCGCCAGCCGAGCCCGGCGCGCCAGCCGGACCAGAAAGTGATCAAAGCGGGTGGGATCAGCATGGCGAGGGCGATCAGCACGAGACCGATTAATTCAGCCAGCAGGGCGGCCAGCAGGCTCATGGCGCCAGCACAGTGCGGAACCAAAGCCGCACGACGTTGGATTGATCACGCAGCCAGCCTGGGAGCGAAACGCCGACGCCGAGCGTAATGGCGGCAAACCCGGTGGCGGTCATTTGGGTTTTCGGATCATCGAACGGGAGCCAGAGTGGCGGTTTGGCGAAGCCTTCGGTCCAGTGCGGCAGTTCGAGCAGGCGGCGTTTTCGCACCGAGGCGACCAGCAGGGCGACCAGCACGGCGCAGCAACTGGTCATCAAGATGACCGCCAGCCGATCCGGCACCACGATCAGCCCGAGTAGCAGCATGGCGGCGGCGAGGCTCGCCATCGCGATCCAGAGCCGGTCGCGCTGGTCTTCTGCGGCGGCGGCTCGCAGGCTGCGTGGTCGCCCGAGTGCAACCAGCGCGAAGCCGCGCAAGGCCGCGACCGAGGATAAAGCGGCCCACAACGCGGTGCCAAGAAAAAATGCGCCCGCACTCAACGAGGGGGCGGGTCCGAGCGCCTGCGCGATCAGCACCAGCAAATCGAAGGCAGGCCCTGGCGGCAGAACGGATACGCCGAGCATCAAAGCCAGCAGCACGAAGCTCAACTCCGGCATGCCGCGCGCGAGCCCGCCCAGCCAATCGAGCGCGACATGGCCAGCAGCTTCGGTCAAGCGCTGCTCGATGAGGAGTAACCCGCCGGCAATCAGCGCAGCGCCCGCCGAGGCGATGAGCGTGACCGACGCCAGTCCCAGCCCCACACCGCCCAGCGCCACGCCGAACAGACCAAGTACAAATCCCCGCGCTAGGCCGGTAAAATCATGGGCGCGCAGGGCGAACAGGGCGCCGAGCGGCGCGAGCAGCGCCGCAAGGACGAGGCAGGCGGCGGCGCTGACCGAGGCGATCAGGCCATGCTGCGCGGTGATTGCCGCGCCAATCGCTTCGAGGATGAGTGCAGGGGCTGCGCTGAGCGCGAGGGGCTGAGCGTCAGCACAGAAGGCGGCGAGCATGATGGCGGTCAAAAGCCCAAAGCCGGTCACGAGCGGGTCCGGCGCCCAAAACGCCAAAATGAGACCGGCGGTGATGCAGGATAATCGCAGCCGCCCGCCGCGCGGGGCGGCGATCAGCACGGCGAGTGCGACCAGTGCGACCGGGGCCAACAAGCCCCAGCGCAGCATTGACGCCTGCCCTCCGATCCAGCCCGCCACGCCATCAACGACCATAATTTGTGCTAGCAGCGCATGCGTGACCAGGGCAATCGCGGCGACCATGACAATTACCCCATCTATCGGTTATTCCTATTATTATGTCATATAAAATCTATTTGACCTATATATTAACTGCGGTACAAGGGCGCATAACCAACCCAATCCGAACGGAGCGATCATGGACGACGAAAGCAAATGCCCCGTCATGGGCAGCGCGCACAGGCGCATGACCTCGACCTCGCTATCCACCCAACAATGGTGGCCCAA